>PPYE01046161.1_pt1 | contig 153066 bp, 137 predicted proteins | sample 1559881 | NCBI WGS metagenome assembly PPYE01 (sample SAMN08240022, study PRJNA423297) | Human gut metagenome, whole genome shotgun sequencing project. | reverse complement strand
CCCTGGAAGTCTGTACAATACAAATCTCCGCTACCTAAAACAATGCTTTCTTTGTCCATTCTTATTTCCTCGCTTTCCTCAATAATCCCGTGACTTCGTAGGCCGTTTGAAAGCATTCCTCACTATCCACATAAGCCACAAATTTAACATAGTCCACATCATGTAAAACCTCGTTTTCAATCCGTGTTCTGATTTCTTCCGCCGTTTCATCATCTGCAACGGTGTAAAGTTCCAATTGCCAATCATCCGCCATTAGATTATTCGGTCTACTATCCGCCCCGGCGGTTGCTTCCCGTGGCAAAAGGTAAACCATGTAAGGTAATGGCGGCACGGGGTTTTCTAAAGTCCCCTCAAAGGCGTTTTTTGTTATGGGTAGTCCCAGGCTTTCCGCCCTCTCTGTTAATACTGCTGCCGTTGCCATTTTTACCCCCTTAATTTGCTTTCAATCTTTCCGGTTACCATTTCGCCCAATTGTTCATTGACCGGGGCAATGTGGCTAAATGCCTTTACACGGCCCCCTTTTCTGCTTTGGTGTCCGTTTTCCAAAAGGTGGGTTAATTGGTAATGCTTCTTGTTATAAACGCTATATCCATTTAACCCGGTAACTACACTTGTCCGGCTTCCTCGCTTGTCAACCGCCCAATCTTTTGTGTATGCTCCGGTTCTTTCCTGGTACGGTCCGCCTTTTTTTAACATTTCTGCGGCTTCTTTTGCCGTTTCCTGGAAACTGTCATTTGCTGCGTTTATCACTTCCGCATTGAAATTTTCCAATTCTTTTTTTATTTCTTCGTCCAGGCTATCAAGTGAAACTTTCAACCTTTCCCCACCCTTTCCGCAATATACAACTCCGTTTTTCCGTTGCTCTTCGGTCCGTAGGTTCTGTATACCGCATAACGCTTTCCGTCTATGGAAACTTCCGTTTGCCCGTCATATTCAAAGTCCCAAACTTCCAATTGTGATGTTGCTTTATAACCCAATTGCCCGGCGGCTGCGAACTCGTCACGCCCCACCGGGTTAATTGATGCTATTACTTCCGTTTCCTGGTATTCTGTTTGGTTCTTTTTAATCAATAGTTTTATTGGCTTCTCTATGATACCCACCGCCTTTTATCTTGGTACACATTGCATCATAGGATGCAAGTAACTGTGTCTGATTATCCGGGCTTCCAAAATTAGCGTGACAATATAACAAAACGGCTTCAATGATTAAGGGGTCTTTTATGTCTGCTTCATCCAAATAGGAACTATGCACACCGATACGTTTTAAGTCTGCAAGGGCAACTTCTACAAGCTGCCCCACATCTTCATCCAACATATCATTTGATGTTTTTCTAATTCTCAATTTGACTTTCGCAATCAACTGTTTCTTTGTCATGCTTTAGCCGCCTTTCTCTTACGCTGACGGGTTCTTTACACGGATAAAGCCGTTTCTTGCAACGACATTTCCGCCCATAAATACACTTGCCTTATAAGCAATCTGACCCTGTTTAAACTTGTACTCTGTTGATTTCTGTGCATCAATATCAGAGAATACGGCAACCTCGTAATTGGATAACGGACCGTAAGCCATGCAATAAGCATCTTTTGTTCCGCCGATTTCTGCACAAGCGGAATTGATGATATAAGGCACTTCGTCAATTGTTCCGGTATTGCCGTGGTTTACGATTGTGTAAACCTTTCTGCCCTGCTTATCTCTCAACTTTGCAAACTTCTTTAAGTCTTTCTTGTTGAGGATTAACACGGCCGCATCTTCCACCTCTTCATCCCCACCGAATGAATAAATAATTTCATCCAGGGTATCATCTGCGATTGCGGTAATGGTCGCAATGTCCGTTGTGCGGTCGATAATATCATCTGATGCACTATCCGGGTTGTAGAAAATGCCACGGAATTTTCCCGTGCCGCCCTTTCCTACCAAAATCTGACGGGATGCGTAACGCTTGATTGCTCTTGTAACGCTATCTTCTACAACGCCGTCATAGTCTGCATCCGGTAACTTCTGCATCTCTTCCGGCTCTTCTGCGTATGCCGTGATTTTCTCACGCACAATGTCCGCATAACCAAATTCCGGTTCGGATGTGTTGTAATCTGCTCCCTCTGCGGTGCTACCGGCCCCGTCCCCGTATGATTTCACATAAGGACGCTGATAACTTTCGCCGCCTACAAGTGGAACGGTCTTTACTCTGTCAATAAGGGACGATACATTGTTGAATGTAGGGGAAATATCCGGGCTTGTATGGTGCGGCATCACAACGCCCGTTGTGGTTGTGATTGTGTTTAAAGGCTTTGCAATGGCTTTTGCCTTGAATTTAACGGCTTTGCCATTCTTTAAGGCTTTGCCGCTTTCCGCTCTTGCCTTATCCTGGGTTTCTGCACCCTCGCCGCCCTTTGTATCATCTTCCGGCTCTTCTCCCTCTGTTGCCGCTGCTGCTGCGGCTCTTGCAAGTTCCTCACGGGCTTTAATCTCGTCCAGGATTTCTCCAATGGTCTTTGCTTCGTCCATGAGGGCGGTTAATTCCTCGCCGCTCTTGTCCTGGGCTTCTTTACCCACGGTAACAAGGCGTGCTTTTAACTCTTTCTTGCTCATTTTCATTAACTGTTCTCTGTTCATGCTGCTTTCCTCTCTTTCTTACTCCATGTGTTGAATTGTTAATGCTGCAATTTTGCTTCTGATTTCTTTTTCTTTGGCTGCTGCCTGGTCCTTGGTATCGTTCGGCGGATTTCCCCCGGCTAATGCTTCCGGCGTGTTCTTGCAATATAATTTCGTGTAGTCCTGGACTGCTGCAACGGCGGTATTTTCTTCTCCCACCGACACATTAAAGTATTTTGCGGCTTCCTCGCCGCTCAACCATGTTTCCGCTTCCATTAACTCTTTTATCTGCTCGATTGTTACGCCCTCTGCTAAATGTTCCTCGTAGATGCTCCAAATTCCGGCTTCTATAGTTTCCAATGTGTCCGCCATTTTACGCAATTCGTTAGCGTTGCCCTCGCAATCGCACCACGGCTTATGTATCATCAAATAGGCGTTCTTTGGAATTGTCGGTTTGTCACTATCCACAAACGGAAAAAGTGATGCTATCGAACCGGCCAGGGCATCCACAAAACAATGTTTCTTTCCCTGGTAGCGTTTAAGCATATTGTAAATAGCAATTCCGGCAAACACTGAACCGCCGCCGCTATTGATGTAAATGTTTAAATCTCTGCCGTTTGCTTCTGCAAGGAAATTTTTGATTGCATCCGGGTATTGGTCCTCTTCTTGCCATGCTCCCCACCAATCCGAAACAATATCCCCATAAAAATAAAGGTCCGCCGTTGTGTCTGTGATGTTTTTAATCTCACAAAACGGCTTTACGGTTGCGGTCTTGGCGTTTTTGCACGCAATAAACTGTTTTATCTGTGGCATTTCCATTAACCCCCTTTCATAATCTGCATATAGGCACGGGCGGCCGCTTGCATTGCCCGTTTTTCTCTGTCATTTGCTCCGGCATCATCCGGCGGCTCGTTCTGCTGCCCTACCTGGTACAATGATTGGTCCCCAACCTTGACATAGTTTAAAGATACCAACCTTTGGTCCCCGTCCTCTACCGGACCGTAATACATAAGTTCTCTGTATTCGTTGATTGTCAACGCTCCACGGTCAAACATTCCGCCGCCTATGGTTTCCCTTGTCTGCAATGTGGCATACTGTAAAAGGTTTGCCACAAAATCAATGCGGTTTCCGTAACCAATTTCACGGGGCGTTAAGAGTTTAAACGTAAACTCATAGGACAATTGCACGCTGATAGGCTCAATTACATTCTCGTAAAATGAAATAAACTCGGTATCGTTTAGCGTGGAAGTCAATATTTTGTCATTCACGCCGTAATAACGGTATATGTTATCCCGTAAGAATGTAATTTGGTTTGTCGGTATGCTCGGCGTTCTCTGTGAGATTTCTTTAAATTCCACCGTATTATCAATTGCAGCAATTCCCCCGGCGTTGTCCTTGTTCATATAGGCATCCTGGAAATTCCGGGCTATTTCTTTCAATTCTTCATCATCTGCAATATTGTTATACTTCAAATACCCGGCTAAAGAATTTGAACGGTTTACAATGTTCTTTATGGTTTCCCCGGATGTTTCTATGAGGTCCAGGCTTCTTTTTAACTCCATATCCGGCGTTGTTCCCAGGAAACGACGTTTATTATATCTCGCCTTAACATGGATTACATTTTGGTATGGCACGGTGTACGTTTTTCCGTCATAATCCCAACGGAAGCGGAAAAGGATGTTATTTTTATCATCCTCAAAAATCCTATATGATGTTGTGGTAATCGGTTGGATGCTCTCAACCCTGGTAAAATCCTTGTTCCAAAAAATCACGGAAAAGGAATTGGATGTATAAACCAAATCAACGGCAATACGGTATAAAAAATCATAGGTTGACATTTCCGGGCATGGGCGTAAAGATAAAAGCCTTGCAAGGTAATCATTTTTAATTACCATGCCTTTTTCATCCTTACGGATTACCTGGGGTTTCAACTTGCCAACATTCTTTCCGATTGCATCCGCAATTGCTCCCACAATGTCATTATCCCGTAATGTTCCCGTTGGCTCATACTCTCCACGGCTCAATAGTAGGGGTCTGTACTTTGCCCGGAATGAATTTAATACATTTGCGATAATTCCCGTTTTCTTCTCCCCCTTTCTTCAAAAATAGGGCCAGTTTTCCCACACCAACATTCTATAATGTTTCGTGTTGAAATTCTGACCCACTTTAATACTGCTGCCGCAACGCATTTTCCCTTGCATCTATGCGGTTTCTTTGCTTATATTCAATAATTTCTTGCCTATCTCATTGTGGTACTTGGAAACCATTGTGAGGGCATCAAACACACTCATAGCCCCGTCTATCCTCATACGCTTTTCAATTTTTACGGGTTTCATTCTGCTATCGTTTAGGTTAATATCCACCGCCACGTTAAGGAAATGTGCCGCCAACATGGAATTGTCCCCAAAATCAAAAAGCCCGTCTTTTAAATTCCCCTCAAACTCATGTAATACGGGTGTGAGGTTCGTTCCCTGGTATACATCATCCGTGTGAAACCCGGCGGTTTTCAAATCTTCCACAAGGTAATTTGCCGAATACCTATCATAGCCGATTTTTAGCGGTTTGATTTTATACACTTTCACAAGTTCGATAAACCAATTGCAAACATCCTTATAGTCCACCTGGTTTTCCCCGGATATGAACAAAAAACCCCGGTCCCTATATATGTTGTACGGCGTGTTGTCCTCGTTAATTGCCACTTCATACCGCTTTTGTGGCATATAAAACCGTGTGAATATATGGTTTATTCCGTCCCGGTTTATTACAATGCTTGCTGCGGTTAAATCCGTGGTTCTTGATAGGTCGATACCGCCCACACAATAGCATCCTTTAAAATCTTCCAGGGATAACGGCTTTTCTTCGTGTACGCATTTCATAACATCCCAATAATCCAACCATGCCACGGCTGAATTTTGTTTGATGTTACAAAACTTTGTCATAAACTCAACCTTTTTCGAGATTGAATTTCTTGCAATCTCTATTTGCTCCAAATAGTATTCCGCCGATACGGACACGCCCAAATTTGGGTTGCTCTTCTTTAATTCCTCTATGCTATCCCATTTCTCTATATCGTCTATCATGTAAATAAAAGGCAAAAGCCGTTTTTCTCTGCTATTGCCCTTTAGAAATGCCGTTGCCCTTTTAAATAATTCATCAAAAATTCCGTCATTCACATATCCGGCGGTTGCAATGGATATTATTAACGGCTGCTTTCTCGCTCCCAGGGCGGAAGTCATAACCTCGTATTGCTTCAATCCCTGGTCTCCCGGCCACGCTTCCATTTCGTCATTGACTACCAATTGAGGGTTGAAACCGTCCGATTTCTTAGAGTTGAAAGCAATCTTTTTTACACTTGTATTGAAAGCCTTTATGTAAATATCACTCCGGCGTTTTTTTGTGATACTGTCCAATTCATCATCTGATTGCACAATCTGATAAAAGGCATCATACACCAAATCCGCCTGGTCTAACTTCGGTGCAAGGAAATAAACCTTTGCCCCATATTCCCCGTCTACGTATGTCATGTATGCGGCTATTGCTGCGGCAAAAAGTGTTTTACCGTTCTTACGGGCAACAATTATAAAAACCTCTCTAAACTGCCTATACCCGGTTGTTTTGTCCATAATGCCAAATATGGCGGACACAATAGCCTTTTGCCACAATTCCAGGTGTAAAAGGTCGTTCCGTCCCTCTGAATGGTGGCAAAAATTTTCTATGAATTTTATAGCCTTGTTCGCTTTTTTCTCGTTAAATTCCCACTCGCCATTTAATAGCCCGGTTGTCAAAATTTCAAAACACAACCGCACCCATACACCCACAATTACTTCTTTTTTTTGGATTGCTTCATGGTATTTAAAAATCCAATTATCCATTAACTATTCATCCCGTAACGCCGCCAAACGGTCCACTTTTTCTTTTTCTTTTGGCGGTAAATACTCAATGAGTGAGTGGATAATTGCGGTATATTGGCGTGAATATTTCTCGTAAATTTGGGTTGAGGGGTGGGCTTTTACAAATTTCTGTGATGCGTTCACGGTTTCCGTTGTAAGGCCCTCTTTTTTCAATTCTTCTTTCGCCTGGAAACAAGCCACTTTTAAAAACGCCGCTTCCTCAATCAGTGAATTTATAAGGGTTTTCTTGTTTTCATCATCAACCCCAACGAACATTTTTTCTAAAAACTCTATCTCTTTTTTAATCCTCGCATTTGTTAATTTGTTCGGTCTTTTTTTCTTATTTTCTGTTAAATCATTCTTGCTTTCTGCCATAAATATACCCCCCTCATATGCGTGCGACCTTGCGGAGTTTTTTTGAAGTAACTCCCTCGGTTCTTTTGCCCGGGGTCAAATTCTGTACCCCGGGGGTGTGGTCTGATTTATTATTTTCTTTCGGCGGTAATAAATTTCCGTTTGCATCATACTGATAACGCATTGGTGTATGTACTGCCTTGTGTTCTTTGTTGTGGCAATCCTCACAAACATATTCCAGGTTGTCCAGGTTTAATGTGATGTTTGGATTGCTGATATTGCCCGGCGTAATATATTCTTTGTGATGCACAATGTAACCCGGCTTATATATTCCTCTCGCCTTGCACCGCTCGCACAATCCGTTGCTCCTGGTTATTACTTGCTGCCTTGCTCTCTTCCATGCGGCGGACTTATAAAAGCCCTTTGCATATTCTTTCACGGTCCCACCGCCCTTTCTGTAAATGGTTTATGGGTTATGTGTATTGCTACCCCATAACCCAATTATAAATTCTTTTGCCTTGCTATTATGTCCCCGTTGTGCTGCTGCCGTTACGGCTTTACTATCGGCATGAACTGAAATGTCCATGCTTCATCATAGATTGAAATAATATCGCCGTCCTCGTTAATTGCAATCACTTCAAGAAATATAGGTTTCTCTATTGTTTCCCGTGTTGTTCCCTCTTCTTTCGCACGCATCTTTATATTTCTTAGTGCAAGTGCATTTAACACAATTCCGTTATGTATTACTTTAAATCCAACCAAACTAATATTTTGCATTTTATCATCCTTTCTTTGTTCTGCTGCCGCTTGGCAACATTCCTAACCCCTCGGCAACTGCGGTTATAAATTCATTGCGGTAATCGTAGAATTGACGGCGGCCACACATCACATCATAAATACTTTCATACGGCGTACAATGAACCACGCTTTTATATATTTGTTTCCGCATCTGCTCCCTTGCCGCTTCGCTATCTATGTTGTGGCATGAATTATTAAGGGCTTCATCTATCACGCTATAAGCCATGCGGTCAAATGCTGATGCGTTCCCGTTAAGCATCCGGCGTTTGCGTTTCTCGTTGCCCTGGATAATCTTTTTTACTGTGGCTTTAATATCATCATCAATTCTTTGCAATACTGCCCCCCCCCAATCCGCTATTCTTCGTAGGTGGTCTTTTTATTCTCTGACCGTTCAACCTTAATACTTTCTTTCGCCATTTTAGAAACCTTTGCTTTTACGCCATGCCCCACATCAACGGTAATCCCTTTCATGTGTTTATCCTCGATTGCATCAACGGTTGCAATTAAAAGATTAACCACATCTTCCGCAACGGGCTTTTCTGCACCGCTGCCGAATAATTCATTTACTCTTTTCTTTGCCTTGTCCTTTCTCTCTTTTGCTTTGGCGTATGCTTGTGCTTGCTCACATTCGCACTCGCACGTTACCGCTTCGTTAATCTGCCCTTGCTCCCACTCTTCCGGGACCTGTATTATTTTGGTCTGTCCACAAAAGGAACATGAACCCGTTTTATCTGCTTTTGCACTCATACTTTCATCCTCGCTTTCTTTCCTACTTCGTAGGCTTTCATAGCAACCGTTAATACTGCTGCCGACTGCTCCACGGTCAATTCTTGCTCTTTAACCAAATATGCCAAATTCTCATTGATGCTTTCCAACGTATCTTCCAGGCTATTATTGTATGAGCCTATGCCACATGAAAGATTTATGATTTTCCGTTTTGTGTCTGCCGTGATTTCTTTAAGTTCCACCATAACATCCGCCAACACTTCATTTACGGTCCTTTCTTCCTTGCCTGGGCTGAAATGCTTGCACTCCTGGCACTCTTCCCGGTGGAACATACGGGACGGTAAATTGATACCGTCACACATTCCGGCAATCCACGGTGCATTTACGCACGCTTTCTTTGGCATCCGTCCTGGTTCTGTGAGATATGCCAATATCTCTTCCCCGGCTTCCTCTGCCCCATAGCACACCGCCGTTTTATAGCCTTGTGCATTAAGCATTGCCATATACTCTTCCTGGGCTTTGGTTGCCTTATTCTTTCCAAACTTCAATTCGATATACAACCCGTGAAAGCCGTTATTTGCAACGGGTAGGCATATATCCGGCACGCCGCTTTTAAGTCCGGCCGCCTTTAATATTCCGCCATTGCTCCTTTTGCCCTCGTTTGGCACATGGTACATCAACGCCAATTCCGGCAATATGCTTTCTGTCCGCTTCGCCCAATTGAAAAGGGCTATTTGCTCCGTTGTTTCGCTTCTCTTCATGTTCTGCATACTCATGTTTCATATTCCGCCTTTTCTTTTCGGTATTTGCAGTAATGCCACACGCAATTTACCTTGTATTGATTTTCGTTGTATTTCTCGCTTGCACACGTTCCGTTGTCCCTGGAATAAATACACCTTTTGCAATAATCCGGGTGCGTGGGGAATAATATAATTTTCCCCATACCCGTTTAATCTTCCTCTAAGGCGTATTCACGCTTGCGGCGTTTGCAATCTTCCAACATCCGTTCCAAAATGCCCGTTTCCTCTTCGGAAAGATAGATATAATATTTTTCAAGCATTTTTACGGCGTGTAATTTCTTGGCATTCGCCTTTTCTTCCTCGGATGTGTCGGTATCTGACACATTTTGTTCCTTGGCTATGTCCTCGGCGGTCTTACGCTTCTTTTTCTTCTCCTCGGACATCTGTTTTATCTCTTCGCTCTTTATATCCGCCCCGGCTTCAACTGCTGCCGCAACTTCTTTTTGTGCATCCTCGGATAATCTACTTGTTTCATAGGCACTTGTAATTTTCATATTGCCTTTTTCAAACTGCTCTTTTACCTCTTCCGTGGCGTTGTTGTTAATTGCTTCCAACTGTGCAATCTTGGTTGGTTTCTCCCCCAGGACTGCCGCCACATAATCCCTAACCCTTTTTCCCTCTTCCAGGACTAACATTTTTTCCTTTCTTGCCTGGGTCAATACCTCTTTCCAATCCGCCGCCTGGTTCATCAAATCGTAATCAGTCATTTTCCGGTTAAATGTATTGCCGATTAGCAAGGACAATCTAAATTGTGTTTCCGTCATGTCCTTAAAGCGGCACGGGATGTTCTGCGTAATCTCCGTGTGTCCCTCATTCTGCAAAATAACAAGGGCTTCACGCCGTCTATGTCCACCGGAAAGAAGATACTCCCCGTTTACCCGGCCAATGATTAACGGCTCTTGCAATCCGTCCATAAGAATTGATGTTGCCAATTCTTCCAAATCATCCATGCTATAACGGTTGTGCTTCGTAACTTTGATTTCGTCCAGGTTAAGGGTTATTGCTTCGTAGTTGTCCACGCCCTCAACTGCTGCCCTGGTTGCTCCGTTCATAAGGTCCATAATATTAAAGCCCATGTTATACCCTCTCTTTCTGCATCTCTGCTATGCGTGTTTCTCCCATACATTCCAGGATAAAATTTTTATATCCTTGTGCCGCTCCACTTCTCACGGAATAGGCTATTGGCGTTTTGTGGTAAAATGTACTGTCTTTTACTTTCTTGGAATGTCTGATGATTGTATTAAATACTATCAATCCGCTTTTTTCTCTCAACCATGTTTCCGCTGCTTCGCTTGTGTCTGATTTCTCGTAATCCGTAATAAGTACCCCGGCAATGTGGGCCTTTCTGTTTAACTGCCTTACGTTATTTACCTGGTCCACCAACTCTTCCAATCCGTCCAATGAGTAGCAATCCAAATTCACGGGTATAATAATTTCATCCGCTGCCACAAGTGCATTTATTACGTTCATGCCTAAATCCGGGGCGTTGTCTATGATGCAGCAATCATAATTTCCAAATGGCGGCGTGTTTTTCAATTCTTCAAACGCCCGGCGGTATCTGTTATGTTGTGGCGTGTCTGTATCTGCCTTAATCTCCAATTCCGCCAACTCCATAAAATAATTACACGGCACAATGTCCAAATTCTTAATTTTTGTGTGCCTTATGGTGTTTCCCTTGAATGTGGCATTTTTTAATACTGCTGCCGCCGGGCTTTCTGTTTCTCCCTGGTACGCATCAAATAGGCGGCTTGCGTTCCCTTGCTTGTCATTGTCAAATAAAAGGACTTTCCCAGGCTTAACCGTTCCACGCTTCGATTTAAACCCGGTTGCTAATAACTCCGCCATGCTGACCGCCGTTGTAGTCTTGCCAACTCCGCCCTTTAGGTTTAGTGTGCAAATAATTTTCATGCTTTGTTCCCTCGCTTTCTTTTTTGTAGCTTGCTTTTCGGCTTCTCGCCCTTTTTAACCATACGGGCGTATATGTAAAAGGCTGCGTTTACTCCGTTATGCTTTACCTCTGCATCCAGGAATGTAAAGCCCGGGTATGCCTTTTCCATTTCTGCTTGTAGCATACTTCTATCAAAGGCCATTTTCTCAACCTTTGCTTTTCTGAATTTCGTGTAACTGCGTTTTGGTTCATCCGGCTTTTTCAAATTCTTTGACGGACACCAACGCTTTGTTCCGTGTGGGTTCTGTGTTATGTATGTGGCAAGTCCGGTTAATAAAAAATTCTCGTCCGGGCTTATGTTCCTGGTGTTTGGTCTATCGCACTTTCCCCACATCTTTTCTAATTCGTCACGGTCTATTCCGCCGGATATGAGTAGATGAAAATGTGGGCGTGTATATTCCTCAAATGCGATTATGTAAATATACTTTGCGTTTTCTAACCCTAACTTTTTACGCTTGCGGTTTATGCGGCGTATGAAATTAACCACATCTTTTTTTGCATCCTCGTAGGTTTCCGGCAATAACCCATTATTCCAACCAAACGTAGCCCATATATCCCCTTTTCCAAAATTGATATTGGCTAAACGGATTAAATACCGTCTTGCGTTCTTATCGTTGAGGTTTGATTGTGACGGGCTTGTTTCTCTCTTCTTTGCCGTCTTTGGCATATCTGCTTTGAATTTAAAGGACGGGTACACCATACTTTCAAGCAATGTTGTGTTGCTCTCTGTATTGGTGCTTTTGTATGTGGATGTTCTGTATAGGCAGTTTACCCACCCCTCTTTCATCCACCTTTCCATTTCTGCTTCCTCTAACTTCTTACACTGCTCCTTGTATGCTTCCTCATAATCGTAATTGTCATAATATCTTTTACCCATTGCCCCACCTTTTCACTTATCTATCTAAAACCCACCTATCCAGGCAGATATAAAACATATATTTCTATAATGGTTGATATGTTAAGGCCCATTACAAGGACGGCTAAACCCGGTTGCACCGTCAAAAAAATTTAAAATCTACGGTCCCAATCTTCAAAAAGCCACGCCCACGCCTGGCGGACTTTCAAAAATCCTATGAACCATAAAGCGGCAAACGTGAAAAATCCCGTTGCTGTAACTGCTGCAATTATGGTAATAACTCTTGTGACCATGTAAAACCAACCTTTCCAATGCGGTTTCTTCCTATATATAGAAAAACCACATTTACAAACACTATATATTGTGCTATACTCTCTTTGTTGAGTTCCAACCCCTATTGTTTTAGGTCCCCACCTTTGCAATAGGGGTTCGCTTTTTATAAATTTTCTTTACATTTCCAATAATATCTATTGATAATCAACATTTCTTTGGATAAAAGCATGGATAACCCTAAAGGAACGGTTATAAATGCTATTGTTGCATCCCCCTCTAAAATCTTGATTGCTACGGCCGTGAAAATCAGTAATGCAACGCCGTTTAACTTCTGCATGGCAAAATACTTTTTTCTTTCCCGGCGTTCCCTGGCGGCTCTTCTGCGGCTTCTCTCCTGGTTCATGGCATCCGTGTAGCCTATCATATAGGCCCGGTCCAACATTGCTTTATATGGGCTATTCTGTTCGCTTATCTTCTGTACTGCTGCCGTCTGCATCATGTTGTGTTCCCTCGCTTTCTGTTTCTTCCGCTCTGCTTTCGTCCCCACATAATGGCGGAATTTTTCCCGGTAATCATTGCTTGGATGTAGTACCCTGGCACTTCCGTATTGACCGCATTTGTGATTAACTCCGCTTTGGCTGCTTCCTTTACCATTTCGTAATAATCCGGCTGCTTTACTGTTACCGGGCTATCTGATGTAAAATTGTCCATAAATCCCATTTATTCATCCTCGCTTTCTACTCTGCCATTTCTTCCATAATCTCTTTTATTTGGTTCATGTTGCTTTCCACCTGGGCTATTGTCATGTTCTTATCGTCTATGTAATAATCCGCATAGATTTTTCTTGTATCATTGCCCCACCGCTTTATCTGCTCCGGTAACGGCTCATTCACGGCATCAAATACAAGCCCTTGCAATCTGCACCACTCCACGGCATTTTCCAGGTCTGCCCCGGCTCTGCTTGTCCACAATATTATTTGGTGTCCTTGGGCTTTTACCATTTTCGCAAAAGCAACCATTTTTTTGTTTGGGGCTATGATTTCCGGGAAACGGGTAATAGCCAATGTGTTATCAAAATCAATTGCGTATATTGCCATTATTCGTCCTCTCTTTCTGCTGCCGGGTTAAGGCTCATTTCATATTTCATAAGCATTGCGGCGGTCTGTACAGCTTCGCACGCAAGGTTAATTGCGTAATCTGCGATTTTAAGCGGTGTTATCTCTTCTTTCAGATAACAAGGCGTTTCTTTCCCTCTCACATCATCCCATAAGCACTTAAAGGATGTTTCTAACTCTTCAAGGGCTTCTTTGCTCTCTTCCAATTTCTCATAGGTAACTGCCACGCCCTCATGTTTTGAGGTAAATAATGGGAATTGCTCGTTTGCTCGGTTTAACTCTCTGTTGGCTACTGCCGTTATTTCTTCTTTTAATTTCTGCATCATCTTGTGTTCCTCGCTTTCTGCACTGCTGCGTCCTAAACCATGTAAGGGGCTGCAAATTCATATGCCGGTCTATCTGCTGCCGGGTTCATCTGCTCCGGCTTGGTATAAAGTTTTAATGTGATTGCCGGGTTTCCGTCCGCATCCGTTCCCCGTGGGTTGAAATTATACTTAAATCCCAAATGGCTATTCATGGATGCACCTTTTAATGTAAAGGCAAAATTACTTAATTCCCTTGCCCCAATCGTCACGCCCTGGATGTTTAAATCTCTCCAACGCTTAAAAGTGCTTTTGATGTGTTCTAAAAAATCCGGCTCAATCTGATTGTTAATAGGCATCATTGCTTTTTCTTCCATGTGCTATTCCTCGCTTTTCAATATGATTTCCCGGTATATAGTCAACTGCAAATCCGAAAAACTGTAATTTGGTGTTTCTTCCGGGTGTAGTGGCTTCATTAACCCTAATTCCTTATATCTCTTGTGCGTTATGTCTATGGTTTCTTTTATCCGTGTTACCTCTTCCGTCATGTGTGCTTCATATTCCGCCATGTGTACCAAATTTCCTAAATATCCGGCAAATAATTCTGTTTTACCTTTCATAATTCGCACACGGTCCGGGTCTGACATAACGGCCACAATATCCGCTAATGTCATACGCTGCACCTACCTTGTGGCTTCTACAATGGCGTTGTATAAATCCGGTGTTCTTTCCCCGGCTTCCAACCGCTCTTTTAATGGGGTAAGTAATGGATAAATGATTTTCCCCATATATCCACCCGGTGCATATTTTGAAAGCATATCATTGACGGCGTTTTGTGCCGCTTCCCAATCTCTCAATATCTCCGGTGTTTCCCCAATCGTCACTCCGTCCAATTTTTCTTTGATGTGCTTTGCAAACATCTTTTCTGTTTCATCTGTCACGCACGCACTCGCTACAATTCCACTATCAAGAAGAAAATGTAACATCCCGGCGGCTAATGTGTCCGGCGTTATGGTTTCCTCTGCCGGAATTGCGGTTTTAGTTGTTTCTTCCTGGCCTGCTGCCGCCCTGGTTTCTGCTGCCGCCAAAATACTTTCCGCCGTTGGCTTCTCTTCCGGTTCATTCATTCCGGTAAAATTCTTGTTTTCTGCTTCCATGTTTTGTTCCTCGCTTTCTTCTGCTGCATAAATGCTTTTTGCTATCTCTTCCGCTATTGCGGTAAATACCGTTGTGGTTACTGCATTGCCGAATTGTTTATATGCCTGGCTATCTGAAACAACTTGTTTCCAATCATCCATAGGAAACGCTTGTAAAATTCCATATTCTTTAGGAGTCAGCTTTCGCACCCTCAACCGCTTTGTATCAAATATTTTCACTTCTTGTTGCCCCCCCCCTGGCACGTTACAAGCGTTGGTGCTATTCCGTCCACGGAATACACACGCCGCCATTGGTCTTTTCCTTTAATGTCAAGCATCCCCACCATTCCCCCCCTGGGTTGATAATAACGTGTTGGTAGTTATGTTTCTTTGTGATGCTTCCGCCCCCCCAACTCGTAATGTTTTACCGCAACCGTTAGGGTCTAAAAGCCCGGTTTCCTCTGCAATGTCCGCAATAACGCTTTCTTCCGTCTGTTCATCTTCTAGGATGATAACGCCGTGTAAATCCTGGGCGGTAAGGGTAAACATTGGCTCGTCCTCTGCCTTTGCTCTTGGTCCGTTCTGCCGCTTGTTGATACGGTCCGGCGTAATGCACGCATGGCACTTTCCTAAATCCTCTAATTTCTCTAATGCCTGAGCTATAATGGTTTGTGCCTTTTCATCCGGCAAGTAATATTTTTCCGGCACATCTTTTTCCAGGTAATCCGATAACTTCGGTACAAATTCGTGTTGCTCTTTCGGAAATGTAAATGATAGGTTCTTTTTATTCCTGGTCCCTACTACTGCGTAACGGTCCCGGTTCTGTGGCACGTTCCAATATTTGGAATTAAACATTTCAATATGTGCCGTGTACCCGTGGCGTTCATATTCCAGGCGTAACACGGGCAAATATGGGCGTAACCCTCGCACATTCTCCGCAATGATAACGGCCGGCATGGCGTGTTCTCTCTCTCTCTCTGTTTCTTCAAGCAATCGCATCATTTCAAAGAAACATCCGCTACGGCTCGCCGCCTTAAAATTGTTACTGCTGCACTTGGGGCAAATGGTGTTGCCCGTGTACTCTTCCGGGTTTATCTCTATTTCCTCGCCGCAATCCTCGCATTTTAAAATCATGCCCCGTTGCTTTCCGGCAACGCTCAAATCCTGGCAAGGAAAGCCGAACGCCCACACATCCGCTTGTGGTATGTCTGCTTGGTGCAATTCCTTAATGTCTGCTTTCTGTACATGGTCCCCTACGTTTGCCCGGTAACTCTCCACGGCGTATTTATCAAAGTCCCATGCCCCGGCTATTTCATACCCGGCATTTTTAAATGCAATACCCATTCCGCCGCATCCACAAAAGAAGTCATTAACCTTTAATTTTCTTTTCATATGCTGCCGCCCGTCCTTTCGTTCATTGCTCTGTATAAGTCCTTTTTATTTGTGTAGACTTCGTTGGTCTGAACTCCGGCGGCATTTAACTTTGCTTTCACTTCTAAAAGTTCTTTTCTAAAAAATCTTTCTCTATCTCCCCTTGGTTGCTCTGTGAAATCAACTATTTTCCCCGGTGTTATAAGCAATCTTAATATTTTGGCGGTCGTTTCCCCGTACTGTCTAAAAACGCCATATTCTATATATGTTTTTTGCCATATAAACAATTTGAACCCCAACGCCTTTTCCACATCTTCAATCTTTTTATCAAGTTCCGGCGTTGTGTAGTGCGGTCTGTAAAACCATTTTGATATATCCATGTTGAGTTCCTTTCTATATTGCTGCCGCCTGGCATTTATAAACTTCTCTGTGCTACTTCTGCCCGGTATGGTGTTCCCCCACGCTTCAATTCGTTAAGCACTCATATTTTCTATAATAAAAAATCAAGTGCGATAGAGTTATTAACCCTTGTCGCACTTGATTTTACAACTTAGCAACTTTTTCAAAAAACTTTTTTTAGAGATAATTCAGATGATAATGCGTCTGTCCCTTTTCATCCAGCTCCATCAGGATAAAGGACGGCCTTCTCCCCTCCTGACGCGGATAGGAAAGGCTTCCGGGATTCAATACAGTCACGTCCCCCGGCTTTTTGGCAGGCTCCAGACACGGTCTGTGGGTATGTCCGAACATCACAATGTCCGCTCCCCTGCTCCTTGCCTCCTCGCGGATAAATTCCGTCCCCATGGACACATAATAGTTATGCCCGTGCGTCAGCCATACCTTGAAATTCCCGATATAAAATTCCTCTTCTTTTTTCAGACGGGTAAAAAAATCATTGTTCCCCGCGACCATATGGACCGGGCAGCCCGCAATGCTTTTGATAAAATCCTCGCTGCCCTCCACGTCGCCGCAGTGGATCAGCAGGTCGGGGGTTCCCACCATATCGAGCACCCCCGTCAGATTTCCGTCTCTTCTGTGCGTATCGCTGACAATCAGTATTTTCATCGGTTTTCCCCGTTATCTTTCTTCCAGAATCTGTCTCATCTTCCCAAGCGCCCTGCCCCTGTGGCTGACCGCATTTTTCTCCTCCGGCGAAAGCTCTGCCGTGGAACGGTCGTTTTCATACAGATAAAAAATCGGATCATAGCCAAAGCCGTTTGTCCCCCGCTCCTCCCAGCCGATATAGCCTTCGATCGTCCCCAGCGCCGTCTTGCTTGTTCCGTCCGGAAACGCCGCCGCGATGGCGCACACAAACCGCGCCGTCCGCCGCTCCTTGGAAACGCCGTCCAGACGCGCGATAATGTTGGCATTTTTCTCCCGGTAGGAGGTATCATGCCCCAGATAGCGCGCGGAATAAATGCCCGGCTCCTTATTCAGCGCATCCACCTCCAGCCCCGAATCGTCCGCCAAAACGATTACCTGATCCCCTGCGATCTGCGGAAAAGAAGGAATCCCGTTTTCCCTGCACCAGTCCCGGATGCCCTCCGCCTTTAACAGCGCGTTTTCTTCAAAGGTACTGCCGTTTTCTTCGATTTCAACCGTAATGCCCGCTTCCTTTAAAGAAAGGGCTTCAAAATCCGTTCCGTTCAGGATTTCGCGGATCTCCTTCATCTTTCCTTCGTTTCCCGTTGCGAAAATGACCTGTCTCATCCCTGTCTTTTTCCCTCCTGCGCCGGTTTTTTCGGGGGCTTTGGCCCTGCGAACTGATAAAAATACGTTTTCATCATACCGTTGTATATCTTGCGGTTTTTGTCCGCCTTGCGCCCGATGTCCTGCTGCGCGTTTTCATAAGAAGTGATCATGTACATCGACCAGCTGTCCAGCGCTGCAAAGCGCTCGCCCAGCGTCCGGTAAAGCGCGGGCAGATCCCTTTTCTCCTCCAGACGCTCGCCGTAGGGCGGGTTTGTAATCAAAAATCCGTATTTTTTCGGATGGGACAGCTCCGCCACCGGCCTTCTCTGAAAATGGATCAGATGATCGACCCCCGCAAGCTTCGCGTTTTCCCGTGCAATTTCCACCATATGATCGTCAATATCATAGCCCTGTATGTCCGTTTCCACATTATTGACGATCAGATCCAGCGCTTCCTCGGACGCCCGGTACCAGCTTTTTCTGCCGATCAGATGTGCCCAGTCCTCCGCCGTAAATTCCCGGTTCATGCCCGGCGCCATGTTCGCCGCCATCATCGCCGCCTCGATCGGGAATGTGCCGCTGCCGCAGAACGGATCTACCAGAATGCGGTCGCTGCGCCACGGCGTCAGCATAATCAGCGCCGCCGCCAAATTTTCCGCGATCGGAGCCTTTGCGGTCAGCTTCCGGTAGCCTCTCTTATGTAAGGATTCCCCGGTCGTGTCAAGCCCTACCGTTACCTCGTCTTTTTTCAGAAAAACGCGGATCGGGAACGGCGCGCCGTCCTCCTGAAACCAGCCCGTCTTATAAACACCCTTCAGGCGCTCTACCATCGCCTTTTTCATGATGGACTGAATGTCCGAAGGGCTGAACAGCTTGCTTTTTACGCTTGCTGCCTTTGCCACCCAGAACTTCCCGTCCTCCGGGATGTATTCCTCCCACGGAATCGCCTTTGTCCCCTGAAACAGCTCCTCAAACGTCTCCGCATGGAAGCTGCCGACCTTGATCAGCACCCGCTCCGCCGTCCGCAGAAAAATATTCGCGCGGCAGACCGCTTCCTCGTCTCCTGCAAACGTCACCCTGCCGTCATCTACCTCGCACACCTCATACCCAAGATCCGTGATCTCGCGCTTGAGCACCGCCTCCAGCCCAAAATGACAGGGCGCGATCAATTCCATTTTTCTCATATATCTCCTTATTATCGAATCACATTTATCTGTTTGCCGTTACACCTTTCGCTCTAATGTAACCGTTCCACCGCTTCCCCTTCATTAAAAAAGGAAGAATCTTCTTCCATTTTACGGATAAGCCCCCGCCATGTCAAGGAGAACAGACGCTCTGTGCGCAGGAAACAAGCCTTCCGTTCGCGTCCGGGTCTGTCTGATGGGGGGCGGGCTGCCCTCATGGCAGCCCGCCCCCCATCAGACAGACCCGGATGCAAACGCTCCATCCCCCTTCCGCCGCAAAAAGACCCGGCGCCATGCCGGGTCTTTCCTGACGGATTCCTTACTGCTTGCTGCTGTCCTTGCAGTTTCCTGTTTCGGAATTTTTTGTACCGTTCTTGGACTGGTTTTTCTGTGCGCTGTCCGCATTGTTTTTGGACTGGTTCTGGGCATAATCATTTTTTGCCATTGTTTTTGTTCCTCCTGTCATGTTTTTGCTACACGACTAGTATTGCCTCCCACGGCAAAAATATACAGCCCGCTTTTTTTATTTTTTAAATGCCGGCACACCCTTCTTTAAAACTCCCGCAGACGCTCCACAATGCTTTGCTTTGCCAGCCTTTTATACAAAATTGCCGGGATCAGCCAGCCAAGCAGCGCGAATACAGGCAGCACGCACAGCACCGGCACGATCGTAAACCTGCTTTCAAAAAACCAGAAAACGCCCTCCATCATTTCCCCGGACAAAGGTCCTACGATCAGCGTCAGTAAAAGGGCGATCAGCCCGGAGCCGACGGTATAAAACATCCCTTCCCAGATCAGCATCGCCTTTAGCTGGCGTCCCGTCATGCCGACCGCCTGCAGCATGGCAAATTCCCGCTGCCGCGCCAAAATCCCGGTCATGACCGCATTGAAAAAGTTCAAAATCCCCACGATGCCGACGATCATACAGAGCGTGCCGCCCATCACCGCGAACATTCCCTGAAACTGCGCGAAATCTTCCCGGACCTTTGCCTTGCTTTCGTAAAGCAGGGGCGAAAGATCGCCTGCCGTCAGCTCCGAAAGCCACTTTTCCGCTGCCGCCTCCGTCTCCTGATCCGGCGTATCGAAGGCATAAAACAGCCGCTCAGGCGCCTGTCCGCTGTCTTTTCCCAGCACCTCCGCCGGCAAAACAAGCGGGATCCAGTCCTGCATAGAATACCGATAGCCTAACTGATAGGGCACCGCCACCAGCGCGCACACGGTATACTCCACGCTTTGTACCTCCTGCACCTTCAACTCCAGATATTCCGCAGGCGTGGCGTCATAATCCGCAGGCTCCCCGGTACGGGTATCCACATAATAACCATCTGTCACATAATCCACCGTGATCTTTTCGCCCACCTGCGGATACTGCCCGATTCCCACCGGATTTCCGTAATCGTCCACATCCACATCGACGGCGACCGTCCTGCTGTTCGGATCATACAGCGGGGAAATGTCGCCGTCCAGCACCCTTACCTTTTCAAAAAGCGCCGTATCCAGCCCTTCCAGCTGTACGCTCTGAACCACATCCCCGTCCTTTTTTTCCATTCCTTCCAGAAGCTGCCTTACCATATCCTCCGGGTAATTCCGCCCCAGAAACTGCCCCATCCGCTCCTTTCCGATCCGGGCAGTGGGCACAAAGCCCCCCGGCTGATAGCCGCTTCCGGAAAGCTCTGCCTGCGTATTTTCCGCGATCTGCGCCACGGTTTCCGCTGAAATATAATCTTTTTTTCCGCCGTGGTCAAACCGGAAATAGTCCGTGCCGCTCACCAAAAAATCGGTACAGCTTTTGTTCGACACATATTTTTCCGCGTCAAAGCCGCCCACAAACATGCTCACTTCTTCCAACAGCGTCACGGACAACGCCAGCGAAACGATCACCAGAACCGTCTTCCGGCTGCTCCGCCCCAGATTGGAAAACGCCATCTGATGCACCTTTGCACCGCGGAATGCCCGCCGCTTCTTTTTTCCCGAAAGCGCCTGCTCCGTATAGCGCGCCGCTTCCACCGGGGATACCTTGCCCGCGATCCTGCCGGGCTTTGCGCAGGACAGGAGCACCGTAAACAGCGCAAACGCCGCCGCTCCTGCAAAGATTTCCCACGATCCGCTGACCTTTATATGCTCTTTTCCCAAGATCGTCCGCGACAGCGCAACGGGCGTCAAAACTGCCCCCACGCCCCAGCCTGCCGCCAGTCCTGCCGGAATGCCCATCAGGGAAAGCCACAGCGCCTGATGGCGGATCAGCCGCGACAGCTGCCTCGGCGTCGTTCCGATGGTCTTTAAAAGCCCGTAAAAACGAATGTCCCCCGTTACCGAAATCTGGAACACATTATAAATGATCAGATAGCCGGTCAGGATGACGAGCAGCAAAAGCGCTGCCAGCCCTGCCGCCGCCGACAGATCCACAGACGCGCCCGCCTGCGCCGCCGTATATCCCCAGTTGACGCCGATCCCCACATAATCCGGGGAATTTTCGTTTTCCCAGTCATAGCCAAGCTCCGAAAGCACCGCCTCCATCTGTCCTTCGATGTTGACGGAGGAACCCATCATGACATTTAAATCCCGGCGAAAGGGCTGCATTCCCTTTTCCACAGCCTCCTGCTCCACCTGCCCTGCATATTCCTCCGAAACATTGATAAAATGCACCGGGACAAGATCATCGTATTCCCAGAAGCCCACCAGCGTGAACGTGTCCGTTTTTTCATATGCCTCCTGCGCCTGATCCCCCACGTCCCATGTAAGCGTCACCTTTTCCCCGAGCTTTGGCTCGACGCCCAAAAGCTTCAGCGCTGCCGTGTCCATCGCGATCTCGTTTCCGCGCTCCGGCATCCTGCCGGTTTCCGGCTCTGCAAAGCTCCACTTTGTTTCGTTTGCATCCATGTAGCTGATCTCCGCCGGAACCTTTCCGAATACACCGTCCGACGCAAAGCCTGCCATCCTGCGTTCCCCGACCTGCTTTACCCTTTTGCTGGAAGCAATCGCCTCTGCCTTTTGTTCGTCCACCTGCTTAAACGTACCGTGGTTGCAGCCGCCGATCTGGCGGAACTGGAACATTTCATAGCTTTCGTTCAAAGACATCCCCACCGTAAAGATCGACGTGAACAAAAGCGTCGTCAAGGCGATGGCAAATATTGCGATCCGGTTGCGCCGTTTTGACGCTTTGAGCATTTTTCTGCTAAGCCGCCGGATACAGGAGCCGTTTTTTACCTTCATTGCGTCCGCCCTCCTTTGCCTCCGTACACGATCCTCCCGTCCTCGATGCGCACGATCCGGTCGGCAAGCTGCGCGATCTCCTCATTGTGCGTGATCATCACGATCGTCTGGGAAAATTTCTGTCCGCTTACCTTTAAAAGCCCCAGCACGTCCTGACTCGTCTTGGAATCGAGGTTCCCCGTCGGCTCGTCGGCAAGCAGGATCGCCGGCTTTGTGACAAGCGCCCGCGCGATCGCCACCCGCTGCTGCTGCCCGCCGGAAAGCTGCCCCGGCAGGGCGTCCAGCCGCTCGGAAAGCCCCAGCGTGCGCACGATCTGTCCCACAAAATCCTCGTCCGCCTTCCTTCCGTCCAGCTCTGCCGGAAGCAGGATATTTTCCTTGACGGTCAGCATCGGTACCAGATTGTACGCCTGAAACACGAAGCCGATCTTCCTGCGCCGAAAGATCGTCAGCTCCTCGTCCTTTAGCCCAAACAGCGCCGTCCCGTCCACGATCACCTGCCCGCTGTCGGGGCGGTCCAGCCCGCCCAGCATATGCAAAAGGGTGGATTTCCCGCTCCCGCTGCTTCCTACAACCGCCACAAACTCGCCTTTTTCCACGTTCAGGTCCACGCCGTCCAGCGCGCGCACCTGACTGCTACCCGAACCGTAGCTTTTTTTCAGATCCTTTGCCTGTAAAATATTCATGCCGCATCCTCCTTTTTTCTGTCTCTATTATCGCACAGCTTTCTTTCCAGATTCTTTCCCTGCTGCAAATCATTCTGACAGTTTTGTAAGATTCTGCGGCGTCCGCCTATTTCCCCGAGGGCAGAAACATCGAAAAACGGCTGCCCCCTCCCGGCACAGCCTCCGCCTTCAGATAGCCTCCCTCCTGCGTCACGATCTGCCGCGCAAGGTACAGCCCGAGCCCCACGCCCTCGCTTTCCCGCACCGCTTCTCCCCGGTAAAAACGCGCAAAAATCCCCGCCATGTCCTCCTCCCGGATCCCGATGCCGGTATCCTCCACATCGATCCGCACAAACAGCTGATATTCCATAACGCTTACGCGCACCGTCCCTGTTTCCGTATATTTAAGCGCGTTGTCCACCAGATTGCCCAGCGCCTCCAGCGTCCATTTCGGGTCGATCTGCGCCCATACGTCCGTTTCCCCGATTTCCAGCAAAAGCCCCTTTTCCTTCGCCCTTGCCCCGAACTGCCCTGCCAGCCGGTCAAGCATCGGCGCGATCGGCTCCATTTTGGGATGCAGCGTAAGGATTCCGTTTTCCAGCCGGGACAGCTTTACGAGGGAACCGATCAGAAAATGCAGCTTTTCCGTCTGTCCATGCAGCGCCTCCGCCATTTCGCGTGCCTGATCCGAAAGCTCCTGCTCCTCTAAAAGCTCGCTGTATAAAAGCAGATTTGCAATCGGCGTTTTGGTCTGATGGGAAATGTCCGCGATCAGCGTTTTGATCCTGTCCTTTTCCGTTTGGATCTGCTCCGAAAAAAGCGCCGACGCCTTAAAAAAATCCATAAACCGCGTTTCCAGCGCCGACATCCGGTTTTCGTCGAAGCGTTCCGATAAAGCCTCCCCCTTTTTTGCTGCATCCAGCATCTGTTCCAGACGCTCCATCATCCTTTTTTGGCGCAGCCGCTCTACCACCGCCCAGCTTCCTCCTGCTGCCGCCAGACAAAAAAATACCGCCGCCATGATCCATCCGCCCACGCTCATCCCTCTTTCTTCCACATATAGCCGATCCCGTAAACCGTCCTGATATATCCTGCAGCCCCCAGCTTATCCCGAAGCCGTTTTACCGTTACCGAAAGGGCGTTTTCCTCCACATATGCCGCCCCGTCCGTCCAGATCCTGTCCATCAGCCGCTCCCGGCTCACCGCCGTCCCCCGGTTTTCCACAAGGATCCGCAAAAGCTTTTGTTCGGTCTTGCTTAGCTCCACCGGCTTCTCTTCTACAAAAAACTGCATCCTTTCAAAATCAAACACAAAACCGTCAATTTCTGTCACGCCCGTCCGGCTCTGCGGCGGCACGCCTGCTTTGACCGCTGCGGCACGCCGAAGCTGCGCGTTTACCCGCGCCCTGAGCACCGTCAGGGAAAAGGGCTTTGTGATGTAATCGTCCGCCCCCAGCTCCAGCCCCTCCACAATGTCGCTGTCCATATCGTTTGCCGTCAGGAGGATGACCGGAAGCTGCGGATCCTTTTTGCGGATCTGTGAAAGCAGCTCAAGCCCGCTGCCGTCCGGAAGGTTCACGTCCAAAAGCACCGCCGAAATGCCGCCGCACAAAAGCTGCTCCTGCGCCTCCTTCACATTCAGGCAGGAAACCACCTTTCTGTCCGGCGTCTTTAAGGCGCTGCACAGCCCCCTGTTTAATTCCCTGTCGTCCTCTACGATCAAAAGCTGCCCTTCCATGGCGATTCCCCCTCGTCATTCTGTCGTAAAAAAGTATCCCGCAAAGCATTCTGGCCTTGTCGGGAAGTTTTCCTATGAAATCAACTGAGATAAACGAAAAGAGCCTGCAAATCCTTGCAGGCTCTCAATTCAGCGTGCGCGAGAAGATTCGAACTCCCGACCTTCTGATCCGTAGTCAGACGCTCTATCCAGCTGAGCTACGCGCACATCCTTGCTTCGGAACATCTCGTGTCCCTTGCAACGTAGATTATTCTATCGCGTTTCTCTCCAAAAGTCAAGCACTATTTTTAAAATTTTTTCGACCCTTGTAACGCCCCCTGAAAAGTGCTAAAATGTCCTACAATATAACATCATTTTTCACCCCATACAGGAGGGATTTTTATGTATCCAAAGACCAAGCCGCCGGGCAGCGGTTTTGCGGCTGCTTCGCTGGTTCTTGCCATCGTCGCCATTGCCAGCACGCTGACCATGACCGTCGTGATCCCCGTTTTTTTCGGTATCCTTTCCATCTTTCTCGGGCTTTTGTCCCGCGGGAATCAGAAGCTGCCAAACAACGCGCTTGCCGGGCTGATCGTATCCGCCAGCGCCATCGTGATCAATCTGGCGGTCGGGGCATTTGCCTTTTATGTGGTTTTTTCTTCCCCCGAAACGCTTCGGCAATACTGGGATATGATGAACCAGACCTACGAGCAGATGACGGGGCTGACCGCAGACGAGATTCTGGAAAGCTATGGCGTCGATCCCGACAGCCTTTTTCCTGAAACCCAGTCTCCCCAGTGACCCGTTCCACTATCCGCCGCAGCTTTTTGCTCCGGCACGCCGGACGCCCAAAACCGCCGGCACAATCCATTTTATAAACACGAGGTAACCATCCTATGAAACAATACGCTTCCCGCGCTTCCTTAAAGGCAAGCGCCCGGCAGGCTCTTCTGGGGCATTATCTTCCCCTTGCCAGCGCGTTTTTATCGCTGTCGCTGCTGGAATACATGATCGTCGCCCCCTCGGCGCTGATCCAGCTTTCCCCGCCCTTTGGCATGATCCTTTATTACGGCATCAATTTTGCCATCGGCGTTTTCTTTGCGGTGTTCAAGGTCGGCATGGCATGGCTGTTTTTAAGCAACGCCTGCGGACAGCAGGTCTATGCCGGCGGCGTGTTTACCGGCTTCTGGCACGAGCCCGGAAAAGCGGTGCGGATCCAGCTTTTCCCCTCCCTGCTGCTGTTTCTTCCCCAGCTTGTCCCGCAGCTTTTATTAAACCGTTACGTTTCGACCCTTGATCCGGTCTGGCTTTATGGTTCGGCGGCGGCGCTTCTTGTCTTTCTGCCTGCGGTGCTGTTTGTCCGGATCGTATATTCTCAGGTATTTTACATTATGCTGGATTTCCCGGAGCTGACCGCAAGGGAATGTCTGGCGCGCTCCCGCCGGATGATGAGGGGGCACAAATGGCGCTATTTTGTCCTGATGCTCAGCTTCCTTTTATGGGAGGCAGGCGCTTTCTTTACCTGCGGCATCGGCATGCTCTATGTATATCCGTACCGTCAGCAGACCTTTGCCTGCTTCTATCTGGATCTGGTCGCGGGCGGCAAAAAACGCGCATAAAAATCCAATGAAAAAGAAGCAGGCTTTTAAAAAAACCGGGCAGGATCTCTGGATACCCCAGCGATTCTGCCCGGTCTTTTTATTTTTCGCTATCTGGCAGTCAGGCTCCCTTTCTATCGGAAAGGCTTATTCCTCCTGAGCTTTGTCCTTTGTATTGATCCATTTCAGATAAGCGTTGATGAACGGATCCAGCCCGCCGTCCAGAACGCTGTCTGCGTTTGCCACTTCCTGATTCGTCCGCAGATCCTTTACAAGCTTATAAGGCTGCAGCACATAGGAGCGGATCTGGTTGCCCCACGCGATGTCCTTGACCTCGCCGCGGATGTCAGAAAGCTTCTCCGCATTCTCCTCCTGTTTCATCAGATACAGCTTTGCTTTCAGCATCTGCATCGCCTTATCCTTGTTCTGGAACTGGGAACGCTCATTCTGACACTGTACCACGATGCCGGTCGGCAGGTGGGTAATACGGATAGCGGACGACGTCTTGTTGATGTGCTGGCCGCCCGCGCCGCTGCTTCGGTATGTGTCGATGCGCAGATCGTCGGGATTGATCTCTACATCCACATCCTCTTCAATATCCGGCATAACATCCAGCGATACGAAGGAAGTCTGGCGCTTGCCCTGCGCGTTGAACGGGGAAATGCGCACGAGACGGTGCACGCCCTTTTCGGACTTTAAGTAGCCGTAAGCATTCTCGCCGTTGATCTGGAACGTAACGGACTTGATGCCCGCCTCTTCTCCGTCCAGATAGTCCAGGACTTCCACGGAAAAGCCCTTTTTCTCCGCCCAGCGCGTATACATGCGGTACAGCATGCCGCACCAGTCGCAGCTTTCCGTGCCGCCTGCGCCTGCATTTAATTTTAAAATTGCATTATCTCTGTCATATTCGCCGGAAAGCAGCGTGCTCACACGCAGCTCGTCCAGCTCCTCGATAAACTCATCCAGCTCGCCTCTGATCTCCTCGACCATATCCGGGTCTTCTTCCTCATGTCCCATCTCGATCAGCGTCAGGATGTCGGAATACTGCGTTTCCAGCTTGTCGCAAAGCTCTGCGGTATCCTTTAAGTTTTTCAGCTCCTTCATCTTGCGGTTGGAGCTGTCCGGGTCGTCCCAGAAGCCCGGAGCCTCCATTTCCATTTCAAGCTCTTCGATTCTTTTTTTCTTGCTGTCCAGATCCAGGGAATCCTTCACTTCATGAAGGGTCGTTTCATAGCCTGTCAGCTCGAATTTCATCTGATCCAATTCTACGATTGCCATAATAAATCCTCATTCCAAAACGCAAACGGCTGCGCCGTCATACGCGTTCTCAGTTATTGCGTCCGCAGCAGTTTTTGTATTTCTTTCCGCTGCCGCAGGGACAGGGATCGTTGGGGTAAACCTTCATATGCTCGCGCTTTACCGGTTTTCTCGGCCCTGTCTCATCCTTGTTCGTTCCGGTCACCTTCGCAACCTGCTCGCGCTCCACCTTCTGCTCGATGCGGATGTGGCAGAGCACGCGGACGGTATCCTCCTTGATGCCCTCCGTCATATTTTCAAACATCTCGTAGCCGCTCATCTTGTACTCTACCAGAGGATCTCTCTGACCGTACGCCTGCAGGCCGATCCCCTGACGGAGCTGATCCATATCGTCGATATGGGTCATCCACTTGCGGTCGATGACTTTCAGCAAAAGCACGCGCTCCGCCTCGCGGATCATCTCCGCCTCCGGGAACTCCGCTTCCTTCGTCTCATAAAACTTCACGGCTTCTTCTTTTAGCTGCTGCTTTAAGCTGTCCTTTTTCGCCTTTGCGATGCGCTCCTTTGTAACGGGAGCCAGCGGAATGATCGGAAGCAGAAGGGAATTTAACTCGTTTAAGTTCCATTCGTCCGGATCGTTCTCCTCGCCGATCACCATGTCCACCGTATTTTCCACGATGTCCGTGATCATCTTGTAGATCACGTCGCGCATGCTTTCGCCGTCCAGAACCCTGCGGCGCTCCGCATAGATGATCTCGCGCTGCTCGTTCATGACCTCGTCATATTCCAGCAGGTTCTTACGGATACCGAAGTTGTTTCCCTCGATCTTCTTCTGTGCGTTCTCGATCGCCTTTGTCAGCATCTTGTGCTCGATTTCCTGTCCCTCCGGGATGCCCAGCGCATTGAACATGGAAATCATCTTTTCAGAGCCGAACAGACGCATCAGATCGTCTTCCAGCGAAATGTAAAAACGGGATTCGCCGGGATCGCCCTGACGTCCGGCACGTCCGCGCAGCTGATTGTCGATACGGCGGGATTCATGGCGCTCCGTACCGATGATCTTTAAACCGCCCGCCGCTCTGGAAGCCTCGTCCAGCTTAATATCCGTACCGCGGCCCGCCATGTTGGTAGCGATCGTAACCGCCCCGTGGATACCGGCGTCCGCAACGATCTCCGCTTCCAGCTCATGAAACTTCGCGTTCAGCACCTTATGCTGGATGCCCTCCCGGCGCAGCATCCCGGAAATTTCCTCGGAGGACTCGATCGTGATCGTGCCCACGAGCACCGGCTGCCCCTTGGCGTGCGCTTCCTTTACCGCTTCCACGATCGCGTGGAGCTTCTCCTTTTTCGTCTTATAAACCGCGTCGTGCAGATCCTTACGGATAACGGGACGGTTTGTCGGGATCTCGATTACGTCCATCCCGTAAATATCGCGGAACTCCTTTTCCTCCGTCAGCGCGGTACCGGTCATGCCGGATTTTTTAGAAAATTTATTAAAGAAGTTCTGGAAGGTGATCGTCGCAAGCGTCTTGCTCTCGCGCTTTACCTTCACATGCTCCTTTGCCTCGATCGCCTGATGCAGACCGTCGGAATAACGCCGTCCGGGCATGATACGTCCCGTAAACTCATCTACGATGAGCACCTGATCGTCCTTTACCACATAATCCTTGTCGCGGTGCATCAGGTTATGGGCGCGCAGCGCCAGAATGATGTTGTTCTGGATTTCCAGATTCTCAGGATCCGCAAGGTTCTCGATATGGAAAAACTTCTCCACCTTCTCGATACCTTCCGCAGTCAGGTTGAGCACCTTGTCCTTCTCATTTACGACAAAGTCGCCGTTTTCCTCCTGCTCGATTCCCATGATGGCGTCCATCTTGGAAAATTCGCCCACATCGTCGCCGCGCTTTAACTGTCTTGCCAGAATATCGCAGGCTTCATACAAGCTCGTGGACTTGCCGCTCTGCCCGGAAATGATCAGCGGGGTGCGCGCCTCGTCGATCAAAACGGAGTCAACCTCGTCGATGATGGCATAGTGCAGATCCCGTAAAACAAGCTGCTCTTTGTAGATCGCCATATTGTCGCGCAGATAGTCAAAGCCCAGTTCGTTGTTCGTCACATAGGTGATGTCGCAGGCATACGCCGCCTTTCTCTCCTCGGGCTTCATGCTGTTTAATACGATGCCGACCTTTAAGCCCAAAAACTCATGGATCGCGCCCATCCACTCCGCGTCGCGGGCCGCCAGATAATCGTTGACCGTAACTACATGGACGCCCTTGCCCTCAAGCGCGTTTAAGTATGCGGGCAGGGTGGAAACAAGCGTCTTTCCTTCGCCCGTCCGCATCTCCGCGATACGTCCCTGATGCAGGATGATGCCGCCGATGAGCTGAACCCTGAAATGCTCCATGTTCAGCACGCGGCGTCCCGCCTCCCGTACCGTCGCAAAGGCTTCCGGCAAAAGGTCGTCAAGCGTCTCACCGTTTGCCAGCCGGTTTTTATATTCCTTCGTCTTATCCCGCAGCTGCTCATCGCTGAGCGCCATCATGCTGTCCCGCAAAGACTCGATCTTATCCACGATCGGCATGATCCGTTTCAGCTCTCTTTCACTGTGCGTTCCAAAAACCTTCTCAATGACATTCATCTGTTTTTTCTCCATTCAATCGCGCAGACGCGCCCAAAATAAAACCTATCGTTTATTCTAGCAGATGGGGGGTAAAATTGCAAGGCAGATGCGGCTTCGGGATCGCGCTTGTTACAATTTTTTCATATTTTCTTCATATTTGAATGATAATTGAAAAAATGCCCGCCTGCCGGTCAGCTAAAAAAAGGAACCGCCCGAGCGGTCCCCTTTTCCGATCTGCCCTGCCCCTTTCGGAGCAGCAGCGCATCAATATTCTTTTGCAGCCTCTTCGCCGTTCATCACGCGCAGCGCGCCCTGAGCCAGCGCCAGCAGCTCGTCCTCGCCCGGATATACGGTGAAAGGAGCGATCCAGCCAAGCTTCTCTTCCAGCTTCTGCTTCGTTACAGGCGCATATGCGATGCCGCCCGTCAGGATGATCTGGTCAACCTTGCCGTTTAATACAGTCGCCATAGCGCCCGCATCCTTTGCGATCTGGTAGAAGAATGCGTCCCTTACAAGCGCCGCGTTCTCGTCGCCTGCCTCAGCAGCATTCTGCATATCGCGGAAATCGTTGGTATGCAGGTAAGCGTTTAAGCCGCCGTTGCCGCAGATCTTTTTGTAAACCTCTTTCTCCGTATATTTGCCGGAGTAGCACATTTTGATCAGGTCGCCAACCGGTACGGTTCCCGCTCTCTCCGGGGAAAATGCGCCTTCGCCGTCCAGAATGTTGTTGACGTCAACCACTCTGCCCATGCTGTGCGCGCCAACGGAAACGCCGCCGCCCAGATGGATCACGATCAGGTTTAAGTCCTCGTATTTTACGCCCTGCTCTTTTGCGTATCTTCTCGCTACAGCCTTCTGGTTGAGCGCGTGGAAAATACTTCTTCTGGGAAGCTCGGGCATACCGGACAGGCGTGCCACAGGCTCTAATTCGTCTACAACGACAGGATCAACGATATAAGAAGGAACGCCGATCTCGTCGCCGATCTCGCGTGCCAGAATGCCGCCCAGATTGGACGCATGCTGTCCCTGAACGCCTGCCTTTAAGTCAGCCAGCAGCGCGTCGCTTACGGTGTATGTACCGCCCGGGATGGGCTTTAACAGACCGCCTCTGCCTACGATCACGTCAAAGCTCTTTACATCGAAGCCTTTTTCCGCTAAAAAGTTCAGGATGATGTTTTTTCTGAAATCCTTCTGGTCGATGATGGAAGCATAGCTTGCGATCTCCTCTGTGGAGTGACGCAGCGTTTCGTCAAATAACAGTGTCTCGTCCTCAAACACACCGATCTTGGTGGAGGTAGAGCCGGGATTGATGATCAAGCTTTTGATTGCCATGTCAGTTTTCTCCTCTTTCTCTATGATACTTGCAGCAGCCCCGCCCCAGCCGGGCCGCCGCTGATTTCCGGATTCCGGTACGCTTATCAGGCGTTCCGATTACTGCTGATTCTTTAAGCTCTCTGCGACAACGGCTGCCAGCGCGATGGAATTTACCTTCGTCTGGAAGTTGTCGGAACGGCTTGTCAGGATCGCAGGAACCTTCGTGCCTGTCAGGATGCAGCCGTTTTTCATCTCTGCGGTGTGTACCAGCGTCTTGTAAACAAGGTTGCCCGCATGGATGTCGGGGAACAGCAGAATGTCCGCGTCACCCTGGATCTTTCTGTCGGTAGCGCCCTTATGATGGGCAGCCTCGGGATCGATCGCCAGATCCATGGACAGGGGGCCGTCCACGATACAGCCTGTGATCTTGCCTTCCTCGTTCATCTTTGTCAGCTCTGCCGCCTCAACGGTCACAGGCATCTTGGGATTTACGACCTCAACCGCAGCCAGAGGCGCAACCTTCGGGCACTCGATGCCGCAGGCATGCGCTACTTCTACCGTATTCTCAATGATATGTACCTTATCCTCCAGCGTCGGATAAGTCATGAATGCAACGTCGGTTAAGAACAGAAGCTGGTTAACGCCCTTTACCTCAAAGCAGCATACATGGGACAGGGGCTTGCCTGTACGCAGACCCACTTCCTTGTCCAGAAGGCTCTTTAAGAAGGACTTTGTGTCGATCAGACCCTTCATGTACATGTCAGCTTCGCCGTCATGCGCCAGCTTAACCGCCTTTAAAGCAGCCTGCCAGTTGTCAGGCTCGTTGATGATCTCGTAGGGAGCCAGATCGATGTTCAGCTCTGCAGCGATTGCGCGGATCTTCTCCTCATCACCTACAAGGATCGCGTCGGCAAAGCCCTGCTTTCTCGCTTCCTCTACCGCCTCCAGGATCGGAGCATCCTGCGCCACTGCTACGGAAACCTTCTTCTTTCCGCAGGTTTTTACCTTTGAGATCAGTTCCTCAAAATTTGCACTCATTTGTCTGTACCTCGTACCTTTCATTCTCTCATTCGTATCCGGCAGGCGCGCCCGCCTCCGGAAAATCTTGCGGGACCGTTCAGAAATCCCGCAGTCTGTTAAAATAATAACACTTCATTATTTATGGGTCAAGCCCCGCCGCACAAAGGATTGTGTTTTCTCCTGTCCTGTGCTATCCTTTTTTCATTCATACAGAAAAAAGGAGATATGACACATGGATAAAAAAGAACTTGCCGTTTCCCTTCACAACCGGAAATTCAACTGCTGCCAGTCCGTCATCTGCGCCTTCGCACAGGAAACCGGCGTGGACGCGCTCACCCTTTTTAAGATGTCGGAAGGCTTCGGCCTTGGCATGGGCGGCATGGAATGCACCTGCGGCGCCCTCTCCGGCGCGATCATGGCAGCCGGGCTCATAAACAGCGACGGACAGCTGGATTCCCCTGCCACCAAAGCCGACACCTACCGCCTCTCCCGCGAGCTCGTAAAACGCTTCCGCCAAAAATGCGGCTCCACCGTCTGCCGCGAATTAAAGGGCGCAGATACCGGGGAAGTGCTCTGCTCCTGTCAGGACTGCATCTGCAATGCTGTGGAAGCTGCGCAGGAGGTTCTGGGGCTGTAAAAACAGGCTTTTCCGCCCCTTTTATTTTTTTTGGGCCGCTTCCTTTTTCCGGAAGATTTCCTGCAGCGACTCCGTATACGGCTCTCTTGCAATGCCGTATTCCGTTACGATGCCTGCGATCAGGTCATGGTCTGTCACGTCAAAGGCGGGGTTGAATACCTTTACCCCTTCGGGCGCCATGCGCTCCCTGTACCACATTTCCGTGACCTCCTCCGCAGGACGCTGCTCGATATGGATGTCTGCCCCGGTTTTGGTATTTAAGTCGATCGTGGACGTAGGTGCGCAGATATAGACCGGCACGTTATAGCGCTTTGCCACCGTCGCCACCACGCTCGTCCCGATCTTGTTTGCCGTGTCGCCGTTTGCAGCCACCCGGTCGCAGCCTACAAATACCGCGTTTACCCAGCCGTTTTTCATAACGGTCGCAGACATATTGTCGCAGATCAGCGTCACGTCCACCCCGGCGGAATGCAGCTCATAGGAGGTCAGGCGCGCGCCCTGCAAAAGCGGTCTTGTCTCATCCGCAAAAACATGGAAGTTGTAGCCCTTTTCCTGTCCCAGATAGATGGGAGCCGTCGCCGTCCCGTACTTGCTGGTCGCCAGCTGTCCCGCATTGCAGTGGGTTAATATGCCGTCGCCGGGCTTTACGAGCGTCAGACCGTACTCGCCGATCGTTTTGCACACCCAAACGTCCTCTTCCTTGATCTCTTTTGCCTCTTTTTTCAAAAGCGCCTTGATCTCTGCCACAGACGACGTCCTGTGCTCCAGCACAACCTGCTCCATCCGGTTTAACGCCCACGAAAGATTGACCGCCGTAGGGCGCGCCGAATCCAGATATTCCTTCTGCTTCTGAAATTCCTTTAAAAAGCTGTCGTAATCTGTTTCCTCCATACCCTCTGCCAGCACATAGATGCCGAAGGCAGCCGCTACGCCGATCGCCGGCGCGCCGCGCACCTGCAAAAGATAAATGGCGTCCCAGATCTCCTGCGCCGTTTTCAGGGAAATGATCTCCGTGCGTCCCGGAAGCTTCGTCTGGTCGATGATCACGACCGCAAGGTTTTCCTCGTCCAGCGCAACCGTTTCATATTCCATGATGTTTTTCTTTTCGCTCATGTATACTCCTTTTCTTGTTATATCCTGTCTTTATTCCGTCTCCTCTGCGATCACCGGCGCAAAAAAAGCCTGCGCAGCTTTCGCCAGATCCGCCGGGGAAAGCTCCAGCTGCGAACCGATCCTGCCTCCGCTGACCACAATTCTTTCCAGCTTCTGCGCCGTCTCGTCGATCACTGTCACGAACTGCTTTTTCATGCCGACCGCCGTACAGCCGCCCCGGACATATCCGGTGATCTGCGTGATCTCTTTTACATGGATCATCGCTACCGATTTCTGCCCGACCGCCTTTGCCGCCTTTTTCATATCCAGCTCTTTTGCCACCGGGATCACGAACACAAAATATTCCTTCGCATTCCCCTGCGTCACGAGCGTCTTATACACCTTTTCAGCATCCAGCCCCAGCTTTTCCACAATCTGCATGCCGTCGATAAACTCGCTGCATTCATAGGTATAGTGCTCATACGGGATCTTCATCCGGTCCAGGATCCGCATCGCATTCGTTTTGATCTCTTTATTTTTTGCCATATCCGCTCCTGCCATCCCAAATGCCGCCATAAAAAACGCCCTATCGGATAAAAAGTGTGCGCCTTGGCGCACACCCGCGCCGAGTGCGTTTGCCGTCAGGCAATATATTCCCTTCGCGCGAGTGCGCATAATCCTATTTTTTGTCCGATAGGAAAGGAACTTTCCTATCGAACAAAAAACCGGCAGCGCCCTTCCGTTCTGGAAAAACACCGCCGGCCTTTCATGTCAAACCGTCGCTTGCGCTCCGGAATGGGATTTTATGTCAATCAGTTTTTGGAAGCGCGAGCCTCTTTGATCTTCTCTGTCAGTGCAGGAAGGATCTTATTTAAGTCGCCAACGATGCCGTAGTCAGCTACATCGAAGATCGGAGCTGTCTCGTCTTTGTTGATCGCAACGATGATGTCGGACTCTTCCATACCTGCCAGATGCTGGATCGCACCGGAAATACCTACTGCGAAGTATACGTGAGGGCGGACAGTCTTACCTGTCTGGCCTACCTGCAGGTCTTTGGACTTCCAGCCGGAATCTACAACTGCACGGGAGCAGCTTACTGTGCCGCCCAGAGCCTCTGCCAGATCCTCAAGAAGCTTGAAGTTCTCAGCGCTGCCTACGCCGCGGCCGCCGGATACCAGAATCTGTGCATCCATGATGTCTTCCACTTCGGATACAGCCTTAACAACTTCCAGAATCTCAACGTACTTGTCGTTGGGAACGAAGCCGGGGTTGAACTCCTCGATCACTGCCTGAGCGCCTTCTACGCGCTCTGCCTTCTGCATAACGCCGGGACGAACGGTTGCCATCTGAGGGCGGAAGTTCGGGCATGCGATTGTAGCGATCGTGTTGCCGCCGAATGCAGGACGGGTCATCAGCAGCTGGTTGTGAAGCTGCTCTCTGCCCGGAACAGGGTTGATCGGGAAATCGCCGATCTCAAGCAGTGTACAGTCAGCGGTCAGACCTGTGTGTACTCTTGCGGATACGCGGGGGCCTAAGTCACGGCCGATCGCTGTTGCGCCGATCAGCATGATCTCGGGCTTGTACTTGTTGATCACTTCTGTCAGAGCATGAGCGTAAGGCTCGGTTCTGTACTCTTTCAGCTCGGGATCGTCAACAACGATCACTCTGTCAGCGCCGTACTCAGCCAGCTCTGTGCACAGATCCTTAACGTCGCTGCCGACTAAAACTGCAGTTACTTCTGTGTTTAAATCTTTTGCAAGATCTTTTCCTTTGCCCACCAGCTCCAGTGCAATGCTGTTTAATTTGTTGTCTACCTGCTGCGCAAAGACAAATACGCCTTTATATTCTTCTAAGTTCATCTCATTCACCACGCTTTTCTTTTATTTATCAGATTACATGCTTTTCAACTAACTTGTCCATGATGTAGTCCACAGCATCTGCGGGATCAAGAACAACCTTCTCGCCTGCACCCTTACGAACCTTGTCGGATGCCTTTGCGATCTGGGTCGGGGATCCTTTCAGACCTAAGTTGGAATCATCCACATCCTTCAGGTCAGCTCTGCCCCAAACGGTGATCTCTGCATCGTATGCATCGAAGATGCCGCCGGGAGTCATGTAGCGGGGCTCGTTTAACTCTGCCAGAGCGGTAACCAGGCAGGGCATTTTTGCTTTCAGCACATGGTATCTGTCGTCGTACTGACGCTCAACGATAACGGAATCGCCTTCTACCTTTAAGTTCTGTGCATAGCTGATTACAGGGATGTTCAGATGCTCGGAGATCTGAGGGCCAACCTGAGCGGTATCGCCGTCGATTGCCTGACGGCCTGTGATGATCAGGTCATACTCCAGATTGCGCAGAGCGCCTGCGATTGTCTGGGAAGTAGCCCATGTGTCTGCGCCGCCCAGAACTCTGTCTGTTACAAGGATACCCTTGTCTGCGCCCATAGCGATCGCCTCGCGCAGAACCTCTTCTGCCTTGGGAAGACCCATTGTCAGAACGGTAACTTCTGCGCCGTACTGATCTTTTAAGCGAAGGGCAGCCTCCAGACCAGCCTTGTCATCAGGATTCATAATTGCCAGCATGGCACTTCTGTCCAGAGTGCCGTCGGGATTGAACTTAACGCCACCCTTGGTATCGGGTACCTGTTTGATACAAACAACGATTTTCATTGCATGATTCTCCTTATTTTATTATCTTCATTCCGTATATTATCCGTAAGATCCGGGATTCACCGCTTATCGCGATTATTTCAGCAGAGCGCCGGAGATAACCATTCTCTGAACTTCGCTGGTACCTTCGTAGATCTCTGTGATCTTCGCATCGCGCATCATGCGTTCTACTTCGTACTCTCTTGTGTAGCCGTAGCCGCCGTGCAGCTGAACAGCCTTGGTTGTAACTTCCATTGCAACCTCTGCAGCGTACAGTTTTGCCTTTGCAGCTTCTACAGAGTAGTTCTTCTGGGTAGCCTTAGCCATAGCAGCCTTGTAAACCAGAAGCTGTGCAGCCTCTACCTTGGTTGCCATGTCTGCAAGCTGGAACTGTGTGTTCTGGAACGCGCCGATCGCACGGCCGAACTGCTTTCTCTCTTTTACATACTCAACAGTTCTCTCCAGAGCGCCCTCTGCGATACCCAGAGCCTGGGAAGCGATACCGATACGGCCGCCGTCCAGCGTATGCATCGCGATGTTGAAGCCCTTGCCCTGCTGGCCCAGCAGATTCTCCTTCGGGATACGGCAATCCTGGAAGATCAGCTCGTATGTGGAAGAACCGCGGATACCCATTTTCTTCTCCTTTGTACCAAAGGTAAAGCCGGGTGTGCCTTTCTCAACGATGAAAGCGGAGATCTCTTTCATCTTGCGGCCGCGCTTTTCAACTGTGCCTGTTACGGCAAAGATTACATAAATGTCAGCTTCCTTACCGTTTGTGATGAAGCACTTGGAACCGTTTAAGATCCACTCGTCACCGTCTAATACAGCCTTGGTCTGCTGACCCTGAGCGTCAGTACCTGCGCCGGGCTCTGTTAAGCCGAATGCGCCCAGCTTCTCGCCTTTTGCAAGGGGAACCAGGAATTTCTGCTTCTGCTCTTCGGTACCGAATGTCATGATCGGATCGCAGCAAAGGGAGGTGTGTGCGGAAACGATAACGCCTGTTGTGCCGCAAACCTTGGACAGCTCTTCTACGCACATTGCATAGGTCAGAGGATCACAGCCCTGTCCGCCGTACTCCTTCGGAACCGGGATGCCCATGAAGCCTGCCTTAATCATCTTGTCAACTGTCACTCTGGGGAACTCTTCAGTCTCGTCAACCTCGACTGCCAGAGGCTTTACTTCTTTCTCAGCGAACTCTCTGAAGAGCTGTCTCGCCATCTCATGCTTTTTGTCCAACGTAAAATCCATGATTTATAATTCCTCCTAGTGAAGAATGCGGCAGCCGCGCTTATGCGGCCGCCATGCCATTCTTAGTTTATTATTTTGTGTAATCGTAGAAGCCCTTGCCTGTCTTACGACCCAGCTTGCCTGCACGCACCATCTTCTTTAACAGAACGTGAGGACGGTATTTCGGATCGCCTGTCTCTGTGTAAAGCACGTCCATGATCGCCAGAACGATGTCCAGACCAACCAGATCGCCCAGAGCCAGAGGTCCCATGGGATGGGAAGCGCCCAGCTTCATAGCTGTATCGATGTCCTCTACGGAAGCGATGCCGTCTGCATAAATGCCGATCGCTTCGTTAATCATCGGGATCAGGATTCTGTTTACAACAAATCCCGGAGCTTCTTTTACTTCTACGGGAGTCTTGCCGATCTCAACGGAGATGTCTTTGATCTTCTGAACCAGCTCTGCAGGAGTGTTCTCGCCGGCAATTACCTCAACCAGCTTCATTCTGTCTGCGGGGTTGAAGAAGTGCATTCCGATCAGCGGTCTGTCCAGACCTGCGCCCATCTCTGTGATGGACAGAGAGGATGTGTTGGAAGCAAAAATGCACTCGGGCTTAACGATGTCCATCAGCTCCTTGAAGGTAGCCTTTTTGATGTCCATTCTCTCGGGAGCAACCTCTACAACCAGATCGCAGTCTGTGCAGATGTCCTTTAAGCCTGTGGAAATCTTGTTCATGATCTCTTCGCCTTTTTCTGCGGAGATCTTCTCTTTGCCTACCAGGAAATTGATGTTTTTCTGGATTCTTGCCTTGCCGCCGTCAGCGAACTCCTGCTTGATGTCGCAGAGGCAAACCTCGTAACCATCTGTCATCGCAAAAGCCTGTGCAATTCCGGCACCCATTGTGCCAGCGCCAATAATACCTACCTTCATGATAGTCTCCTCCTAAAATGATATATGAAAATTCTGTTTTCAGAAAAATCAGCAGTTTTTGAAAGGCTCTTTTACCTTCTCCTTGTTCTTGTCAAGGAAGAAAGCCATGCCGTATCTCTGATCCTCGCTCTCGAAGCAGTCGCCGAACAGCTTCTCTTCGATCACGATCGCCTGATCCATGTCAACCTGCATGCCGTCGTTGATCGCCTTCTTGCAGTTGCGCACTGCGATCGGGGCGTTCTTTGCGATAGTGGAAGCCATCTTCTCAGCCGCAGACAGCAGCTCTTCCTGGGTATATACCGCGTTTACAAGGCCGATGCGGTAAGCCTCGTCCGCCTTGATGTTGCGCGCGGTGTAGATCATCTGCTTCGCCATGCCTTCGCCTACCAGACGGGCAAGTCTCTGCGTGCCGCCAAAGCCGGGTGTGATGCCCAAGCCAACCTCGGGCTGGCCGAATACAGCGTTGTCAGAGCAGATGCGGATGTCGCAGCTCATGGAGATCTCGCAGCCGCCGCCCAGTGCAAAGCCGTTGATCGCAGCGATCACAGGGATCGGGAATGTCTCCAGCTTGCGGAATACATCGTTGCCCTTCTTGCCGAACGCTTCGCCTTCCGCTTTTGTCAGGGTGCTCATCTCGCCGATGTCCGCGCCCGCAACGAAGGATTTCTGTCCTGCGCCGGTTAAGATCAGGCATCTTACCTCGTCAAGATTTACGTTGTCCAGAGTCTCGTTTAACTCGTCCAGAACTGTGGAATTAAGGGCGTTCAGCGCTTTCTCACGGTTGATCGTGATGATCGCGTACTGGCCTTTCTGTTCATACAATACGAATTCCATTGTCTTCCTCCTGCTTGTTTTTTTACATGACGCGGAGAATGTCCCTGAAAAGGAGGCATTCTCCGAATATAAGGGAGATATCCCTTAGTCTCTTTCTACGATTGTAGCACAGCCCATGCCGCCGCCGATGCACAGAGTAGCCAGACCCTTCTTCAGGTCTTTTGCTTCCATCTCATGCAGCAGGGTTACCAGGATACGGCAGCCTGATGCGCCTACCGGATGACCCAGGGCAACTGCGCCGCCGTTAGGGTTCAGCTGCTCATCTGTAAAGCCAAGTTCCTTCTGAACTGCTACGGACTGAGCAGCGAAAGCCTCGTTTGCCTCGATAACGTCGAAGTCTTCGATCTTCATGCCGGTTCTGTCCATAACCTTACGGGTTGCAGCAACAGGGCCGATACCCATGATCTCAGGAGCAACACCTGCCAGAGCACCTGTTACCCATGTAGCCATAGGCTTAACGCCCAGCTCTTTTGCCTTCTCTTCGCTCATAACAACAACTGCTGCAGCGCCGTCGTTGATACCTGAAGAGTTGCCGGCTGTTACGATGCCGTCTTTCTTGAATGCAGGACGAAGCTTCGCGATGCTCTCAGCTGTCGTGCCGGGGCGGGGACCTTCATCCTTATTGAAAACGATTGTCTCTTTTTTCTTCTTAACTTCTACAGGAACGATTTCCTTGTCGAACGCGCCTGCTTCCTGAGCAGCAACAGCCTTCTGCTGGGACTTTGCAGCAAAAGCATCCAGCTCTTCTCTTGTCAGACCCCACTTCTCGCAGATGTTCTCTGCTGTGATACCCATATGATAATCATTGAACGCATCCCACAGGGCATCATGAACCATGGTGTCTACCAGCTTGCCATCGTTCATTCTGTAGCCGTAACGGCCCTGCATCACTGCGTAAGGAGCCATAGACATGTTTTCCATACCGCCTGCTACAACGATATCAGCGTCGCCTGCTGCGATCATCTCTGCAGCCATGTTTACACAGTTCAGACCGGAACCGCATACAACGTTGATGGTAACTGCAGGAGTCTCGATCGGAAGACCTGCCTTGATGGAAGCCTGACGCGCAACGTTCTGTCCCTGACCTGCCTGGATAACGCAGCCCATGTAAACCTGATCTACCTGATCAGAGGGAACGCCTGCCCTGTTCAGTGCTTCTTTGATAACGATAGCGCCCAGGTCCGTTGCCGGAGTCGTGCTCAGTGTTCCGCCCATTACGCCGATCGCTGTACGGCAAGCGCCTGCTAAAACAATTTTCTTAGCCATGTCTTTTCCTCCATTCAATTGAAAATGCCTTGTATTCGGGCTCTCTTTTTCTAATTGTTAATTTTTTATCATTGCCCGCTGCGAATATTATACCATAGGGAGGTTTTAAGGGCAAGCCCTATTCGATGGAGTTTTTTGCCTGCATCCCGGCGGTGCGGCGGCTGTGGGATACAGGCGGTTTACAGACAGATTAGAACTCATACCTCGTCCCGTGGGAAAGCAGCAGTCCGTCCGTTAATTCTATGCATAAAATAACCGTGTTCTCATCGCTGAAATCATTGTGCCCGTTATCGATCCATTCGCTGAACGCTTCTTTCAGCTTATCTGCAATGCTTCGGTTTTCCTCCCTCCCAAAATATCCCAGATTGACGCCCTTTCCATGCGCCGTAAACCATTCCCCGGCGATTGCGGCATTGGGATTCTTCTGCATCTGCTTCATTTTGCCGGAAAGTGCATGGGTAATAATATAAAACGCGCCGTTCTCATAATAGGCATTGACATACCGCACATATGGGATACCGTTTTCTTCCGTTGCCAGTGCGATCACCGTATCTTTTCCAAAACGCTCGGTCATTATTTTTTCCGCTTCCGCATCCATTTTCTTCATCGCCTTTTCCCCCTTTGAGACTGAATATGTAAAATGCTTTGATAAATGGGAAGCTATCGTACTCCTGTCAAAATAAAATTCATTAACTGGTCTGCATCATCAAAATCATCATAATCTCCATTTATTCCCTCTCGATGATATACAATTCCATTTTTCTCATTTCTTTCCAAACAATCCAAGAGCTTTTCTTCTCCATATTTTTTAGCAAATAGAGTAAATGCGTAGGGTTTGATTTTGCCCAATAATCCTTTCCTGCAATTTTCTTCGCACTTATAACAATGTGTCACTCCTTTTGCAATCGAACATTTTTTATTCTCACATATGTCATTATCCGGACATCCGTTTGATCCGCATCCATTACAACCTGCATTTTCTGTGCATAAGCAACACGCAAGACCACATCTGGCAATTCCCAATTCCCGTTTCATAAAATACCTCCTCAACTTCCAATTTTCTGCTTCTCTTAACTCCCCGATAAAGAAAAATTAGTCATATATGCTGAAAATACTTTATCCAATTAGTTAAATCACAACCTTCAATACTACATATAACCACTTTATCCCACCGCTCCTGGAGAGATTTCCCATCAAATATCGGTGCTTCTACCAGTTCCTTTGCACTTTCAAATTCACACCCGTTTTCAATATCACAATATCCCACCCAATAAGGTTTTTCATATTGCGGAAGATAACCCAAATAATGTTCATTCTCATCTAAATCATCAGCGAAATAAAAACAAGTTTCATCAATATTTCTTCCTGCTTCTAACTGTCTAAAGAAAAAATCCCATTCCATAAACGACCTCCTCTTATATAAAGATACAACTTCCAATCTACTCTTCCAGCCGTTCCATCTTTTGAATGTCCGCAATTTTGATTACTTCACAACCAATAAGGACAGCGCTTTCCTCAAAAAATTCATCATTAAATAAACCGCTGCGCACAGAACCATCTTTGAAATATACCCTTACAGGTTTGTCGTACAGCTCCGCATATTGTTTGTGGAATGCTTCACTTACCTCATACATAAATCTCGCTCCTGATTCACGCTCCGATGCTCTGCCAAACACTAAGCTTTCGTCGTTCGGGATTACCTCTCCGTTTTCATCAGCAGAAAGTCCGCTGTTAAATACGTTCAATGCCCCACGTCATATCCACCATTCCGGCGTCAGCTCCCCAAGGGACACGCTCCGGCAATTTTCATAATCCAGCATGACCTCTATCTTTTTATAATCCTCCGGCATGAGCTGGGTCATAAGCTCCCGGCAGGCTCCGCAGGGCGGGATCGCCTTTCCTTCCTGATTGACCGCGATCACGCGCCGGATCACGCTCTCCCCATTTGTGAGCATCTGAAAGATCGCGTTGCGTTCCGCGCAGATGCCGAGCGTACACGCGCTGTCCACACAAACCCCTGTGTAGATCCTGCCGGAGGCAGCTTCGATCGCGGCTGCGACACCGCCTGCCTCCACCCATTCTGAAACCTTCCGCGGCTTCAATACTTTTTTTGCTTCCCCGTATAAATCTTCCCATATTTTATCCATGACTGCCGTCTCCTTAAACGCTGAAATCACTGATTTCCCATCATAATGACTTTCCATAAGCTTTACGCATATTTCTTTTTCTGCCGCGACACATACGCCGTAATTTTCCCACCGGCTTTTCTTTATCCGCATTATATCACATTTTGAAAGCTCCCGCACTGCCGCATAATAAAAAGGCTGAGAAAAAACTGCAGTCCGTTTTTTCTCAGCCTCTGCTTATTGATTCATATTCCTTTTAATTACCTTCAGCCGCGTAAACTCCTCGCGTTCCTTTTCCTCCAGGGCGTTGCTGATGTCGCGCACCAGCACGGTGTAGGAAGGGATCGTGATGTTTTTGAGCGCATTGGCGCGCTTCTGGGTCTTGCGGATATTCATGGCAAGGCGGTAAGCGGAATTTTCCACCATGGACAGGCGGACGGTCAGCTCCTTTACCTTTAAAAAGCGTTCCCGTGCCAGATCCACCGCCGCGCTGGAATTGTAAAAGCCGTAATAGGGAATGTTTTGATCCTCCTCGCAGCTTACTAACGGGATCTCCGTTCCCATAATGCTCCGCGTTTTGACGCGGACGGTCTCCTCTACCGGGATCGCCTGCGCGATTTCCTGAACATAGTGGATTCCGACCTCGATATTTGCCTGCTGAAGCGCCTGATACGCCTGCGTAAACGTCGAGTTGATCTCGGACTGGATCGTTTTTGCCTCTTCGATCAGGTTCATCAGCTCACGTACGAGGATGTTGCGCTTTTTATCCATCAGCTCATAGCCCTGCTTTGCAAGCGCCAGAGAGCTTTTTGCCAGCATCAGGTTACCCTTTGTCGGAAATGCGTTTGTATTCATACAGATCTCCTTTCGGGAAATTCAAAGCGCCTTATTCCAGCCTGCGCCCTTCCTGATCGTAATACTGATCCAGGATCTTCGTATCCACGCGGTCCAATTCCTCTCTCGGCAGCATCCGAAGCAGGCTCCAGCCGATTTCCAGCGTGTCGATGATCGTGCGGTTTTCCTCTTCCCGCTGTCCGACGAAATATTTCTCGAACATCTTGCCGAACGCCAGATATTTTTTATCCAAATCGGAAAGCTCGTCCTCGCCGATAACGCTCGCCAGCGCCCTTGCATCCCCTACCTTTGCGTAGGAGGAAAAGAGCTGGTTTGCCACCGCCTGATGGTCTGCCCTCGTATACCCTTCGCCGATGCCGTCCTTCATCAGACGCGAAAGGCTCGGCAGCACGTTGATCGGCGGGTAAACGCCCTGACCGTGCAGGGTTCTGTCCAGAACGATCTGCCCTTCCGTGATATAGCCCGTCAGGTCGGGGATCGGGTGCGTGATGTCGTCGTTTGGCATCGTCAGGATCGGGATCTGGGTCACGGAACCGTTGATGCCCTCCACGATGCCGGCGCGCTCATACAGCGTCGCAAGCTCGGAATACAGATAGCCCGGATACCCCTTTCTGGACGGGATCTCGCCCTTGCTGGAAGAAACCTCACGCATCGCCTCCGCAAAGGAGGTCATATCCGTCAGGATGACCAGGATGTGCATATGCTTTTCAAACGCCAGATACTCCGCGACCGTCAGCGCCACCTTCGGCGTGATCAGACGCTCTACCACTGGGTCGTTTGCCAGATTCAGAAACATCGCCACATGGTCGGAAACGCCGCTTTCCGCAAACGTATGCCGGAAATATTCCGCCACGTCATATTTTACGCCCATCGCCGCAAACACGATCGCAAACTTTTCATCGGAATCCTCCCCGAGGGAAGCCTGACGCACGATCTGCGCCGCCAGCTGGTCGTGGGGAAGTCCGTTTCCGGAAAAGATCGGCAGCTTCTGCCCGCGGATCAGCGTCGTCAGTCCGTCGATGGCGGAAATACCGGTGCGGATGTAGTTACGGGGATATTCGCGGGAAACCGGGTTTAAGGGCTTGCCGTTTACGTCGGCATAGGTTTCCGCCGCCACCTCGCCCAGATTGTCAATGGGCTCGCCGATCCCGTTAAAGGTTCTGCCAAGCAGCTGGTCGGTCAGCCCGATCTCCATCGGATGCCCGGTCAGACGGGTGTGGGTATTTTTCAGGGAAAGGTTGTCCGTGCCCTCGAATACCTGCACCACCGCCTTGTCCTCGTTGATCTCCACGATACGGCCAAGCTTTTTTTCCCTGCCGTCCGCTACGATCTCCACGATCTCGTCATAGGCAGCGCCCTTGACACCCTCCAAAACGACGAAGGGGCCGTTGACGCTGTTTAAGCCTAAATACTCTATTGCCATTTTCTATTCTCCTATCAAACTGAAAACGTCCGTTTCCAGCCTGTTATGCGTTGCGGGCGATCACGTCGTCATAAAACCTGTCGATCGCCTTTTTATAATCGTCGAACTTATCCAGCCTGTCGTTTTCCACATCGTATTTGATGGAAATGACGCGGTCAAAGATTTTGTCCTCCCTTAAAACCGACACGGGCATGCCGATCGCCACAAGCGCCTTGGATTTTTCGTACAGATACAGGATCGTCTCCATCATCTTCTGCTGCTTTGCAAGCGGCACGGACGTATCCTGCGGATGGAAGGCGTTCTGCTGTAAAAATCCGAGCCGGATCACCCTCGCGATCTCCAGCGTCAGCTTCTGATCGTCGGGCAGGACGTCGCTTCCGATCAGCTTTACGATCTCCATCAGGCTGCTTTCCTGATTCAGGATCGCCACCAGCTGGTTTCTGTCGTCGATGAAATCGGAGCCTACGTTATCCGCATACCAGCTCGCCAGATCCGGCAGGTATTCGCTGTAGCTTGTCAGCCAGTTGATCGCCGGGAAATGTCTGGAATAGGCAAGGCTCTTGTCCAGCCCCCAGAAGCAGCGCACGAAACGCTTCGTATTCTGGGTTACGGGCTCTGAAAAGTCGCCGCCCTGCGGGGATACCGCGCCGATGATCGTCACGCTTCCCTCCGTCCCGTTTAAGTTTTCCACCATTCCCGCCCTCTCGTAAAAAGCAGACAGGCGGCTTGCCAGATATGCCGGGAAGCCTTCCTCCGCGGGCATTTCCTCCAGACGGCCTGACAGCTCGCGAAGCGCCTCCGCCCAGCGGGAGGTAGAGTCTGCCATGATCGCCACATGATAGCCCATGTCGCGGTAATACTCCGCCAGCGTCAGTCCCGTATAAATGCTCGCCTCACGCGCCGCAACCGGCATGTTGGAGGTGTTCGCGATCAGCACCGTCCTGTCCATCATCGGATTGCCGGACTTGGGGTCGATCAGCTTGGAGAAGTCCTCCAAAACCTCTGTCATCTCGTTTCCGCGCTCTCCGCAGCCGATGTAAACGATCAGATCCGCGTCAGACCACTTCGCAATGGCGTGCTGGGTCATCGTCTTTCCTGTCCCGAAGCCGCCGGGGATCGCAGCCGTGCCGCCCTTTGCGATCGGGAACAGGGTATCCAAAATACGCTGTCCCGTTACCAGCGGACGGGACGCCGGATGGCGCTTTGCGTTGGGACGGGGCACGCGGATGGGCCATTTCTGGGTCATCGTCAGGCTGATCACGCTGTCGTCGGGCTTCATCAGCGTCACGATCGTGTCGTTGATCGTGTACTCGCCGTCGGGCACGACCGTTTCCACGATTCCCTCCACGTCCGGCGGAACCATGACCTTATGGGTGATCGCGGGCGTCTCGGGCACTTCCGCAATGATCGTGCCGCCCTCCACCCGGTCGCCGGGCTTTACGCACAGCTTTGTCTGCCATTTTTTATGGGTATCCAGCGAATCCATGGAAAATCCGCGGTCGATGTATTTGCCGGACTTTTTCTCAATCTCCGCCAGCGGGCGCTCGATGCCGTCAAAAATATTGGAAACGATGCCGGGCGCCAGCGTTACGGACAGGGTCGCCCCGGTGGGGTACAAAAGCTCCCCGGGCTTTAAGCCGGACGTTTCCTCAAATACCTGAATGGTCGCAAGCTCGGGAGAAAGGCGGATTACCTCGCCCACCAGCTTCTCGCTGCCCACATAGACCATTTCGCTCATTTTTAAATCAGTTCTGCCCTTTACGGTCACAAGCGGGCCGTTAATGCCGTAAATCTTCAAAGACTTTTCCATCTCTGGCTCGTCTCCTTTCCTGCAAAGGCTTCTTTCAACTTCGTGTCAAAGGACTGGTCGATCAGGATGCCGCGCTTTTCGATGACTGCGCGCACGCCGCCGCCGAAGCTGTACTCGCTCACAGTCAGCGCCGTATTCGCCCCTGCGGAAACCGTCCCCTTGCGCGCAACGTCCTCGGGGTCGATATAGATCACCACATCGTCGCCGTCCGCAAACGCAAGGATCTTCTTTACCTGCTCCACCAGATACCGCTCGTATTCCCCGGTCGCCATGAAGCGTTCCAGCTTGCCCTTTACCTCAGAATAAAGCTTTTCATCCAGCTCGCGCAGAAGCTTTCCGGTCTTTTCCCGGATCTCCATCTGCTTTTCGGCAAGGTCGGCGTTTTTTTGCTTCTCAAGGCTTTCTTCCTTCAGCTTTAAGGAAAGCTCGGATTTGCGGCGGGCTGTTTCGCAGTAGCTTTCGTATACCTTTTCCAGCCCTTTTTTATAATCTTCGATCTGTTTTGCATTCTCGGCGTTGACCTTTGCAGTGGTCACGTCCATAAAATGCTGCAGCTTTTCGTCTATCGTCATATATATCCTCCGGAAATGCCGACCGCTGATCCTCTCAGCGGTCAGATGTTGATCCCGATCGCTTCATTCACATAGGATGTGATGAAATCCGGGGCGCGGCCAGTGCCGTGCCGGTCGGGAATTTCTACGATCAACGGTAATTTCCGCTCCAACCTGATGTGGTCGATGATGTCCGGAAATTCCTTCCCGAACTTTTCCGTCAAAAGCAGGATACCGATCTCCTTATCGGCAAGCACCTTGTCGATTTCTGCCTTCAGCTCCTGTTTCTCGTGGACCACCGCGCCCTCCACGCCCGCCAGCCGCATGCCGGTGAGCGTGTCAATGTTGTCGCTGATCAGATACATTTTCATCAAAGCTTACCCAGGATCATGAATGCGATGATCAGACCGTACAGGCAGACACCTTCGGCAAGGCCTACAAAGATCAGGGACTTACCAAGGATGGAGGAATCTTCGCTGATCGCGCCCAGCGCCGCGCTTGCCGCACTCGCTACGGCAATACCGCCGCCGACACAGGAAAGGCCGATGGACAGGCCTGCCGCCAGATAGCCAAGGCCTGTGGACAGCCCGGTTGCCGCAGCTGCAGTCGCCTCTGCAGTCTCTGCTGCGGATGCGCTTCCGGAGAACATCATAACGCCGGTAAACAGCATCAGCCCGAAGAACATTACGCCGTTTAACGCCAGTGTGGATTTATATCTTTTCTTTGTCTGCTCCCCTTTTACAAATACGCGGAACGGAACGATGATGCAGGCTGCGAATGCTGCGAATAATAAAATTTTTGCCATGATAAATGACCTCCTTAAATGTTTTCTTCCTTTGTGAAATAGGGTTTAAATTCTCTGCCGTCGCCCTTGTAGAAACGGCTGAAAAACTCGTAATACTGGAGACGGAGCACCTGAATGCCCACGATCAGTCCTTCCATGCCCATAACGACCAGATTGCCGATGATCACGATCGCCCAGTTGGGCGCAGCGCCGTTTTCCGCGCCCGCAAGCATCATGACAACCTGCATCATTGCCGCGTGGCTGACCGCAAACGCGCCGATACGCACAAACGACAGCGTATTGGAAAAGTAGCTTAAGCATACCTCAAACAGCTCGAAAAACGCCTGTACGATAAACATGCCGACGCCGGACTCCTCTTCGTGCTTTTTCTTTTCCAGAAGCGCCGTCAGCGGCTCCTTGCAGGCAATCACCAGAAGCGGCAGCACAAACAGGATCACAAGCGCTACGGCAGCCGGAAGGGTATTTCCCGTCATAAACAGCACCACGACCAAAACGACCGCCCCGTAAAATACAAGACCTGCCACGCCGTTTGTGTCAAACAGCGCTTCACCCAGCTTCTTTGCCTTGACCGCGTTGATGATGTGGAACACCATCGTCAGAAGGATCAGCCCCATGCCCAGCGCGATCGTCACGACGAACACCGTGTTGAGCGTGCCGATAAAGGGCAGCTGCGTCATCGCCTCAGCCGGCCTCAGCCACAGCGCCGGGATCAGATCCTCGAAGCCGAAAATGCTTCCGTATAAAAATCCGAAAATCGTCGAGAAAAATCCGCATCCTGCAATGATCGCCGCCAGATTCATCTTTTTTAAGAAGTATAAAAGCAGGCCGCCGATCAGAAGCACAAGCCCCTGTCCCACGTCTCCGAACATCGCGCCGAAAATAACCGAATAGGTGATCGCCACAAACAGCGTCGGATCAAACTCCTGATAGTTCGGCAGGCCGTACATCCGGATGAACATCTCGAAGGGACGGATGAGCGCCGGGTTTTTCAACCGGGTCGGCGGGATCATCACCCGTCTGTCCGGATTTTCTTCCAGCGTGCAGAAAATGGACGGATCGCTTTCCAGCTCTTTTTTCAGCTGATTCGCCTCGTTTCCGACCATCCAGCCGCAGAGGATGAAAAACGTCTCGTTTTTCGCCTTGGTAAACGCCGCAAGCTTTCTGACGTCAAACAGCTTCGCCGCACAGGAAAGGGCTTCCGCCGCACCCTGAAGCGCCGCGCCCTTTGCGCCAAGCTCCTGTTTCAGTGCGTCTTGCTCCCGCCTGATCTCCTCCTCGAGGCTATGGATCTCTTTTCTTAAGCTCTCGCACGCCTCGTCCACGGTTCCCTCATAGGCGTCCTCCACGAAAATGCGCTCAAAATGCAGGGAGGAATAAATGGCATCCACCTTCTTTGCCTCCGCCGCCGGGACAAAATAAATGCCCCACACATAGGTGTCATCCTGCCGGCATTTTTCAAAGATCGTGCACATATCGTCGTAGGCGTAGGTTTTGAGCCTTTCATAATATGCCACGGGAAGCCGTCCGAACCGGAATCGCACCTCTTTAAAATGCAGGATGCGGGAAATGTCGAAATGCAGCTCCTGATAGGGCGTGATGCCCGCAAGAAGCTCCACCTTCTTTTTCAGTTCCGACTGCAGGCTGTCCGTCTTTTCGGCGGATTCCTGAATCTTTTCCTGCGCCCACTCCACTAAGCCCTGCGCCTCGTTGGCGTCCATGCGCTCTGCCGCCGCTTCGTTTCCATAGCGCGCAGCGATCTCTGACGCCCTCGCCGCAGGCTCGCGATAGGGGTTTGCCTCTGCGCTGGGGGTCAGGTTGTTTAAGTTCTTTAAAACGCCCACCGCATTCTCCAGCTGTATCTCATACCGGCTAAGATACTTCCCCGTCACCGTGTCGAGCTGCTCCTTGCGCCCGATCACGCTTATAAATTTCATTTTTTCAATCAATTACTGCACCTTCCTTTACGCCAGATATTCTCTGATTTTTTCAGCCGGCAGACCGTATCTGACACACTCCATCGCGGTGATGATCCTGTGCACTTCCTGTTCTTTCTTATATAAATACACTTCCAGACATGCCGCTGAATAAGGATTATGCCCCATCAGAGCCTTGTGCACCGCTTCCTGGATGTTTGTCCCCACCCGTTCGAGATCGATCGATCCCATATCCTGAAAATATTTTCCGTATTTTGTCGCCCCCACGCAGGAAAGCATGTCCTCGATGCTCTCCGCTTCCGCCATCCGCTTGACCTCTTCCAGCTTCAGACGGTAATGCACCGGAATGATGAGCGCGTAAACCTTTGCCGCGTCCATCCGGTAATAGCGCTTCGCCCGGTAGATCCATTCCAGATTGAGCGTGTCGATCTGGGTTCCTACCGACTGGATCACCGCCTCCCTGTCCTCTTTTTTCAGATCCCTGCGCACACGCTTCCAGAGATTCTTAAAATAGAACATGTCCAGCGCAAATTCATAGTCGAACAAAGTCGCCTTCCCGCCCGTGCCGACGTTTCTGAGCACGTCTGCGTACGGCGTTCCTGCAAGCGCTGTGATCAGGGCGTCCATTGTCTCAGCCGCAGCCGCCTGCTGCAGCGGGAAAGAGGAATGTCTGTCAAACACTTCCAGATCGGAGGTATCCGCCTCCTTTTCTTCCTTTCCTGTGATCGCGCGGACGATATTTTTCAGGCAGATAATCTCATAGCGCTGAAAATACGCGTCCAGAAACGCCCTCTGCTCCAAATTCGAGAAACGGTAAAGCTTGGAAAAATCCGCATAGAAGGAACGCCGTATCAGCCCCTCCGCCTGGCCTCTGTGGAGGTCGTTCTCGTTCTCATTGCCAAGGACAGCTGCGTAGGACGGTTTCTTTTTCAGCCAGGCGATCACCTCAGGCACGCTTTGCAGATTGCTGATCTGGTCAAAATCCTGTTTTGTCAGAAGCTTTCCGCTCATCGCCCTTACCTTGGTCGTCAGGCCGCTGTAACGAAATAAACTCATTTGCTCACGTCCTTATCATGGATTGCAAAATTTCATCCGAGATCTTGTCATGCTCGGCGTCATACTTATGCTGAATCTGCAAAAGCTGCTGTTCGGTCTGCTCCCGAAGCGCCTCCAGCTCCTGCGCCTTCTCCTGCTCCATCCGCTCCTTGAGCGCCTGGGTCCTGCGGGCAGTCTCCTGCTCCAGCATGCTGTCGAACTCTTTTTTCTTCTCTTCCGTCTGAGCGGCAAGCTCTTTTTTCTGCGCTTCCACCGCGTCCTGCATCTGCTGGGCGGCGTCTTCCACAGCTACGAGCCGGCTCAGAACCTCCTCAATGGACTGCTCCATCCTACATGCCTCCTTTTCTCCAAATTTTTCACTTTTCAATTTGCTCCGGGCGTATTATACTAGATTTACGTTCCATTTAAAAATATAAATCTGATATGCGTATAATATCAAAATCGTATCACACAATTATGGATTTGTCCATTTTTTCAGAAAGGGGGCGTTCTTATGCCTGCCAGCTTCGACTATTACCGTATTTTTTATTATGTTGCAAAATACAAAAATTTTACCCGCGCCGCCGCCGTGCTGCTCTCCAGCCAGCCCTCCGTCACCCGCAGCATGCAGAATCTGGAGAGCGAGCTTGACTGCCGCCTCTTTATCCGCTCCCGCCGCGGCGTCACCCTGACCCCCGAGGGGGAAACGCTCTACCGCTATGTGGCTCCCGCCTACGAGCATATTCTGCGGGGCGAGGAGGAGCTGAGCATGTCGCTGGGGCTTCACGGCGGCTCCGTCAGCGTCGGCGCTACGGAAACGGCGCTGCACTGCCTGCTTTTGGACAAGCTTGCCCTGTATCAGAAGGAATACCCCGACGTAAAGCTGCGCATCAGCAACGGCGTGACCGCGCAGGTGCTTTCTAATTTAAAAGAGGGACGCACGGATATTGCCGTCGTCCCTACTCCCTTTCAGATTGAAAAGCCCTATACCGCCGTGCACCTGCGCCCGGTTAAAACGATCCTGATCGGCGGCCCCAGATTTTCCGGGCTGTGCCGCCGCAAAAATTCCCTCCGGGCGCTGCAGAAATATCCGCTTGCCGGACTTCCCCACGTCACCATGTCCCACCAGTTTTACGAGGACTTTTTTGCGGAGCAGGGGCTGGCGCTCCATTACGACATCGAACTTGCCAGTGCGGATCTTCTCCTGCCCGTCGCCATGCACAATCTGGGGCTTGCCTTTGTGCCGGAGGAAATGGCGGCGCAGGCGCTTTCCGAAAACCGCGTCTGCGTCATTCCTTTAAAGGAAGAGATCCCGCAGCGCCATATCTGCCTCGTGCGTGATCCTGCCCGTCCTCTGGGCGCGGCTGCCCGCTGCCTCGTGGAAATGCTGCTTCCTCCGGAGCCGAAGGCATAAGCTTTTTCCACAGAGCTTTCCTTATGAAAATATGATTTTCCCCATTTTATCGAGATGATCCGTCACATGGCCGATGAATTCCGAATTCGTCGGTCTTTTTCCATCGTTGGAGCAATAGCCGAATACCGCCCGCTGCTCCCCCGTCTCTCCCTTGTCCCATGAAGTGCGGATCGCATGTCTGATCGCCTGCTCTACCTTGTCCGCAGACGTCCCGTACCTCCTTGCGATCGACGGATAGAGCCTTTTGGTGATGCCGTCCAGCTCCCCTCTGTCCTTCCTGCAAAGCTTTACCGCTGTTTTGAGATACTCGAACCCTTTCAGATTCGCCCGAATGCCCAGCCGTATCAGCAGTTCGGAATTTTCGTTGTCAGACGTTTCTTTTGCCTCGCCCGAAAAAGGCGGCTCATTCGACAAAATAACCCTCAGGTCACTGTCATGCCTGACCAGCTCCGAAAGCCGGAGAAGTTCGCTTCCGCTGCATTCCTGCGCGGATACCCATATACAACTCATCTTTATCCCTCCCGTGAAAAAATTGTCCCGCAATTTTAATCACGGGTTTTATTATATCGGAATAGCTCGTAACTTTAAAGTAACTAAATGGCACTTTTTGTCGGATATAGTTGGCTGTTAGTGTATATTATCGGGGGTGGCTGCACGGGATTATCGTGGGATTATGGTGTTTTATGTTGATTTTATGTTTGTTTTATATCAACTTTATGCGGGTTTTATGCGGATTGGTATTTGCATCTATATCATTTATACGAGATGTTTTTTTCAAGGAATCCGAAAAAACATCCGTACCGGAAGCAATGCGGGCGTCCGCACTGACATTCGGACGCTTCCGCCCCGTTTGACCCAAATTCTTCCGTGAGCGAGATTGGAGACCGGCAAAAACCGTGCCGGACGGCGGCTGTGCAGAACCGGACACCGGCGGGAATCTGAACGGTTCCCTTTAAAAGGAAAGGCAAATTTCAAATCTTGAATAAACTTGTCCGATATGCTAGAATAATGAATGTATGGCTAAATCCAGCCATCCGGCAGCCCCCTGTACAGGACTGCGAGATTCACGTCAGATACGGAAAGGAATTTTTTTCATGAAAAAAGCGTTTATTATCGGCGCAGGGCCCGCAGGCCTTACCGCAGCCTATGAGCTTTTAAAGCAGTCGGATGAATACGAAGTTACCGTTTTTGAAGAAAGCACCTACATGGGCGGCATTTCCAAAACTGTCAATTATAAAGGAAACCGGATGGACATGGGCGGACACCGCTTCTTTTCCAAGGTGCCCGAGGTCAACGAATGGTGGGAAAACATGCTCCCCATGCAGGGAAAGCCCGCGTGGGACGACATTCAGCTTGACCGCACGATGCCCTGGTCTGACAACGGCCCCGACCCGGAAAAGGAAGACCGCGTCATGCTCAAGAGAAACCGCGTTTCCCGCATCTATTATGATAAGAAGTTTTTTGATTATCCCATCAGCTTAAAATGGGAAACCTTTGCGAACATGGGGCTTTGGACCGACATCGTTGCCGTGTGCAGCTATCTCTGCTCCGCAGTCCACAAGCGCGAGGAAAAATCCCTCGAGGATTTCTATATCAATCGCTTCGGCAAAAAGCTTTATTCCATGTTTTTTGAGCACTACACCGAAAACCTCTGGGGACGCCATCCCAGCGAGATCGACCCCAGCTGGGGCGCGCAGCGTGCAAAGGGGCTTTCCGTATTTGCGATCATCAAGGACATGTTCGGAAAGCTTCTTCCCAACAGCGAGAACCGCCATGTGGAAACTTCCCTGATTGAGTCGTTCAGCTATCCGAAGTTAGGCCCCGGAGAGCTCTGGGACGTGACCGCGTCGGAGATTGAGAAGCTCGGCGGACATATCCTCAAAAATGCCCGCGTCGTTTCTTTTAAAAAGGAAGGCGGCAGGATCGTTTCCCTGACCTACGAGCACGACGGAAAACAGATTACCGCCGATGCGGATGTGTTTATTTCCTCCATGCCTTTAAAGGATCTGGTGGGCGGCATGAACGACGTTCCCGCAAAAGAGGCTTCCATCGCGGCTGGGCTTCCTTACCGCGACTACCGCACGCTGGGCGTTCTCGTTCCGAGGATCAACTTAAAAAACAAGACCAAATTAAAAACGATCGGCAACATCATCCCGGACAACTGGGTATATGTGCACGACCGCACCGTAAAGCTGGGACGTTTTCAGGTATACAACAACTGGTCCCCTTATATGGTCGTTGATCTGGAGCATACGATCTGGATCGGCCTGGAATATTTCTGCAATGAAGGCGACGAACTCTGGAACATGAGCGATGAAGAATTTGCAAAGCTCGGCGTCTCCGAAATGGTCAAGATGGGCATGATCGACCGCGCAGAGGATGTGATCGACACCCATTCGGAATCCGTCAAAAAAGCATATCCGGCTTACTTTGACACCTATTCCGAGATCGACACCCTGATCGCATGGCTCAATACCATCGAAAACCTTTACTGCGTCGGCAGAAACGGCCAGCACCGTTACAACAACATCGACCACTCCATGTGCACCTCCTTCGAGGCTGTCCACAATATCTTAAACGGTATTTCCGACCGCTCCAACATCTGGAACGTCAATACCGAAAAGGAATATCACGAATCCAAATAAAAACGGAACCATTTGGAAAACGGCGCAGCCTGCAGGCTCTGCCGTTTTCTTTTATCCACCGGTTGTTCTGAAAAGTAATCACAAACGGCTGCCCGCAAACAGTTTCCTGATCCTGTTTACGGGCAGCCGTCTTTTACAGCTCATTCTATCATCGTATGGATAGCCGCATTTTCAACTATTCAATTATTTCGCGTACTTTCCGTATCCCGCTTCCTTCATCGCCTCCTTCGCGATGTCGGTGCGCAGCTTCGTGTCGATGAAGTCGCAGTGCTTACAGAAATCCCAGTTCTGCCTGCCGTCCTTGACCTTCATGCGCAGCTGCTGATACAGCGGGCTGTTCCACGCATCCTTTAAGGAGATCTCGTTTAAGTTGCCGAAATCCGTTACCTCAAAGTTATCGCAGCAGCAGATCCCCAGCTTGCCGTTGGGCGTGATCCACATATCCGTAAAGGGCATCAGGCACGTTTCCTTGATGATCTTCTCGGTCGCCTTCTTGTTCGGCGAGCTGCCCGCGCGGTTTGTCAGCACTTCCTTCAGATAACGCATCTGGATCAGGATGTCCACATCCTTGAACTCTTCGGGATGCGCCTGCACATAGTCATAAATTTCCTTGATGTTGTCGTGCAGCTTCATATCCAGACAGTAGTTGTTGATGATCAGCTGGTTCACATAGGGAATGATCGATTTTACCTTGTCAATGTCCAGCAAAAGCCCGTTGGTGGACATGAAGATAAAGCAGTCCGGAAGCTGTTTGCGGGCATATTTGTGGAACTCCACGATGCGGGTATCCAGCCACGGCTCGTTGTTTCCGTATAAGGTCAGATGACCCTTGTAGTTCCAGTCCTTTAACTGGTCAATGATGCTGTAGTAAAGCTCCTCGCTCATCCGCGCATAGGGGCGCTTCTCCGCGTTCTTATTGGCGGTGCAGAACTCACAGGTGGAGTTGCAGCGGTTGATCGTTTCCAGATTTACCACATGGGGATGCGGCACCTCCGGCGCGTTCATAAAATAATCAATATAATCCTGCTGAACCTTTCCTCTTGTCAGAAACTGAAACTTTAAATAGCTTGCAGACGCCAGCTTGGGAAAATATTTTCTCGCATTCCAGCCGAATTTTCCGGCGAAATTTTCGATTCTGATCGGCATTTTCATGTCCCCCTTATCTTTTGGAGCAGATGTTTTCAACTGTATTCTTCCTGAAACGCTGACCGGATCAGCGTCTCTTTAGTATAACATCATCCGCATTCCTTGTCAAATTTCGTATAGATAAATCGTATAGGGCGAGCTTTCCGCCCCATATACGCCCCGCAGGGAAAATCCCAGCTCCTCCGCATTGTCCAGCTCATAGCGGGAAAACAGGTATTTTCCGCCCATTTTTACAAACTGCTCACTGTCCAGATACAGGTGGCGGTCCTCCAGCGGCTGGTTCCGGTACGGATTGTAAATGCTCTCCCCGCTGCCCGCAAACAGGTAGGCGCGCGCCCCCCACTCCCCGTAATAGGTCTGCCATTCCGGCACCCGCTCATAGGAAGGCAGGATGAGCCTTGTGAAATCCTCCTTATAGCTCTGGGGATAAAAGCCCAGATAGCCGTCCAGCGTCGCGATCCCGCTGTATTGCAGCACCGCCGGATTTAACCCGTAGCCTGCCGCATATTCCCCGTCATAATCAATGTCCGCCTTGATCTCCTCCATCAGCTCCTCGCTGAAATATTCCCGGAAATTCAGCATATTCACATCCGTATGCTTTACCGCCCGGTACAGCTGATGATAGACCGTGTAATAAAATTCATTATAAACTGCAGGCGTTACCACGATAACCGCAACGCCGGCGCACGCCAGCAGATTTGCCATGCGCCGCCAGAACAGCCTTCCCCTGTCATACAGAAATTTCAGCGCCAGAAAAAACGCTGCATACCACAAAAACGGATTGAAAAATACTGTCCGGTTAAACTGGAACCCTTTTAACGGGGGCACAATCGTTTCAAAGAGCCGCCGGAAATCCCCCCAGAAATAAATCCCATAGATCAGGCAGTTGAACACGATCAGCAAAATTACCCACAAAAGCGCGCTTTTGTGAAACTTTTGCGCCTCTTTCCGATCCCCGTCCGCTGCAGCGCCCTTTTGTTTTCTGACTGCCAGCACCGCCTGCCACACAAGCACCGCTGCGCACAGCGGAAGCACAAAATACGCATGGTCAGACGCCGCATGGAATACGGGCTGCACAAAGGCGCCCCAGATTTCCTTTACGATCTGTCCAAAACCAAGATCGCTTTCCACCATCGTCTCCCGGATCGTAGGCACATCCGAAAACAGCATCTGCCCGAACAGCCGGTATTCAAAGCACACATAGCCCGCTGCCAGCACAAACAGCGCTGCCAACAGCCGCCCGCAGAATTTTTTATCCCGGACGGATAAAATGATCACCGCGCACACAAGATAGGCGAGGATAAAAAATCCGAAATAGGAAAAATACGATAAAAACGGATAGACAAACAGCGCTGCATACCAGAGCTTTCCCTCGCCGAAATAAATTTTCCGCAGGATCAGCACCGCCAGCGGAATGGACGCAAAGGCGATCCCATACGCCGGGAACAGCGGAAGGATCCCATAGCAAAGCCCCGCCGCCCACGCGATCCCTCTGTACTGCGCAAATTTTTCTTTGTAAATATCCTTTGCCAGCAATACAAAGGAGCCCATGCCGATCACGATTTTTAAAAAATACCCTGTCATATACGCCGGAAAGACCGGCAGGAACGCAAACAGGATATTGTAAAGATTCCATTCCCCGCTCAAACAGTCCCGGCTGATCCCGCCCAGCATCGGCACCGTCGCCCCATGCGCAAACCATGTGTCAGAATGGCTCATTACCTGAAAATGCGCCACAAACAGATCCAGATTATCCTGAACCGTTAAGTAGCTTTCTTCCCCGAAGATCAGAAAGACCGCCGCAAAGGTACCGATACATCCTGCCGTAAGAAGCACGAACCACCAGCGGTCGAGCCATCCAAAAAAGCGCTTTGCCATAAACTCCTCCCTTTCCTTTGTTCAAAAAAAGCCTTTGCGGCGTCCGCAAAAGCCCTTTTTGCATCCGGCAGCTTATCCCTCGTAAGGAACGACGCTGCCCTTATACTGGTCGTTGATAAAGGTTTTGATGTCGTCGGATTTGAGCACGTCAACGAGCGCCTTTACGCCCTCGTTTTCCTCATTGCCTTCCTTCACCGCGATCACATTCACATATTCCTGAACCGCCTCGGAATCGTCCGCCTCGATCGCAACCGCATCCTCTGTGGACAGCCCTGCTTCCAGCGCATAGTTGCCGTTTACCACGCCGAACGCAACGTCCGGAAGGGTGCGCGCCACCTGCTCTGCCGCCAGCGGAACGATCTTGATGTTATGAGGGTTCTCGATGATGTCAATCTCTGTCGCCGTGATGCCTGCCTCGGGATCCAGCTTGATCAGCCCCTGCGCTTCCAGCAAAAGCAGCGCTCTCGCGCAGTTGGTCGTATCGTTGGGAACCGCGATTTCCGCACCGTCGGAAATTGCCGCAAGGTCGCTTTCCTTGCCGGGGTAAATCCCGAGGGGCTCGTAGTGGATCTCGCCCACGTTTACAAGATGCGTGCCCTTTTCTTCATTGTAGCTGTTTAAGTAGTTCACATGCTGGAAATAGTTTGCGTCGATGTCGCCGCTTTCCACCACTTCGTTGGGCTGCACATAATCTGTAAATACAACGATCTCAAGCTCCCAGCCTGCTTCCTCCATCAGCGGCTTTGCCGCCTCTAAAATCTCCGCGTGGGGAACCGCCGTCGCCGCCACGGTCACAGTGCCCTTTTTCTCTGCAGCGCCATCTGTCGCTGCTGCGCCGTCTGTCGTTTCTGCATCCGCCTCAGCCGTGCTCTCCGCCGCTGCTGCAGCGGTGCTTTCCGCTGCCGCTGTGCCATCCGCCGCTGCAGGCTCCGAAGCGCCGCAGCCGGTCAGCAGTCCTGCGCCAAGGGTCAGGGCGCATACCAGTGCCAATACCTTTTTTTTCATAATCTTTCTCCTCTTTTCTCCGGATATGCCGGAATCATTTATTCCATACGGCAAAACGCGCCTCAGCGCATGCCGTCATGAAGCAAATACCGTCAGTTTGACTGTCTTTTGTCCAGCTTTTTGGAAAGCCGGTTGCCTGCCGCCTGAATGATCTGCATGAGGATCACGAGCAGCACGACCGTAGAAATTAAAAGATGCGGCACCCATCTGGAATAGCCGTACCGGATCGCAATATCGCCCAGGCCGCCGCCGCCGATCGCGCCGGACATCGCCGTATAACCGAGCACCGTGCCGAGGGCGATCGTAGAACCCACGATCAGGGACACCCTCGCCTCGCCAATTAAAACCTTCGTCACGATCTGCCATACGCTGGCGCCCATGCTCTGAGCCGCCTCGATCACACCCTTGTCCACCTCCAGAAGAGAGGATTCCACAAGCCTTGCCACAAACGGCGCAGCTGCCAGCGTCAGGGAAATGATCGTCGCATTCGCGCCGTAGGATTTGCCGACGATCAGGCGTACCAGAGGCGTTGCCAGGATCATCAGGATCAAAAACGGGATCGAACGGGTAATGTTGACGACCGCATCCAGAATCTTATAGAGGATCTTTTGGGGCTTTAAGCCGCCGGGCGCGCACACCACAAGCAAAACGCCCAGCGGAAGCCCGATCACATATGCCATCAGCGTGGACGCCAGCGTCATATAAATGGAGGTTCCCGTTGCTTCCAGCAACATCATGATTTCTTTACTGCTCAACATAATCGTCCAACTCCTCCACCGTAAGATTTCTTTCGCGCAGATATGCGATCATCCGCTCCGCCGTCTTTTCGTCCTCAGGAAGCTGCAGCACCATCTGCCCTCTGGCAATGCCGCCGATGTCCTGTGTATCCGCCATCAGGATATTGACGCTCGCCTTACATTCCAGAACCATGTTTGCAATTACCGGCTCAAAGGAGGAATTCTCCGTAAATACAATGCGCACACAGCGTCTGCTCTTCATCATGGAAACCTTCTGTTCCCCCTGAAATACGAGCTTCTTTGCCGCGCGGGATTTTGGGGAGGCAAACACCTCTTCCACCGTGCCGCTCTCCGCAAGCGTGCCTGCGTCGATGATCGCCACATGGCTGCAGATTTCCTGCACCACTTCCATCGAATGCGTAATGATCACGATCGTAATGCCGTATTTCTGATTGATCTCTTTTAAAAGGGCAAGGATCGATTTGGTCGTCGTCGGGTCAAGGGCGCTTGTCGCCTCGTCGCATAAAAGGATCTTCGGGTCCATCGCCAGCGCGCGCGCGATTGCCACCCGCTGCTTCTGCCCGCCGGAAAGCTGCGCCGGATATGCGTTTTCCTTCTCCGAAAGCTCTACGATGCGCAAATATTCCTTCGCCTTTTCCCGCGCCTGCTTTTTGGGCATCCCGGCGATCTCCATCGGGAAGCACACGTTGTCCAGCACCGTATTCTGCATGAGCAGATTGAAATTCTGAAAGATCATCCCCACATGGGTGCGGAGCCTGCGGAGCTGCTTTTCATTCAAAGAGGACAGATCCTGTCCCTCCACATACACCGTTCCCTTCGTCGGCCTTTCCAGAAAATTCAGACACCGCACAAGCGTGCTCTTGCCTGCGCCCGACATGCCGATGATCCCGTAAATATCGCCCGCTTCAATGTCGAGGCTGATATTTTTTAACGCCTCGACGGTATTTTCTTTTCCTGCAAACGTCTTGCTGACGTTTGAAATCCGTATGATCGGTTCCATTCCTTCGTCACCTGCTTTCCCGGCGCATCTAGATGCACTGCGCCAAGATTTCTGTATTTCTCCTGTATCAGACAGGAATCGCTCGCTTCCTATCATACCACAAACCTGCTTCGTATGTAAATAGCCGGATAAACGCCTCGCCGCCATGCCAGTCTCCTGCCGTGCAAGGTTTTGCCGTAAAAGAGGCTCTGCCGCAAGGTCTGCTGCGGAGCCTCTCATTGCGGCAAAACCTTGCACGGCAGGGGGGGCGCGTGCCTCACGCCCCCGCAGCCACGCACAGCGCCCCGATCAGGATGCACAGATCCGCGAAATTAAACACCACCCGATCCACCGCTCCGATCCCGGTGCGCAGGCTCACATAGTCCACCACATATTTGCGGGAAAGCCGGTCGTAAGTGTTGGAAAACGCGCCGCCCAGCAAAAATGCCAGCCCCGTTTTTAAAAGCCCGTTCCCCTTTTGCCCCAGAGAAATGAGGAACAATATAAGCACCGCCAGCGTCAGCCCGACGGACAGCGCCCGCACAAGCGCGCTCTTTTTTTCGCCCAGATTCAAAAACGCCCCCCTGTTATGGTAGCGGGAAAGCACCGCCCTCCCGCCCAGAACGGATTTTGGCGCGTCAAGAAAGTCCGATTCCTCCACATGGTTTTTTACGCCCTCGTCCAGCAGAAAAACCGCTGCGGCAATTCCTGCAAATTTGTGGTTACTCCGGATAGTTTCCTGCAATTTCATCAAATGTCCTCCTCATGTCGAGCCTTCCGTACCCCCAGAGCCGCGACGGATATTCCTCCAGCCGCTCCTCCCGCGCGCCCCGGCTCAAAAAGCCCCGGATGCCGCGTCCGGAAATCCTCCTGTAATTATTTTCATAAACGCACCACTGAAACAGCTGTGCGGCGGCTCCCGCCGTCAGCGCCGCCGCCATGGAACCGCCGCTGTAGGGGCCGTTTACCGTACTTACGCCCACGCCCGGAGCCGCCAGATCCGGCTTGATCTTCCCGGTTCTCGAAAAGCCCCTGCCCGACCGGAAAAAAAAGCTCCCGTTACCGCTGTTATAGGACGTTACCGTTACCGCGTCCTCCGTATAGGCGGGCATCGTCAGCGTCACGTCCGGATCCGGCGCCAGAAACGACACCTCCCCGTCCAGAAACTGCTTTGGCAAAAGCCACAGATCAAAAATGCTTCCGGACAGGGAGCGTATCCCCCTGACGCCGATCGTCCACACCCCCGGGGAGGGCAGGGTAAAGCGCAGCAGGATCAGCTCGTTTCCGGTGTTGATCTCATTCGGCATGTAATCGATCTGCACCCGCGTTTTTTCGTATACAAACGTATAGTCCACAGAAGCGCCGAGCCGAAAATCCGTTTCCGGGATCAGCTCCCCGCCCGGCGAGCGCACGCTGATGCGGAAAACCGCCGGAAGCGTCCCCCACAGCTCTGCGGTAAAGCCCCGCACATTTTCCCCCACCCGGATCTCTGCCTTTGTCTCTTCCTCTTCTAAAACCGACCGGAAATGCCCCGCCGTATTCCCTTCGTTCCCGCCGCCGATCACGACCGCATGGGAAACCCGCGACGCGACGCTCTGCAGATATTCGGATAAAAGCGAACCGCCCGTATGGCTTCCCAGAGATGTCCCGATCCCCAGACAGACCACAAGCGGCTGATACAGCGGGACGGCAAACCGCTGCACATATTTGACGGCAAACATGATGTCGTCGGTGCTGTAAGCGGGCACGCCGTCGGCGATCTGGTAAAAATCCCGCAGGTAGCGCTTTGCCGGGCGCAGCTTTACGACCACAATATCCGCGTCCGGCGCTGCCCCCGCAAACGCCGCGCCCTCCTCCAGACGGATGCCTGCCGCAACGCTTGCCACCGCCGTCCCGTGCCCGTTTTCATCCCGCTGCGGCACGATGGAGCGGGGATTTTCCGACAAAAGCGCTTCGTTGATCTGTTCACGGGTATATTCCGAACCGTATCCGATGCCCTCCGGCGCTTTCCCGCCCTGATCCGTCTGGTCCCAGATCGCCAGTATCCTGCTGCTGCCGTCTGAAAAACGAAACACCGGGTTCTCATACGAAATCCCGGTGTCCAGAAACGCCATGACCACGCTGCGCCCGGTCAATTCCAGCGGCGGCCGCTGCTGTGCCAGTATCCCGGAGATTTCCAGCGGCGCCGGGTCAAACTCCCTGCCTCCCATCGCCGGAAATCCGCCCAGCCCGTAAAGCTGCGGGATGTAGCGGTACAGATAATTGGCGGGAGAAAGGGGCAGCGCCCGCGCGATGTCCATATAATAAACGCCCAGCGCGCCGTCGATCTGCCGGTAGCAGTACCAGTCGCCGCTGCGCTCCTCTTCCCCCGGAATATAATCCAGAAGAATACTCATATAATCTTCGGAAACGATCATGTCCCTGCAGTCCATTGCACTCCTTCGGGATGTGCGCGCCATCCTGCGCACGCCCCCTGTGCGTTTGCTCACAGCTTATGCGCCGCTGCGGGGATTTATGCCCGTTTCCTAAAAAAAACTGCTTTATTCCGTCGGGGATTCTTTTGTGTTTTCCCCGATCTGTCCTGCGCTCTCCACCTTGTTGAGCTGGTCGATCTCTTCCAGCGTATGCCCGTTCTGCCGGATGTCGATCAGCGGCCCGCCGGTTCCCCGGATATAATCGCCCGTGATCGTCACGCGCCCGATGTTGTCGTCCTTGGGGATCTCATACATGATGTCCAGCATGAACTCCTCGATGATCGAACGCAGCGCCCTTGCGCCGGTGTCCTTCTGCGTCGCCTTCTCCGCGATCGCCTCCAGCGCGTCGTCGGTAAATTCCAGCTTTACCTCGTCCAGCTCCAAAAGCTTCTGATACTGCTTTAAGATCGCGTTTTTCGGCTCCTTTAAAATCCGCACGAGCATGTCGCTGCTCAAGCCCTCCAACGTACAGATCACCGGCAGACGTCCCAGAAATTCCGGGATCATGCCGAAGGTGCGCAGATCCTCTACGGACACCTTTGCCAGAATATCCTTTTCCTTATCCCAACGGTCCTTTAATTCCGCGTCAAAGCCGATGGAGCTCTTTTTTCTCAGGCGCTGCTTGATGATCTCTTCCAGATCCGGGAACGCGCCGCCGCAGATGAACAGGATATTTTTGGTATTTACCGTCGCCAGGGGAACCATCGCGTTTTTGCTGTTGGCTCCTACCGGAACCTCCACCTGCGCGCCCTCCAAAAGCTTTAACATGCCCTGCTGCACCGATTCCCCGGACACGTCGCGGGAGGTGGTGTTGTGCTTGCGGGCGATCTTGTCGATCTCGTCGATAAAGATGATGCCCTGCTCCGCCCTGTCCACGTCGTTGTCCGCCGCTGCCAGAAGCTTGCTTACCACGCTTTCGATGTCGTCGCCGATATATCCCGCTTCCGTCAGGGAGGTGGCGTCCGCGATCGCCAGCGGCACGTCCAGAAGGCGCGCCAGCGTCTTTACCAGATAGGTTTTGCCGCTTCCCGTCGGCCCGATCATCAGGATGTTGGATTTTTCGATCTCGATCTCGTCCATCGTACCCGTCGCAACGCGCTTGTAGTGGTTATAGACCGCCACGGAAATCACCTTTTTGGCATACTCCTGCCCGATCACATACTGATCCAGCTGCTCCTTGATCTTATGCGGAGCGGGAATGGATTTTAAATCCAGCGGGGGCTTTTTTTCGCCGCTCTTTTTCTTCAGCTTCTGTTTTTTGGGGATGCCGTCCCCTCCCATAAAATCGCCCAGATTGATAAAGCTGATTTTCGGGAAGCCCTTCTGGCCGCCGTCGCCCTCCTGCGTCTCCTTGCCGTCCTGTTCCGCTTCGTCTCCGGATTTTTCAGCCGCTGCCGGCGTCTGGACATTTTTATCGAACTGCCGGTTGAGCATATTGAGCATTTCGGGATTGCTTAACATTCCCTGATAATCAAACTGGCTTACCGCATCCATCGTCTTGTGCATGCAGTCGTCGCACACGCATATGTTGTTTGGCAGATGGAACATCCTGCCCGCCTTGCTTTCGGGACGGCGGCAGATAAAACACACGTCCTCATATTCTTTTTTATTCTGTTCCCCGGAACCGCCGGTTCCCTTTAAGTCTTTTTCGTCCATATCGCTCCTGTCTCCTCATCTCGCATCCGCTGCGCCGCCCGCTTTCCCGGATTCCCCGGCTGTGTTCCCGCTTCCCCGGTCTGTATTCCCGGTCTGTGTTCCCAAGTCCCCGGTCTGTATTCCCGAATTCCCGGTCTGCTCACCGTCCGGCGCAGCTCTTTTCCCGTCAGGGCCAGATCTGGCGCTGGATTGCTTCCTCTTCCATCTGCTGTCTCCGGTTCGCCTCATTTAACTCCTCATAAGACGACAATGTGACCATTACCTGCTTGGGCTGATAGCCGTTGGGGCTTCCCTGCATGATCGTGATCTCCACCGTTTCCCCGACCTCATAATATTCCATCCGTGCCGTCAGCTCGTTCTGGTTTTTCACAGTTACGCCGTCAAATTCCGTAATGATGTCGCCGCGCACAAGGCCCGCCTCGTCCGCGCCGGTGCCCTCGTATACCTCCGCCACAAAAATGCCCTCCGGCATATTGAAGTTTTCGGACAGATCCTTTGTCACATTGATACAGGAAATGCCCAGATAGCCTCTCACGGATTCATCCACCTTATTTTTGGTTTCCCGCGTCATCAGCTCTTCGATGATCGGCTTTGCCGTCGAGATCGGAATGGCGTAGCCCATGCCCTCGATCGCCGTCCCGCCGATCTTGTTGGAGTTGATGCCGACCACCTCGCCCCGGATGTTTAAGAGCGCGCCGCCGGAATTGCCCGGATTGATCGCCGCATCCGTCTGGATCAGGGCGTTGCTCGTGCCTGTTTCGCTTACCTCAAGGCTTCTGTTTAAGGCGCTGATCACGCCCGTCGTCACGGACTGGCCGTATCCCAGCGCGTTTCCGATGGCAATCGCAGGCTCGCCGATCTGCAGGTTATCCGAGTCTCCCATTTTGGCAACGCAGATCGCGTCTTTGGTGTCCGCCTCGACATCAGAAAGCTTCACTGCGATCACCGCCAGATCCACCGCCGAATCCGTCCCCTTTACCTGCGCCTCCACGCTGGAGCCGTCAATAAACTGCACATAAAGCTCATCCGAGCCGTCCACCACATGATTGTTCGTCACGATCAAAAGCTCGGTGTCGTTTTCCCCGATGATAATGCCGGAGCCGCTCGCTGTCTCGTTCTGGGCATAGGTCTGTCCCCAGAAATCCTGCACCTCTTCCACAAAATTGTTGGTGATCGAAACGCAGGCGGGCATAACTGCCTCCACGACCGCGGTTACGTCGGTCACGACCGTCTTTGCGCCCTGCTCCACCGTTTCCGCCGGGGCGATCTCGCCGTCTTCCAATGTCCCGGAAGCGTCGTTTTCTGCATCGTCCCCGTCTGCCGTTGTTTCCCCGCCGTCCGCTTCGGCGCTTCCGTCGGGCTGTCCAAACGCCGGCACTTTTTCCTCCGTTATTTTTACCTGATCCGAAACGGACACATTGACCGCCAGATAGCTGATCCCGATGCAGCAGCAGACAAAGATCACTGCCAGCGCGCATACCGCGATGATCTTCCCTGCGGAATGCTTCCTGCGCCTTTCGGGTTTGGGCTCATCCGCCGTATTCTTCCATCCGCTGTAGCCGCTTTCCCGGCTGCCGGCATCCTCGCGGCAGCTCTGATACCGATACTCCTCCTGCCCTGCCGTACCGGCTTTGTCTGTCCCGCTTCCGGTTTCCTCTCCGGTCACGCTTTCCTCTTTGATGCCGCTTTCTTCTTTAATGTCGTTTTCTTCTTTGATACCGCTTTCTTCCCTGATCTCAGCTTCTTCCCTGTTTTCCGGTTCCACGTTCGTTTCCGGTTCCATGCCCTGAGGCTCATATCCGTTATTCATCGCGTCAACCTCTTCTCTCTTTGTTTTTTATCATTGCCGCTTCCCCCGCCAAAGGGGTGCTTTCTGAACATAAAAACTGCATTTTAACTTCTTATACAGTATAACGAATATCTGTGTTCATTTTGTGAAAAAAACGCCGTCTTTTCACTTTTTCCGCCAATACCCCTTCTGCATGCTGATCCGCCGCACCAGCCATCCCGGCAGCTTTTCATAGCGTTTTCCCAGCCGGTAGCCGATCCACTTCATACCGCTGTGCCACACAAGCTTCGGCAAAAGATACGGCGCCTTTCTGCAAAGATAGCCGGCGGTCTGCTTTACCAGCTTCATCCCTTCCCCCTCGGGAGGAACGCCCTGAAAGATTTCCGGGTACTGGGCATGGGATACGCCCAGGTCAAAATTGCGCGCAAGCTGCTCTTTTCCCGAATAATTATGGGAATGGATGACCCGCGCCCCCGCCGCGTAGCCGATCGAATAGCCCGCCTGCACCGCCTTCGCCGCCAGGATCATATCCTCGTTAAAAATCGTCGGCGACGCAAAGCCGCCCAGCTTTTCAAACACGTCCCGCCGGTAGACCGCGCACACGTTGGAGCAAAAATAGGTCTTGATCCCCAGCCGGGGCAGATCCTCCTTCGATTTATAGCATCCCTGCTCCGGATAGTTAAACTGCCGCGTATACCGCTCGATCATGCTGCAGTCCTCCTCCGCCAGCTGGCGCGCGTACGCCGCCGCCGTATCCTTTCGCCCAAGGAGCGTTTTCATCAGGTTTTCGATCAGAAAGCTGTCTGCCGGAAGCGCATCCTGCGTCATGCACACAAAGAAATCCGCATCCGACCGGCGCACCGCCAGATTCCGCGTGCCGCCGTGGTCAAATTCTTCCTTCGCGATATGGAACAGCTCTGCCTTCGGATGGGTATGGCAAAAGGCTTCGCAGTCGATAAGCTCTGCGAAGCCTTCCTTTTCCGTATTCACGATCACGATCCGGTTTACCGGCTCGCTCTGGTTTTCCAGCCGCTCCACCAGCTCCAAAAATCGCTTTTGGGGATGGTGGGCGGGAATTATCACATCAATTTTCATATATTATCACTTTTTGTAAACGCCTGTATCGCTGGAAATCTGCTGGCTGCACTGCTGTACCTGCTCGGAAGGGACATAATCTGCAGCGTCGAACAAAAATTCGTGCAGCATCTTTACGTTCTCCGCCAGATCCACAGGGATGACGCAGGAGCCCTTCTTGCCGACAGTCCCTGTCTTGCGGGCGCTCTCAAACGGGATGCCGTCCTGCGCAACCACCTCATAGCTTGCCACATCCTTCAGCACGGAAGCCATTTCTTCCACGCCGATGTTTGTGTATACATGCTCCAGCACCTTATTCAGAATCTCCACAAGCGTTGCGGGGTTTGCCTGCTTTGCCTTATCCAGACATGCCAGCAGCACCTTGCGCTGACGCTCCGCACGTCCGAAGTCGTCGCCCACATAACGGATCCGGCAGTAAGCGGTCGCCTGCAGACCGTTGAGCGTCTGAAGTCCGGGCTTTGTCACCTTCACGATATTTTCATTCAGGGCGTCATTTTCATCCTCTGAAAACATGCTCCGCTGGTAGTTGTTCAGATGCTCGATCTCATTTTCATGCACGTCGATCTGGATGCCGCCCAGCGCATCGATCGTTTCGATCAGCGCGTCGAAGCCGACAGTCACATACTCCTGAATATTTAAGTCAAAGCACATATTCAGCATGTTGATCGCCTGCTCGGGGCCGCCCTGTGCATATGCGGCGTTTGCCTTATTGTAAGCGTCCGTGCCCAGATTCAGATACGTATCGCGGTACACGGAAACCAGCTTCACATCGCCGGTATCCTGATTGATGGAGGCGATCATGATCGTATCGGAGCGGTTGCCCTTCCCCAGCTTACCGGTTCTGGAATCCACGCCGAACAGAGCGATATTGCGATATCCCTTCATTTCGGTATTTTCCTCGACCTCCGGATTTACCGCGATGTCCTCCGGATTGATTTTTACTTTATCCATCTTTGTGATCATCAGGACGCTCACAAGAGCGGCCAGCAAAACGACCAGCGCCACGATCTCCACGGTAAAGAGGATGATCCTTTTCCTCTTTTTTGCCTTCCGCTGCTTTGCGGACATTTTCTTTCCGCCGGTGCGCGGGGCTGTCCCCTTTGAAGCCGTCCCTCTCTGCGGGGCGTTTTTGCCTGCGTTTTTCTTATGGTTGCCTGAATTTGTCGCCATCCTTTTCTCTCCTTACGTGTCTGCGTCAATACGCGTTCTCATTGATAAAACCTTTAAAGATCGTCAGGAACATGATCTTAATGTCAAATTCCAGACTCCAGTTTTCAATGTAATAAATATCGTATTCGATCCTCTTGCGGATCGAGGTGTCCCCCCTGTAGCCGTTGATCTGCGCCCATCCGGTCAGCCCCGGCCGGACCTGATGCTTGACCATATAACGCGGGATCTCCTCCTTGAACTTCTCCACATACTGCGGCCGCTCCGGACGGGGCCCCACAAGGCTCATGTCCCCGATCAGGATATTGAACAGCTGCGGAAGCTCGTCGATGCTTGTCCGTCTCAGGAACCTTCCGATCTTTGTTACCCTCGGATCGTCCTTCGTCGTCCAGCCCTTCTTTTCTTCTTTTACATCCTGCACATACATCGTCCGAAACTTGTACATCTTAAAGGGACGGTTGTGCTGCCCGATCCTCTCCTGACTGAAAATGACCGGTCCCCTGCTCGTTGCGCGGATCAGCACCGCCACCACCAGAAGAAGCGGCGACGTGACCACAAGCCCCAGAAAAGAGCCTGCAATATCCACCATTCGCTTCATGACCGCATTGACGGTATTGCTCAGGGGCACATACCGGATGTTGATGACCGGAAGCCCTCCCAGATCCTCCGTATAGGGCTTTCCGGGGATCAGGCTGTTGTAATCCGGTATGAATTTCGTATGGACGCCGGATTTTTCACATAGATTCACGATCTCCTCCAGCCTGTCGTAATCCGACAGGGAAAGGGTTACCGCGATCTCATCCAGCTTGTTTTCCGGAAGGATATACAAAAGATTGTCAATGGAGCCCATCACCTTGACGCCCTTATAAACCGCGCCCCGGGGCACATTGTCATCCAGAATGCCCCGCACCGTATAGCCCCACTGGGGATTTGCGATGATCCGGTCGATGTAGGCTTCCGCCGCGCGGGAATATCCCACCAGCAGAATATGCTTCTGATTATAACCTTTTTTGCGGAAAAGATGCAAAAGCCTGCGGATCAGCGCCCTGACCAGAATCCCGTCCACCGTATTCAGACCGGCAAACAGGATCAGCATGCTGCGCGAAAAATGCTGCAGGTCCCGGTTTGCCGACTGCGCCAGGTTCAGCGCCGCCAACACCAGAATGATGCCCACCACATTCGCCTTGATAATATTTAAGATCTCATTTTCCGTGCGCTGCACCCGTTTGGGCGTGTACAGCTTGCACCAGTAGTACAGGATCAGATAACCGGGCACAACAAAATACAGGGCTGTAAAATAAGTCCCCATATCCAGTACGCCTATTCCTTTATCTGCAAAACGGCTCCCGAACATCAGCCACCACGACAGCACATAGCTGCCCGCGGTAACGAGCGCGTCCACGACCACATGGAGCCTGTTCAAATATTTCTGGTTATCCTTTATCATTGCTGCACTTCCCCGTATACATGTTGTAGTATACAATACCTTTTCAAAAAGCACAAGGCAAATCTGTTCCGGCTCCCGCCGCCTCTTCCTGTTCAGCCGGGCTGCCGCCTTAAATCCGCCGGAACAGGTTGACCCACAGCTCCAACTGGATCCTTATATAATTGCCCAGATTGTTCAGGCGAAAGCGCACCTTTTTTGCCTTCGCATCCGCCGTGCGGCACATTTTCAGCCCTGCCGCCAGCCCTGCCGCGTAATCCTTCCCATATCCCTTCCGCGCAAAAAACAGCAGCTTGATCAAAAAGCCCGCCGCCAGAAAGGGCAGGTTTAAAAGAATCTGCAGAAACGGCATATTTTTATAGATCAGATATACGTTGTTTCTCGAGGAATGTGTGATCTTGAACGTATTGTAACGGGAACCGGTGGAGCCGCTGCCCGCGTGATATACGACCGCCCCCGGCTCGGTCACGTTTTTCCAGCCCGCAATGCGCGCCCGGTACCCTAAGTCCACGTCTTCCAGATAGGCAAAATGCGCCTCGTCAAAAAGCCCCGTTTTTTCCAGATACGCCCTGCGGTACAGCGCCGCCCCCGCACAGTTTGAAAACACCCGGCGGGATTTTTCATAGCGGGCGGAAGGCTTTCCCTTGCCGATGGCATACGCCCAGCCAAAGGCGGAATACAGATCGCCCGCCGTATCCACCTTGTCCCTCTCCTGCATGGAAAGCATCTTTGCCCCCACCGAAAAGATCCGGCTGTCCTGATCCATCGCCGCTTCCAGCCTGCCGATGCAGTCCGGCGCGACCTCGGTATCGTTGTTTAACAAAAATACATATTCCGTTTCTGCCGCCCGGATGCCCGCGTTTACCGCCTCGCAAAAGCCCCGGTTTTCCGGAAATTCCAGAAGCCTTACCTGCGGGAAAAATTCCCGCACAAATTCGCAGCTTTGATCCGACGAACCGTTGTCCACCATAATAACAGACGCACAAACCGTGCTTTTGGTCAGGCTTTCCAGACATTTTTTTAAAAAATGTTTTCCGTTATAGTTCGGAATGATCACAGTCGTCTTCATATCACTGCCTCTTTCCTTTATCCTGCGGATCCCAGAGGATCCGGTAGCCCATTTTGCGCACCTGCTCACAAAACGCCCTGCTCTCCTGTTCTGCAATGCGCTCTGCCGCGCCGTCCGGCTGCTTTTTTGCCGCCTGCAGCGCGCGGTCAAGCCGCCCCATCGCCTCATCGTAAAGGGGCTTTAGCTCTTTCCGCACCCGCATGCCCCGAAGGTCCGCCGTCTCTGCCTCCTGCTGCAGCGCCGCCCGGTGCATCGGCCCGGAAAAGCCCTTCCTAAGCCCCTCGTAGCGCATCGTGCCGTCCGCTTCATAGATCCCGCTAAAAAGCTTTCCCCTGCGGCAGGGAAGCGGGCGTGCCAGCACGCCGACCTCCCTGCGCTGTTCAAACACATCCCCACGATAGTCTGCCCGGTAAAAGCCCAAATGTTTCAGCGGCACAACCTGTACATCCCATCCCTTTTCCCGGCAAAAATCCTCTGCGGCACGCCGCCCCGCCTCATAGGCATAGGACTTGCTTCTGGGATTTGCCGCCGTGGACGCCTCATGGCAGCGCCAGTGATACAGCACCTTCGGCACATGCAGAAACGCCGCGCCCGCCGCAAACGCGCGCAGGACAAGATCGAAATCCTGCGCCCCGTCGAAGTCTGCCCGCAGCTTCAGGCGCTTCATCAGCCCCGCCTCCATCACCAGAAAATGACAGATGTAATTATTGGAAAGCAGAAGCTCCCCGTCAAAATCCGTTTTCCGATGGGGCTCATAAAAACGCTTTCCGTCCCCATCGCATTTATCCTCATCAGAATACAGCGCCAGCGGCTGTGTTTCCGCAATATTCCCGTTTCTTTTCCGGATCGCCGCCGCCATTTCGTACAGCGCGTCCGGCGTCAGCAGATCGTCATGGTCTAAAAGCCCGATGTAGCCGCCTGCCGCAGCCTCGATCCCGCGGTTCGTATTTTCGGAAATCCCGGCATTTTCTGTAAGCCTAAGAATGACAATTTCTCCGTCATGCCATTCCCGATTCTGCAATTTATCCTGCATTTCTCCAGTTTTGGGGCATAAATTGGCATCGGACGAGAAGCTGCACACCCTCATCCCGTTTCTCTGCGCCCAGTCCAGCGCGATTTCCCTAGCTCCTCCCGCGTCTGCAAGGATCAGCTCCCAGCGCCTGTAGGTCTGCGCCTTCATCCCGTCCAGCAAAGCCTCCAGATGCTCCTTTTTCGTATGGAAGGCGGGAACCACGACGCTGATCCGGATATTTCCCGCTGCCTCTCCCCGCTGGCGTTCCAGCTCCTTTGGATCGGGTGCTTCATAACGGTAATCCTGCTTTTCCTGTCCGATGCGCTCTGCGGCAGCCATGACCGCTTCCTTTATGCCGTTTTTCTGCAGATAATACCAGGTCTTTTTCAGATTGGAAAGGCTCAAAACCGCCATCGGGACACTCCTTTTTCCTGCGGCGTCCTGCCGCCTTTTTGTTTCTTATCGTGCGCGTGCCACAGAACCGGGCTCTCCGGCGCTGTGGCACGCATTGTTCCTTGATTCAATCCTTTTTAAGCGGCGCTTTTTACAGCACTGCCTTTAAATCTGCGGTAAGCTGATCCACCTTTTGCTGCGCATCCTCAAGGCTTGTGCCCTTGACGCCCATGTAGAACTTGATCTTAGGCTCTGTCCCGGAAGGACGGGCGCAGCACCAGGAATTGTTCGTCAGGTCAAAGTAGAGCACGTTGGACTTGGGAAGCCCTGTGGGACGAACCGCCCCCGTCTCCATATCCGTCACCTGATCCAGCTCGTAGTCGCGCATTTCCACTACCTTCAAATCCCCGAAGCTCTTCGGCGGATTCCTGCGCAGCTTATCCATCATCTCCGCGATCTGGGCGGCTCCGTCGATGCCCTTTAAGGTGATCGCATACTGCGTTTCCTTGTAGTAGCCGTATTTCTCGTACAGCTCGATCATATGATCCCAGCAGGTCTGGCCGTGCTTTTTGCACCATGCCGCCATCTCGCACAGGCACATGACCGCAACGATCGCGTCCTTATCTCTCGCGTGGGTTCCCGCCAGACAGCCGTAGGACTCTTCCAGACCGAATACGTAGTGGCCCTTGCCCGCTTCCTCCATCCATTTGATCTGCTCGCCGATGTATTTAAAGCCGGTCAGCACCTCGATGAACTTCACGTTATAATCCGCTGCGATCGCGGGCGCCATGTTGGTCGTCACGATCGTGGAAACCATCGCCGGATCCTCCGGCATCGTGTTTGTCGCGGTGCGCTCGCGCAGGATGTACTCCGCGATCAGCATGCCGGACATATTTCCCGTAAAGGCAACGTACTCGCCGGTCTTTGTATCCTTTGCATAAATGCCCAAACGGTCCGCATCCGGATCGGTTGCAAGGACGATGTCCGCATCCACCTTCCGGGCAAGCTCCAACGCCAGCTTGAATGCCTTGGGATCCTCCGGATTGGGGTAATCCAGCGTCGTAAACGCGGGATCGGGACGCTCCTGCTCGGGAACCACATACACCTGCTTAAAGCCAAGCTCTGCCAGGATCCGTCTTACAGGCTTGTTGCCCGTGCCGTGGAACGGCGTGTAAACGATCTTTAAATCCTCCGCCATCTCTTTGATGATCTCGGGATGGATGATCTGCTTTTTGAGCTCTTCCATGTAAGCGACGTCAATTTCTTCCCCGATGAACTGATATAAGCCGGCTGCCATCGCGTCCTCTCTGGACATGGTCTTTACCGTATGGAAGTCGGTCACGTTATTCACCTCGCCGATGATCTCCTGATCCTTCGGAGCCGTTACCTGCGCGCCATCCTCCCAGTAAACCTTATAGCCGTTGTATTCCGGCGGATTGTGGCTCGCCGTCACAACGATGCCGGAAATGCAGCCCAGCGTGCGCAGCGCAAAAGACAGCTCGGGCGTCGGGCGCAGCTCGTCAAAAATATATGCCTTGATGCCGTTTGCCGCAAGGCATCTTGCCGCCTCGTCCGCAAACTCCGGAGAATAATAGCGGCTGTCGTACGCGATGGCAACGCCCTTATCCGCGCCGCCCTGCTTTAAAATATAGTTTGCAAGTCCCTGCGTCGCTTTCCTGACCGTATAAATATTCATACGGTTCGTTCCCGCGCCGATCACGCCACGCAGTCCGCCGGTCCCAAACGCCAGATCCTTATAAAATCTGTCTTCAATTTCCCCCTGGTTGTCGGCAATCTTGCGAAGCTCCTCTTTTGTATCTTCATCAAAATAGGAATCCTCCAGCCAGAATTTGTACTGATCCATGTAATTCATAGCTTTTGCTACCTCCATTTCCCTCATGGGCTGTTTTCCCCATGCCTTATCTTACCCTACAGTATACACTATTTTTTCAGACCCGTAAAGAAAAGTCCGATTTATCCAGCGAAAAATTCGGGTTGAAATAAGGGTCACCTGCTTCCAGCTCCGCCTTCCATTTTTCCCGGAAACGTGCCGATTCCTCGTTGTAGCGCGCCGCCTTTTCCCCCTGATCGTCCAGCCCTCTGGAAACCGATTCAAAATGATACAGCTCCGCAAACGGGGTGAATACGTTTAAATATCCCATCCGGCGCAGCTTTAAGCAGAAGTCCACGTCGTTTAAGGAAACCGCAAAGCCCTCGTCCAGACCGCCCGCCGCCTCGTAGAGCTTTTTTTTCACCATCAGGCACGCTCCGGTCACAGCCGTCATGTTCTGCGCATAGCAGAGCCGCCCCATGTAGCCTAAGTTTTCCCGCTTCTGGCGGTAATGCACATGCCCCGCCGTCCGGTGCGCACCAAGCCCGATCACCACGCCCGCATGCTGGATCGTCTTGTCGCCGTAATAAAGTTTTCCGCCGACCGCGCCCACATCCTGCCGCTGGGCGTACATCAGAAGCTCCTCCATCCAGTTGACCGTGATCACCTGCGTGTCGTTGTTTAATAAAAGCACATAGTCGCCCGTCGCCTGCGACACGCCCAGATTGTTGATCTTTGAATAGTTGAACGCCCCTTCATAGGTCACGATTTTGATCTGCGGATTATTTTTCAGCTCCTCGTAATAGGAAAAGATCTCCTTCGTCTCGCTGTTGTTTTCCACAACGATGATCTCATAGTTTTCCCATGTGGATTTTTCCACGATGGACTTGATGCAGCGGCGCAGATCCTCTGCATGATCCTTATTCGGGATCACGATTGAAATTTTCGGCTCCCCGACGATCTCATAGGAAATTTTGAAAATCGTCTCAAACGCCCGCGTGCTCGTGATCGTAAAATGGGAAAATCCATGGCGGCGCAGATGGTCCGCCACCGCGCCCCTTGCCGCCTCCACCACATAGGGCTTCGCCTCAATGTTGCCCGCCACGCTGCCCGCGTGCGCCCGCCAGTAGTAAAGAAGCTTCGGCACATGGACGACCTTTTTGGCATTATCGGTCAGCCGCAGGATCATATCGTGATCCTGGCTGCCGTCAAACTGCGTCCGAAAAAGCTCCGTGCCCTCCAGCAGATCCCGTGCAAATACGCTGAAATGGCAGATGTAGTTGTTCGCCCGCAGGTTGTCGATCGCATAATCGGGCTTAAAGTGCATCGTGATCATCCGGTCGATGTCCGGGCTCTTAAAGGTCGCCTCGTCGCAGTACACAAAATCCGCGTCCTGCTCGTTGATCGCCTTTACATACTCGTACAGCGCGCACGGATGCAGGATGTCGTCGTGGTCGAACAGGCCGATAAATTCGCCTGTCGCCAGCTTATAGCACTGGTTTGTGTTCCCGGAAATCCCTTCGTTTTTGGCAAGCTTCTGATACACGATGCGCGGATCTTTTTCTGCCAGCTTCCGGCAGTATTCCCCAACGTAGGCATGGGCATCGTCCGAGCCGTCCGCCAGACAAAGCTCCCAGTTTGCATAGGTCTGCTTCTGCACGGAACCGATCATCTCCTGCAGGAAATCCTGCGGCGTATTCCACAGCGGCACTAAGATGCTGATTTTGGGCATCCGTTCAAAAACCGCCCGCTCCTGCCGCTCCCGCTCTTCCTGCGTCGGGAAGCTCGCCGTGCCGTAATGGGTCATCGCCTTTTTTTCCCACGCCTTGTAACGCATCTTCTGGATCACGCCCGAGAGGCTTCCGCAGTTTTTTAAGCGGTCCTTCTGGCGGATCACAAAATGCATGCATTTCCGCGCCGGGGCGGACGCCTTCCAGACCGGATTGTTTTTGATGCGGTCCAGCTTAAACTGCAGGTCGTCCACCTGATCCTCCAGCTGTGCCACGCGGTTTGCCAGATAGACCGCCTTATAGTGCTCCTTTTCGTAGGCGTCCTGAAAATCCTTCTGCGCCGATGAAGGCTGCTGTTGCTGATGTTCCATCCTGAATATTCTCCCCTGAAAATTTTTATTCCACGCTCAGTATCTCCGGGCTGAACCGGTAAAGCTTCTGCCGCGAGCAGGTATCCTCCCATAAAAATCCGATCAGATAGTCGCCCTTGGGCAGGCTGCCTCTGTCAAATTTCACGCAGACGCCCGGAAGCTCCGTATTGATGATGCCGTGAAGATTTGCGTCGATGTCGGGGCGGTATTGTCTCGTGCAGGGCAGCTTCCACACCGTTTCGCGGTCAGCGGCAAGCGCCTGCGTGCTGGATCCGTCCGCCAGATAGCCCTTTTCCACCGGCTTTAAAAGCACGGAAAAATCATAGCGGCAGTTGTCCACCGTCAGCGCCCACGTCCAGCCCTGGATCATCCAGTCGCCGCCGCCGGAAATCCCCTTTTCCCAGCGCTCCATGTCGCCCGCAAATTCTACGCCGATGCGCAGCACCTCGTTGTGCCACTCAGGCAAAAGTCCGCCTTCGATCAAAGCAGGCTCTGCCGTTTCCACCCGTTTGTCAAAATCATAACGGCAGCCCGTGTAAAATTCCGCGTCCAGCACGTCCTTGATCAGATAACGGTGGTAGAAGGGGTCGCGCCCGTAAACGGACGGGTGCATTTCATACAGCAGGTTTAATTCCATGTGGAGGCGGCGCAGCTTCTCAGTGCTGTCGTCCGCGCCCCGGCTTAAGGATTCGTGGTGGGTTAAGCACACATCGTTGCGTATCACGTTATAATAGCCCATCTCGTGCAGATGATAGCAAAATTCCACGTCGTTAAACGCCACGCGCAGCTTTTCGGACAGCCCGCCCGCCTGCTCGTAAATGCTCTTTTTTACAAGGAGGCACGCGCCCGTCACGCCCAGCGCGTCCATCGCCAGCCGGTTTCTCTTGAAATAATATTCGTTCGCATCCGACCGAAACTGCAGCTTGTGCGCCGGTCCCAAATGGATATTCGTAATGCCCGCATGCTGGATGATCTCCGTCCCCGGATAAATGAGCTTTGCGCCCACCGCGCCCACATGGGGCAGCACCGCCTTTTCCATCAGCTTTTCCAGCCAGTCATCCTGCGTGATCTCGATGTCGTCGTTTAATAAAAGGATATAATCGCCCGTCGCATAGGCGGCGCCCAGATTGCACATCCGGGAAAAATTAAATTCCATCGGCTCATAGTGATAGACGAAGCGGTATTTTTCCTGCAGCATTTCCCGCATCTGCTCGATCCGCGCACGGTTTTTGGCGCTGCTGCCGTTGTCCACCACAATGATCTCGAAATCCCGGTAGGTGCTGCCCTCCATTACCGAATGGATACAGGTGGAAAGCACCCTCGGATTGTCCTTGCTGGGAATGATGATCGAAACCTTTCCTTCCGGCACAGTCTTCCAGCCACGGCGCGCATAGGCGCTTTTCTTTAAATCGTCATATGCCTCTTCCATGCCCCAGACCGCAATCTTTTCCCGGTGGAACAGCACGCTGTCGATATGCCCTGCCTCGCCTGTCAGCTCTGCAGCCTTCAGCACAAAATCATAAAGATTCCGGTGAAAATCTACGTCCCCAAGCCACGTCAAACCGCTGACCGCCTCTTTTTTTACCGCGAAAAACCCGCCGAAATAAAAGTACGAGATCAGCGTATCCGGTGACCAGTCCGGCTTTAACCACGGATTTTGGCGGACGCCCTTTTCGTCCATTTCATCCTCGTCCCCATACGCGATCACCGTATCCGGAAACCGCGCAAAAAAATCCGAAACGAGCGCCAGCTCCCGCATATCCGGCGTGCCGTCCGGCGCATGGAACACCACAATATCCGCATTTTTATAATGTTCAAAGGAAAAATCCGCGCGGCATTCGTCATAGGAAACAACGGCAAGCCTGTACTGTTTTCCCAAAAGCTCCCGTTCTTCCCTCTCCTCTGCTTCCTTCTGCCTGATCCATTCATCGTAAGAAAGCGTCTGCTTTGCGATCTGCTCCCGATACCAGCGGTATCTTTTTTTTACCAGTTGCTTCTGAAGCGTATCCTTTATCGTTGAAACCAAAAACCTTTCCTCCTGCTTTTATGCTCCGCCAGCGCTTCCTGCGCTGCCCTTGCCTCCTGCTCTGCCCGTCCGATCCTCGCCCGGACGTCCGCCAGCATTTCCCCTGTCAGCCACGCGATCTGCGCCCGGATCTCCAACGTCTCGCCCGCCGTTTCCTCCTGATCCAAAACGTCCAGACGCACGCTGATATTGGGGTCTGCCGTATCGAACAGCACCGTGCAGACCCTGCCCTCCTGCCGGTCCAGCATTTCGCCGTTTGTGAACAGGCAGCGGTCGATCTCCTCTTTCGTAAGCGCCCGCCCTCTCCACAAAATCTCATGGATCTGCACCAGACACGGAAGCTCCGCAGGATCCAGGCGGATCCCCTTCGTTTTTGCCTGACACTCGATCCTTGCATGGATCAGGTCGTCCGCCTCGTAAGCGTCATATCTGTAATAGGAGTGCTCCGGCGTATAGCCTTTACCCAGATCCTCAAAAATCTGCACCCGCTTCCGGTCCGCCCGCGCAAAAAATTCCTGCCACGGAACCGCCCTGTGACCGATCAGATGACGCATATCCGTCAGCGCCGTGCGGCTTTTTCCGTTCTTTTCCCGCATGACGCTTCTCTGGAAGGCGATCTCCTGTTCGCCAAGCTTCTGCCTTGCCGCCCCGTCGAGCCCTACCCGTTCCATGGCGCGCTTCACGATCGGATGCTCCATGCGCTTCGCGTTTTCCAGCCCATAGCAGTGCAGTGCGCGCCGCGCGATGTCCTCCGGTAAAAGCCCCGTGTCCGTCCATTCGTAATCGATCATCGTCCACTTCTCGCCCTGCACGCAGATATTGGGAAAGATCAGGTCAAAATCCTGCTTTTCCCCGTCGTTTGCGGACAGGACGTCCAGATAACGGTCAAACAGCCGCATAAAGCCTGCCTCGTCGTTTTTCTGCAGGCAGTCGTCCAAAAGCTCTTCCAGCGTCCGGGTATGCTCCAGAAATTCCAGCTCTGCATAAGGGCATCCCTCCGCCGTTTCCTTATATTCAAGACGGTTTACCGACAATCCGCTGTTTTCAAAGTGTTTCGCAAAATAAGCGCCGTTTTCGGAAAGCTCCCGGATATGCTCCGCCGCCTCCGGACGGGCGGCAAATTTGCGCACGCACCTTTTTCCGTCCTTTTCTGCGATGTCCGTCCGGATGCACAGATGCGCCGCGCGGTCGTTGGAAAACCGCGTATATACCGTTTCCGGCTCCGGCCCCGCCACCACGAGGAAGGAATTGCTGTACTGCGCAAACAGCCCCTCCCGGATGAGCATGTCAAATACTCTTTTTTCATCGAACAAAAGCATCCTGTCCCGGTCAAAATTGCGCAGATTGTTGGACAGCTCCCCGACTTTCGGCAGATAGCGGTCGGAATAGAGCATTGACATAAATTTATAATCCGGATAGGGATAATAAAAATGAATCTCCTTCTCGCCGCAGTCCCGCAGGATCTGTTCCAGTCCGTTTCTGGAAAAGGTGCGCGCCGCTCCGCCCTCCGGATAATCCTCCAGCCCTGCAAAAAACGCGCCCACATGATCCTCGCGGCAGCCTGCCCAGTATTTTAAGCCCAGCTTGTTTTCGATGGCGATCACGATCCGCCCGCCGGGCTTTACATGCTTTTTCAGGATTTTATAGAAATCCGTAAAAGGCGTATCGCCGCCGATATAGCTCTGGCCGTATTCAAATACGCCGATCAGGCACACATAGTCATAATCCTTTGGCAGATCCGGCTCGATGTCCGTAAAATTCCCCACATGGATCGTCACGTTGCCGCAGTCTTTGTGGCGGTAGGCGTTGATCAGGCTCCGCTTTCTGGACAGATCCACGCACGTCACACTGCCTGCCTTGCGCGACAGGCTTCCCGTGATCGCACCGCAGCCCGAGCCTACCTCCAACACTTTCATGGACTTGTCCATCGGCAGCCATTCCACGATATTTTCCCGCAGATCGGACAGGTGATAAAGCACCTCCCAGCTGCACGCCTCCCGGATCGCCTGCGGATATTCCTCTTCCGGTATTTTCTGCACAAGCTCCAAAAGCGCATCCTCCGATGCGCCGTCACAGTAAAAATCCTGTTCCGGATAATGGGAATAATCCAGCACCACGCTGCCGACCGTTTCCGTTCTGCCTCTTTCCATGTGTCAAAGCTCCTTCACTTCTACTTCGGATTCCATATCAAAATAGCCAACCGTATCCTTCGACGAAACGACCGTGATGTTTAACACGTCATACAGCCTGTGATATACGGTAAAAACGTCTTTTTCATACCCTGTCACGCCAAGGGAGATCAGATAATCGCCGCCCTGTAAGCGCATTTTCTGACGGAAGGTGATCTCCATCGTGCTTCCCGCCTTTGCGCTTTCCAGAAACGTCTTTTCAAACATCGTGTTCGTCCCCGTGATCTCCACGCCCTTGATATTTTTGATCGAAAGCGCAAAAATCGGCGCGGGCAGATCCTGATGGATCTTCACTTTCATGTGCATCGTGAACTCGTCGCCCTTTAGGATCGCCGTCGTCGGAAGCCCGTTTTTGTCCGTAATAAAATACTCTGTGATCTCCGCCTGCTTCGTGCCGTACTCCAGCGTTTCCGGATTCACGCCAGCCTTTGCCGCCTGCTCCTTTTTGCGCCGTTCCAGCGCTTCCCGGATGTCTCCGTCCGCTGTCAGGTCGGGCACATCCTCCGTCGCTTTCGGCGTTTCATACTGTCCCACGAGCACCTGCTTGTAGGCGTCGATCATGTCCTTGGGGCTTCCCTCGCCCAGCTTCGTGCCCTGATTTAAAAGCACCGCGCGGTCACAGTATTTGCTGATCGCGCTTAAGTCATGGCTGACAAACAGGATCGTCTTGCCTTTTTTCTTAAATTCCTCGAATTTGCGGTAGCATTTTGCCTGAAAGAACACGTCCCCGACAGAAAGCGCCTCATCGACGATCAGGATCTCCGGGTCGATATTGATGGCAACCGCAAACGCCAGCCGCACAAACATACCGCTGGAATAGGTTTTGACCGGCTGGTACACATAGTCCCCGATGTCCGCAAAATCCAGGATGTCCTGCAGCTTTGCGTTGATCTCCTCTTCCGAAAAGCCGATCATCGTGCCGTTCAAATAAATATTTTCAATGCCGTTGTACTCCATGTTAAAGCCCGCGCCCAGCTCCAAGAGGGCGGAAATGCGCCCGTTGACCTCGACCGTGCCGCTCGTTTCGTGAAGCACTCCGGTAATAATTTTCAAAATCGTTGATTTGCCGGAACCGTTCGTTCCGATGATCCCGACCGTTTCGCCTTTATAAATATCAAGGCTTACATCGTTGAGTGCATAATGCGGGGTCGAGCGCGGCTTGCGCGCAAGGCCCAGAGACTCGATCAGGCGGTCTTTGTTATGCTGGTAAAGCTTGTAAACCTTGGTTACATGATCCACGTGGATCGCAAGTTCTCTTTGTTCCATAAGTGTTGTATCCTTTAAAAGAATGTCCGTAAACGTCGCTTTGTGGGAAGGGCTGCGGGAAGGGCTGGGTTTGTTTGCGGCGCCCTCCGCTCCGCCATGCCAGCCCGCATATGGCGCTTCGCACCATACACGGGCTGCGGCTGTTCGCCGTATAGGTCCTTGTCCACAAACAGTCCTCCGTGAGCGAGCTCCCGGGAAGGGCTGGGTTTGTTTGTGGCGCCCTCCGCTCCGCCATGCCAGCTCGAATCCGGCGCTTTGCGCCTTCTTCTCGCTGCGGCTGTTCGCCGTATAGGTCCTTGTCCACAAACAGTCCTCCGTGAGCGAGCTCCCGGATGCCTGTCCGCGGACAAGTCCCTGCATGGCTCATTTATATTACATAATGTCGGCAAAATGGATCTTTAGTTTTTTGAAGATGAGGGCGCCGACGCCGAAGAGGACTACGGTGACGATCCAAAAGTAGACGGTGGAATAGAAGTCCTCCCAGAACCACTGTTTGCCGTAGACCGCGCTGCGGTAGCCTTCCACGATGTATACGAGAGGGTTGATCTTTACGACCATCTGGATCTTTAAGTCAAAGTCGTTGATATTCCAGAGCACGGGGGTCGCCCACATGCCCACCTGCAGAAAGATGTTCACGATCGACTGCAGATCCCTAAAAAAGATCACGACCGCGCAGGTCGTGTAGCTGATCGCCAGCACAAAAATGAACATGCACGCGCTGTAATAAAAGATCTGCAGGGTGTAAAGGCTCGGATAATAGCCGTAAAGCGCCGCGATTACCAGAAGCACCAGCACGAAAAAGCCATGGATAAACGTCGCCGCGATGATCTTGATGATCGGCAGGACGCTGATCTTGAATACGACTTTTTTTACAAGGTAGTTGTACTCCAAAAGCGCCATCATCGCGCTTGTGAGCGCCTCCGAAAAATAAAACCACGGCACGAGTCCCGCCGTCAGAAAAAGGATATACGGAATATCCTGCGCGCCGCCGGAGGCATAGCCGGTGCGGTTGGGGAAAATTTTAACAAATACGACCCAGTACATCGCCACCGTGACGACCGGCTGCACCATCGCCCAGAACGCGCCCATATAGGAGCCTGCGTAACGCTTTTTAAAATCGCTCTTTGCCAGCTTCCAGATCAGCCGCCGGTTCTGGTAAAGCTCCTTTGGAAGCACCGTGATCTTGTCATACAGGACGACAAAGGCGACCACCGCCGCCACGATCAGCGCCAGCGCGATCCCTTTTTTCAAAAGCTCGTCCTGCGGGTCTGCCAGCGGATTGTTGTATACAAGGATAATAACGGCAAGAATCGCCATCACCGCAGTGAATATGGCGATTCCCGCTTTTTTGCTCAGTTTTTTCATTCGTGCTTTCCTGAAAACTCTGCGAAAGAGCCCCACTTCTGGTCCTTATCGGACAAAATCAGTTCCATGCCTTCCGGGATCGGCCATTCCACGCCGACGTCGGGATCGTTCCACGCAAGCCCGCCCTCGTCGTTGGGATGATAAAAATCCGTGCACTTATAGGCAAATTCCGCATAATCGGACAATACGACAAAGCCGTGCGCAAAATTTTTCGGGATGAAAAACTGCTTTTTATTCTCTTCAGACAGGATGACGCCGTACCACTGTCCATAGGTCGGGGAATCCGGACGCAGATCCACCGCCACGTCGAATACCTCGCCGCGGATGACGCGAACCAGCTTGTCCTGAGGGTAGTTGATCTGGAAATGCAGGCCGCGCAGTACGCCTTTTTTAGAAGCGGACTGATTGTCCTGTACGAAAACCTGATCAATCCCCGCCTCTTTGTAATCGTTGTAATTATATGTTTCCATGAAATAGCCGCGGGCATCGCCGAACACCTGCGGGGTGATCACCTTTAAGCCCTCGATCTGACATGTTTCTACCGTAATTTTTCCCATTTTTTCAATCTCCATTCCGGAACATGGACGTCAAAACTCCCATCGCGCCACGCTCCTTTCCGTATCCTGCTGCCTCTGCTTATAATCCGTTGGCAACCTCAACCAGATATTTGCCGTAATTGGTCTTCATCAGAGGCTCCGCGAGCTTTAACAGCTGCTCTCTGTCAATAAAGCCCCTGCGGAAAGCAATTTCCTCGATACAGGAAATATACATGCCCTGACGCTTCTGCACCGCCGCCACGAAATCCGCCGCATCCAAAAGCGCGTCATGGTTGCCCGTATCCAGCCACGCGAAGCCGCGCCCCAGCGTCTCTACCATGAGCGTGCCCCGGCGCAGGTATTCGTTGTTGATCGAAGTGATCTCGATCTCCCCTCTGGCGGAGGGCTTCACATTGCGGGCGATCTCCACCACGTCGTTGTCATAAAAATACAGTCCCGGAACCGCGTAATTGCTCTTTGGATGCTCCGGCTTTTCCTCGATGGAAAGCGCTTTGCCGTTTTCATCAAATTCCACCACGCCGTACTCTCTGGGATCGCGCACGAAATAGCCAAAGATCGTCGCGCCCTTTTCCCGCTCCGCCGCCTGACGCAGCACTCTGGAAAAGCTCTGCCCGTAAAAAATATTGTCCCCTAAAACAAGAGCCACGCTGTCGTTCCCAATGAAATCCGCACCGATCAAAAACGCGTCCGCAAGCCCTCTGGGCGTCTCCTGAACCGCATAGCTCATGGACAGCCCCAGCTGCTCCCCTGTTCCGAACAGCTCCTGAAACGCCGGAAGATCGCGGGGCGTGGAAATGATCAGGATCTCACGGATGCCCGCCAGCATCAGCGTAGACAGCGGATAATAGATCATCGGTTTGTCGTATACCGGCATGATCTGTTTGGAAACCGCCTTGGTCAGCGGATAAAGGCGGGTTCCGGAACCGCCTGCAAGAATAATTCCCTTCATCTTGGATCGCTCCTCTCCGTATTCTATGCGCACTCCGGGCACTGGAAAGCTCTGTAAGTCCATTTCAATCCACGCACCTGCGCGCCATAAATCATCTTATTGCTTCAAAAGGGAACGGTTCTGTGAGCCGTCCCCATCCGGTCATTACGCTTTGTACATTTCCTCGTAGTATTTCTGGTAGTCGCCGCTTGTCACGCGCTCCATCCAGTCCTCGTGCTCAAAATACCATGCGATCGTCTTTTTGATGCCCTCTTTGAACATCGTCTCGGGATACCAGCCGATCTCTGCCTTGATCTTATCCGGCGCGATCGCGTATCTTCTGTCATGCCCTTTTCTGTCCTCCACATAGGTAATCAGGTCGCGGCTGACAAGCGCCTTTCTCGGGTCGTCGTCGGAAAGCATCTCCTGCAGGGTGTCGAGGATGATCTCGATGATCTCGATGTTCTGCTTCTCGTTGTGTCCGCCCACATTGTAGGTTTCAAACAGGCGTCCCTCTTCCTGCACCATGTCGATCGCCTTTGCATGATCCTCCACATACAGCCAGTCGCGCACGTTTTTGCCGTCGCCGTAAACGGGCAGCTTTTTGCCGTGCAGGGCGTTGTTGATGATCAGCGGGATCAGCTTCTCCGGGAACTGATAAGGTCCGTAGTTATTGGAGCAGTTTGTGATGTTCGCCGGGAAATGATAGGTGTCCATGTACGCCTTTACAAGCATGTCCGAGCTTGCCTTGCTCGCAGAATAGGGGCTGTGGGGCGCATAGGGCGTCGTCTCGTAAAAATATCCGCCGTCCTCATCCAGGGAACCGTATACCTCGTCGGTGGAAACGTGCAAAAACTTCTTGCCCTCTTTGAATGTACCGTCGGGCAGCTCCCATGCCGCCTTGGCGCAGTTTAACATCACTGCCGTGCCCAGCACGTTCGTCTGCACAAAAACCTCCGGATTGCGGATGCTTCTGTCCACATGGCTCTCCGCCGCAAAATGTACGACCCTGTCGATGTCGTTTTCCGCAAAAATCTTCGCGATCGCTTCCTTGTCGCAGATGTCCGCTTTCACAAACGTATAGTTTGGAAGGCTCTCCACTTCCTTTAAATTCTCCAGATTGCCCGCATAGGTAAGGGCGTCCACGTTGATGATGCGGATCTGATCGCCGTATTTTCTGAACATATAGTGAATATAGTTAGAACCGATAAAGCCGGCTCCGCCTGTTACAAGATAGGTTCTCATCTTCTCTTCTCCTCTTTTTTCTGGACTGCATTTTCTTTAGTGTACCACAATTCCGCTCTTTTTCCAACCATAAATTCGACTTATGGCGCTGCCGCCATCCTGCCCCCGATGCCGTGCCGACTCCGCCTGCGGGAGCTTTGCGTCAGGCGACTGACGAGCGAAGGAGAATTTGCAGGCTCTGCAGATTGATCCGGCATTCTGTCCGGGACTTGTCTGAGCCCGGCGTAAACCGGGCGAGTTTGACCGGACAGAATGCGCCCCGGATCATCTGCGGGGCCTGATCCAAATTCTCTGTGAGCGAGACCGGAGCCTGACGCAAAGCTCCCGCAGGCGGAGTCGGCACGGCATCGGAGGCTGGCTGGCGGCGTGCGCTCACTGATAGCTGATGTTTAAGTCCACGTCCCCTTTGATCCCCGGGATCGTTCCCCTGCTGGAATACTGCCACATATCGTAGCGCCCGGTATAGGTCGGGGTTTCCGTATACTGCGCCAGCCAGATCCGGTAATTGCCAAACGCCCCCGTATTCATCTTTTCCGTAAACCAGTTTTTGTTGGAATACACGCCCGCCGTATAGCCGCTGTCGCGCACCGTTTCGCAAAACGCCGTAATGACCTTTGTGCGCTCCGATGCACTCAGCCCGTCCGCCCTGCCGTTTGCCGCCTCCACGTCGATATAGACAGGATAGGAAATTTTGTAATTTTTAATCAGGGAAAGAGTCAGGGACGCTTCCTCCACCGCTTCCATTTCGTTGACCGCCTGGCTGAAAAAGTAAATGCCGATCTTTAAGCCCGCCGCAGATGCCCCTTTGATATTTTCCCTGAATTTTTCATCCTCCACGAGCACGCCGCTGGAAGAGCCGCGGTATCCGCAGCGCAGGATCACGAAGTCCACGCCCGCATTTTTTACCACGTTCCAGTCCACCGTCCCGTTGTGCTTGGAAATATCGATGCCCATTACATTTCCGCCATCCAAGCTGCCGTCCTCCCGAAAGCTGTATTTGACGCCCTGAATGATCTGCTCTCCCGTCACGGGATTGCCGTTTTTATCGTAATAGTAGCGCTTTCCGCCGATCGTCTGCCAGCCCGTATAGCGATAGGACGAGCCTTCCTTTTTCCGGTAAAAAACATCGTATTCGTCATAATCTGCCGCCGTCGCCTCCCGGTAGGATTCGCCGTCTTTGCAGTAAAGCTGCGCGCCGCTGCTGTCCTTTAGGGGCGCGTCAGAAGACGCCCCGCCCTGTTCTGCGGATTCCGTATCGCCGCCGTTTTCACTGCTTTCACTGCTTTCACTGCCGCTGTTTTCACCGCTTTCTCCATCGCCGTTTTCCTGACCGTCCGGCGCGTCCGTCGCCGTGCTTCCACCTTCCTTTTCCACAACCATCACGACGCACAGGTTGCTCTCAACGCCGCTGCCGTCCCGGGCGATTGCCTTGACCATCGCGTTTCCCGTCTTTAACGCCGTCACCGTGCCGTTTTCATCCACGCTTACCACGTCGCTTCCTTCCGCCACCTTCCAATCCACAGAAATCTCTCCTGCATCCTCCGGCTCTGCGGTCACATTCAGCGTCGTCGTGCTTCCCTCTTCCAGAATGGAGCTGGAAGGGATTTGAAGCTCCTCCACCTTTGTCACATCCCGCGCCCCGTTGTCATTTCCCGACACGCCCTCCTTTGAAAACCAAACCGCTTTGTCTGTCCCTTCCGTCTTTCCCAAAAACAGCTCCCGCTCCCATGCCGCCGCCTGTGCAGACGGCGCAGGAACGTCCGATTTTTTTATCTCCTCATAGGCATCGCCGCCGGTTTCATCCACCGCCGTCCTCGTGGATTCCACCCACTCAACGGTATCCTTCGGCGCGGCAGACGCCTGCTCATGGACGGCGGTATCCTCCTTTGACGCGTTGATCTCAGATTCTTTTTTTACCTCGTCCGCCACGTCGATCTGTTCATACACGATCTTATCCTTTACCGTCACATTGCCCGAAACGCCTGCCGCCCGGCTGCCGTCCACCGTCTCCGGCCCTGTGACCGTTACCGTGTAATCCCCCGGCGCAACGTCTGCCAGATAGAGGATCCCGTCCTTATCGTCATCCGAAACCGTCTTTGACTGGGGGCCGGCAATGGAAACGGTAAACGCCTGATTTCCCACGAGCTTTCCGGTTTTCTGGTTTGTGAACTTGATCTTTAAATCCTTTTCCACGGAGGTCATCTTCAGCGCCAGATCCATATCCGTTTCCAGCTCTTTTTCCTCATATTCTGCCGGCTCCGACGCAGAAACATCCCCTGCCTCCTCCGCCGCCTCCCGCTCTTTTGCCACCGCGGACAAAATTTCTTCCCCGGCAGTCCCGATCTGCTCCAGCTTTGCGCCGACTGCCGCCACCGCCTCCCGCTGTCTTGCCGTCTCTGCGGATTTCAAATAGATCCCGGTCGTAAATACCGCTACGATCAGGACGAGCAGCCCCGTAAAAGCCACCGCAATGTCCATTGCCGCAAAATCCTTTGCCGGCCTGGCGCTTTTACGGTTCTTTTTCTTTTTATTATGCGTCTGCGCCTTCGGCGGTGTCTGCCGTCTGGGCTGAAACTCTAAAAAATCCTCCCTTTTGCCCGCAGGATTCGACTTTTTCGCCTTCTTTGCCGCGCTTGCGCCTTTAGACGCGCTGCGTCCTCCTGTCCCGCATTTTTTCACATTTTTTGTACTTTCCTGCCTTTTCTGCACAGGCGTTCCTCCCCATTTTTCCCGATCCCGGCTGCCTTTTTCGCGCTTTTTGTCGAACGCTTTTCGTTGCAGCCCTCTCCTTTTTATGACACAATCATAGCGATTCCATAAAAAACCGCTGCACAGAAAGGAGATTTTTCTCATGATGTACATTCACTACTGCAAATATTGCCGGCGCATCCACATGCTCAACGGGCACAAAAAATATTGTCCCGGATGCAAAGGGCATCTTGCCGAATTAAAGATTTCTTACCTGAAATATGTCAATATGCCGCTTTCCGAACGTAGGCAGCTGCGGTTAAGCCTTGCCGATCCCGCCCGCCTGAGCGCCTGCACCGTCGTCCCGAAAAAATCCTGCGATTACGCAAAATGGCTCCAGCTCTCCCTCTCATCCAATGTAGAACACAGCCATTCCGAGCACTATGCAGCCTATTCCCACTAATTTGCGCGCGGTCAGCTTTTCCTTAAAAAACACCGCCCCAAATACCGGGACGAGCACATAGCCCAGCGACTCCATCAGGGGCGCGTTAAAAAAGTCCAGCCCCCGAAGCCCTGTAATGCTCAAAAATACCGACGCAAACATTAAAAGGTAGCCGCCGATCACCCACGGGTTCAGGTATTGCCTGATCCAGTTTTGATACTCGTTGAGCGCTCCTTTTTTCAATAAAACCTGCGAAACGGAGGCGACAAGCACCGACCCCGCCAGGAAAAAATAATGCGGATCGATCTTCATGCTTCCTCCTTTCCGCCGTTGATGACAGCCGTTCCGATGATAACGAGCGCGATCCCCAAAAGCTGCGCTCCCGTGATCTTTTCCCCAAACAAAAATACCGCCCACAAAAGCGACCACAAAAGCGCCACCGCCCGGTTGGCATACGCCACCGAAAGCTCCACCTTCCGGATCACCTGCTGCCACAAAACCGCATAAACGCCCAGCACGCCGATCTCTGCCCCGTAAAGGAGCAAAAAGCCCCAGCCGTCCGCCCCTTCCGCCGACATTGCCGCCAGCTTGCCCAGCACGCCGGACACCGTATAAATTACCACAACCGCCTGAAGAATGAGAAAATCCTTCAGATTCAATTTCTTTTTCATAGGCATTCCCCTCGTGTTGTTCCGAATGATGCCAGTATAGCATTTTTCCCGGCAGATAGGAATATCTGTGTTTCATTTCTTAAATTATTGGAAAATTTTTTCATGCTTCTGGACAGCATAAGCGCCTGATGTTAAGATACCCTCAGTGATATGAGAAACAGGAGGAATTTTATGAGATCTGATGAAGAACGTTCCGGCAATACGCCCCTGAAAAAAAAGGCGGGACAGCCCGGCAAAAAGCGCCCTTCCCAAAAAAGCGCCGGCCGCCCGCGGCGTCCCGGCAGGCTTTTTGATAAAAAACCGAGCGGACATGTGATCTTTCTGATCGTCTTTACCGCCGTTTTGCTGTTTACCATTCTGCGCCTGTTCATCTGGAACATCGGCGAGGACACCGGCTATGACCCGTCGGAAACGACGACGGAATTCGACGTTGAGCTGATGGACTATCTCCAGCCCCTCGATCCGGAAATGCGCAGCGACTGGGAGGACGACGGCGTTACGACCGTGCTCGCCCTCGGAAACGATCCGCTTTCCGACGACCGAAGCGGCGCAGGGCTCTCTGCCCTGATGGCAAAAGCGACAGATTCTGTCATCTATAACGGCTCGTTCCCCGGCAGCACCATCTCCATGAAGCATACGGAATTCCAGAACGACTACCCGCTGGACGGCGTGAGCCTTTACTGGGTTGCCGCGGCGCTTGTCAACCAAAATTTCGACCTGATGGATGCCATCGTCCCCGCCATGGATTCCGAAGCTGCCTCCGAGGCGCTTGAGACGTTAAAGAGCGTCGATCTTTCCAAAGTGGACGATCTTGTGATTTTTTATGACCTTCAGGATTACAAGGAGGGGCGGACCGTCTACGATGAAAACAACCACAAAAACCTGAACACGGTTTACGGCGCGCTGACCGCCACCGCAGAGCTGTTTCAGGAGCACTTCCCGCACATCCGCATCTATGTGATGTCCCAGCCCTACGGCACTTTCACAACGCCGGACGGCAAAACCGCCGACGCCGACAAGGACGACTTCGGCAACGGAACGCTTGTGGATTACCTCAACTGGGAAGCGGACGCCTGCCGCACCAACGGCATTTCCTTTATCGACACCTACTATGGGGCTGTAACGGTAGAGGATACGGACTGTCTGGAGGACGGCTACCATCTGAATGAAAAGGGGCGCAGGAAAGTCGCGGAACGGTTCGCCAGCGTATTCAAACAATAACGGCATAAAAAAGGGCAGCATCGCTGCCTTTTTTTATGCCTGTTTTTTCACGACGTCCACCGCCTCGTTCCGGTACACCTCATATGCCTCGATGTCCGCGATCTTTTTCAGACCGTTCTGCGCCGGATCGCCTGCCAGCGGAATGCTCTTGTTAAAAACCACATACTGACAATGATATTCCGTCAAAAGCGGGGCAAGCGCGTCTACGTCGATCGTCTCCTCCCGCATGACCTCATATATCGGATGGGTGTCCCAGTTCCACTCCCACGACGGCTCGAGCATCTCCCTGCCGTACGGCATCTGCACCTCGGAGGTATACTGGCGCACATAATAGATCAGCTCCTCCGGGAACACCGCCCACACCCGTTCCTCATCCTCTGCCGGCATGATCTCATTGCAGATGGCGATCACCGCGTTCGGGATATGATAGCGGTTCTGCGCCTTTGACAAAAACGGCCCCTGATACACATAGCTTCCGGTCAGGATCACCACCGCCGCCAGCGCTGCAAAGCCGATCCGGTAATGCCGTCCGATCATCTTTACGCCCGCATAAGCGATCACCACCGTCATAGGAAGAAGCCACAAAATCCGGTAATAGGTTTCCCCTTCCCCCAAAAGCTCCATCATCCATCTTGTAAACGGAAGAAAAAACAGCACCGTGATCACGAGCGCCGATTCTGCCAGAACGATCCGCACGCTGCGCCTTTTTTCCGTCGCAAGCAGATAGGCAAGCGCAACCAAAAACAGCACGGGATACAGACCCGATCCGCAGTAATCCCGAAAAACCGTTAAAATTTCCTGCATAATTTCCTCTCATTCCGCCGCACAAACGGCTTTTTTCCTGACAAACGCCATCTCAGCGCAAAACCAGCAGCAGCGCCAGATAGATCACGTTCGGAATACAGCAAAGCGCCAGCTTCCACAGCACGGAAAGGCTTTTTTGCCGCACTGCAGCCACGATCCCCGTAATGCCGATCAAAAGCGCCGTCAGAAACGCCCCCATGCTCGTCATCATCGCCGCCGTCACATTCGTGACCGCAAGGAGCGCCCAGTAGCCCCAGTCGGATCTGTGTGCCCCGGCATACGTTTTGGAAGCTGCCTCCTTTTCCCTTTTTGCAGCAAATCCTTCAAAAATCTCCAGCAGAATCCAGAAATCCACCAAAAGCACAAGATTTGCCAGCACGGATTTTCCCTGCCAGGTGCGCGTCAGAAAGAAGGTCGCGTTCGTGTAGATCGAGCTGTTTCCCCAGATCTGCATCAGGGAAACGATTGTCATAAAAATCGGGAGCTTCACGCTGCGCGCGCCCAGAAGCCTTCTTCCGATCAGGAAAAACACATAGTAGGTCAGCGGGATCAGCACAAGCGGCAACACCGTATGCGCTACGATCGCCGCATGGATGCCCGTCATCCGCGCCACATAGGCGATCCAGAGCGGAAACGCCGCCAGCGCATGCCGCATATCCGGGTTCGTGGAAAGCCCCGTATACGGGCGGATGCGGTTCAATACCCCGGTCTGGTCCGCCAGCACCGACTCTACCACATAGTAAGCGTCGTCCCCGTCAAAATACGCATAACCGTACGCCATATAAAGCTGGAACAGAACCGACGCTGCAAACAGAAGCCAGAACAAAATACATTCCGCCGAAATCCCGGATTTTTTTCTTTTCCAAAGGCTTCCCGCGCTGCGTCCTTTTTGCTGTGCCGGCTTTTTTAAAAGAGCCGCCTTTTCCCGAAAAACCGCCCTTTCCCGCAGCAGCGTCCAGCCGATCCCTGCCAGGGCGCAAAGCCCCAACACCGCCGTCGCCAGCTTTACGAGAAATTCCATTCCATAGGGCTGTGCCAGCATCACCGGGACCGCGATGACCTGAAATACCGCCAGCTCACTCAAAAAGCCCGCCAGATAAATATTTGCAAGCTTGTCCTTTTTCCGATCCATTCCTTTTGTCCAGAGCGCCCCCATGCCAAAGGGCACGAGCACAAACACGAACAGACCTCCCAAAATCTTTTGAAGCATCCTTATCCTTCCTCCGTCCCGTATCTGGGCGGCGCGTCGTACCAGTCGTCCCAGATCGATCCGTAATTATATTCCTGCGCCATTTTTTTCAGCGCTGCGAACCTTTCTTCATAATTTTCTTCCGTCAGCTCGCAGCTTCCGTCTGCAAAGCACTCCGTGATGTGGCGGCAGATATTTTTGTGATAATGCATATAATCCGCATAGTTATTCAGGTTCTGGATGATCTCCTCTTCCCCCAGAAAGCTGAAAATATGCACATTTTCATAGGGCAGAAGCCGCTTTGTCATATACGAAAGCCTGCCGATCACCGCGTCCAGCTCCCTGCTGCGCACCACGTCGTTCCAGAACAGGATGCTGTAGGGCGGATAAAATATGTAAAACTCCGTCTCCGGGTGCGCCTCCACATAAGGGATGATATTGACCGCAAGATTTTTCTCCACCGCTTCGTTGAAATAATCCGCCGGCAGCGCCTCCTGCTTCTCCTGCGCCTGCTCATAGTACATGAGCACGTTCGCCTTCGTATAATATTCGTCCGTCCACCAGGGCTTGTACAGCTCCGACCAGTCGGACGCGTCCTTCGGGTCTGCCAGCGGACGCAGGATATAATTCAGGATCACATCCTTGTTAAACAGATACTGGACGTCGTTTAAAATATTGTCGTCATACAGATACTCCGTTACCGGGAACTTCACTTCCTCCGTCCCCGCCGAAAAGGTCCCCTGATCGGCAGCCATAAATACCGCCTTGATCCGGTCGCCCTTTGCCCGAAACGCCAGCTCCATGATATTTGCCAGATCCTTCGGATACGAGCCGTTATAGGAAAGCTTCTGCGTCCTGACGCCCAAAAGCTCTTCGAACCAGTCCGTATCAAAGCTCGCCGTCATGGACGAACCGATCAGGATCCCCTCGTAATCCATGTTTTTGGCAAGCCCCGGATTCTGGTTTACCTGATTGTCCACCAGATAGGGGAAGCCCTCCAGCGGCTTATGATACTGGAAAAAAGGATCGACCCATACCACCAGCGCCCCGGCGGCAAAAAATCCTGCCAGCACGATGCCCAAAAAGCCTGCCAGCCATCTTTGATATGTTTTCATTTTTGATCCAACCTTTAAAACTGGAAATAAACAAAGCTGCTTACGCTGCCCAAAGACAGCACGCACCATAAAAACAGCCCCGCCGTCAGCACCATGCGAAGCGCTCCCGGCTTAAACTCCTGCTCCATCTCTCCCGCATTTTTATGGAAAAAGACAAGCCCCAGCGCCGTCAGCGTAATGCCGGCGCACAGATACAGGCTGCTGCCCGGAAGCCGGTCCAGATGAAAAAGCTTCATCACATACCAGAACTCCTCCAGCTGAAACGGCGCAGTCACGCCTGCAGAGGGCACCGTAAAGCCCCCCTGAAGCATACGCCCAAACATCATCCACGCCTGAGACAGATCCGCCGCCCTGAAAAAGACGCACGTCACGTTCATGAACAAAAAGGTAAGCAGCACCCCTGCGCCATGCTTGATATGGCGGCTTACGCTGCGCCATGCATTCTGCCCTGCGTTGTACATTACACCGCGCTCTGCGTCGTGCCCGGACTTTGCATTCAGCCACGCCTTCGTCAGCACATACACGACGCCCTGCAGAGCGCCCCAGACTACAAAGTTCCAGCCCGCACCGTGCCAGATGCCGCTGACCAAAAAGATCAGAAACAGATTCGCATAGGTGCGCGCCCTGCCCTTCCGGCTTCCGCCCAGCGGAATATAAATATATTTCAGGAAAAAACGGCTTAAGGTAATGTGCCAGCGCTTCCAGAACTCCACCAGATTCGACGCCTTATAGGGCGAGTCGAAGTTGACCGGCAGCTCAAAGCCCAGCATGTGGGCAATGCCGCGCCCCATGTCGCAATAGCCGCTGAAATCAAAATACAGCTGCAGCGTATAAAACAGCATGACAAGAAGCGCGTCCGTCCCGGAAAGCGCCGCCGCATTGCCGTAGCCATAACCGACCGCCTCCCCGAACGTATCCGCCAGAAGCACTTTTTTCCCGAGCCCCAGCACAAACAGATACAGCCCTCCCGTAAACTGCTCCGGGTCAAGCCTTTTTTGCCCGATCGCCCGGAACCGGGGCAGCATCTCCTGCGCCGTCACGATCGGTCCCGAAGAAACATAAGCAAAGCAGGACACAAAAAGCACATATTCCCGCAGGCTGCAGCAGCGCTCCTCTTTCCGGTATACATCCACCAGATAGCCGATCTGCTGGAACGTAAAAAAGCTGATGCCCAGCGGCCACAAAAGCGCCGAAAACGTCCAGTCCGTCCGGAATACCGCATTCAGATTATCCACAAAAAAATCAAAATATTTAAAATAGAACAAAAGCGCTGCGTTAAACCCGATCCCGAGCCAAAGGATGCGCCGGCGCCTTGCTGCCGTATCCGCCGTCCTGTCCCCTATGCCTTCAAGCCTTCGGCACAGCGCATAATTGACGGCGATGCTTCCAGCGAGCACCGCAAGCCCCGCCGGATTCGCCCACGCGTAAAACCAGAGCGAAAACCCGATCAGCCAAAGCTGCGCCGGCGCTGTTTTCCCTCTTTGCGAAAGCAGCCAGAAGCCGGTCAGACAGAGCGGAAAAAACAGCAGGATAAACACATAAGATTGAAACAGCATGCTAGTTCTCCACTTCGATCACATGATTTTTATTTTCATAGCCTGCAAGGGACAGCTTCCATTCCGTATTGCCTTCCTTGTCCTCCGCAAGCTTTTCAAAGCCGAGCTGCCCGTAAAATTCCCGCACCATATTGTTTTTGGCGGTCGGATAATAATAGCCGTAAAGCGTTTCAATCCCCTCTGACAAACAGCGTCCCGCCAGCCCGTCCAGCATCGCCAGCTCCATGTCGCGCTTTAAGACGCGGCAGCTCATCAGCCACAGCCGGATATGCGCGCTTGTTCCGTCTTTTTCAGCGATCACGACCGAAACCACGCCGTTGTCGCCAAACTTGTCCTCCAGCTTGCCGTACAGGGTAATATATTTTTTATCCGCAGCCATCTGCTCGATCTGCGCCTGCGTAAACCGCTGCGTCGTCAGGTTAAACTGGTTGCTCTTGTTGGTCAGCTGGGCGATCCGCCCCATATATACCGGTTCAAACGCCCGGATCACGCCCCGCATCTCCAACGAACGCAGATATTCCGCATAGTCTGCAAAGGAAGCCTGCTGCTGCTCCCGCTTTAAATTTGCCTGATACATCTCATTTCTCTTGCGGTCGTCGTCGGAAAGGGTCGTCACCTCAAAATAACCGCCCCGGTCCAGCACCCGGATATAATCCTCCGGCCTTCCGATCTCCGGCGCCGTCACGCCCGCCGTCTGCTGCCGCACGATCTCCCGCTCCGCCGGATTGTCGTCCGCAAACACAAGGCTGTCCGGCAGGATGTTCAGCTGCTTTGCGATCTGTTCGATGTTGATGCTCTTAGGCTCCCAGTTTGCCTTGATCAAAAGGAAATCGTCCGGACGCAGCACGCCCGCCGGATGGTTTAAGCCCGCCAGCGCATTTTCCTCTTCATTTTTGGAAGCGACGTTTAACATCACGCCGTAATCCTTCAAAAGCTTCACATAGGACTGAAATTCCGCAAATACCTGCCCCATGTTCGTCTCCTGACCGATCTCTAAATTTTCCGGTCCGTCGTCGCCCACGATGCCGCCCCAGAGCGTATTGTCCAGATCCAGCACGAGCGATTTTTTATTTTTGCCGAAAATAGATTTGACGATGTTCGCCACATTGTGCGCCAGCCACGGAATCGCTTTCAGGCACAGGCTGTACTTGTACATATGCCAGTATTCCGGCGCAGACCACTCGTCCAGCCCGTAAACCGCCGACTGATAATTGATGTCATTAAGAAAAAAGTTCGGATGCCCCTGCGCGTACGCTGCAAACCTGCGGTTCATCTCATTAACATAAAACGTCCGCCCGTGCACGTCCGCCCCGTCCTGATTGCCCATCAGCCGGAAATAGGGATACTCGAAATTGTTCTGGATCACCGGACAGTGCCAGTCCTGCGCCAGCTTTTCCCACATCGACTCAAACCGCCCGTACTCTGCGGCAAGCTTCTCCTCCACCGCCTCCTTTGAATCCCCCGGCTCCGGAAAGCTTTTTAAATTGCGGATATTCGTATGGATATAGATCAGATCCGGCGCAAAGGCATTCAGCTCCTTGCTGCCAAACATCGCGTCTTCCCAGTACATCCCGTACTCGGATTCATAAAATTCCGGCTCGATGCCCTGATTTAACAAAAACAGCTCCAAAATCCGCACGACGTCGTGCGTCGTCGAACCGCCCAGCACCGCGATCTTCTTTTTGATGCGCGGGGTGTTTTCTTCCAAGAGACGGCGCTTTAGGCTTTTTGATTTTTTTAGGATAAATTCACTGTCAAAAGGGTATTGAAGTTCTAAAAGCATATTTGAATGATCCTTTCCTGAAATACAAGCTTCATAAATCTCAGCAAACCTGCTGCCGGCATTTACTCCCATCCATTATCCCAATCCAGATACTGCAGCACACTTCCTTTGCTCTTTACAAGATACGGCTCCGTCTTTCCCGAGTCCTCTGCGATATTCTGGACAACGATCGTAAACATCCAGTCATCTCCAAAATCATAATGCAGCAAAAACTTCTGATTCTCCCAAAGACCCAGTTTTCCTATTGTCGTTTTTGTAGATTTATGTCCCCATTCCGGCTTTACCTGATAACTGTTTGTGCTGTACTTTTTGTTATCCATGCAAAACTCATAAAGATGATCGTCATCAAAATCAAAGCTGTCAAGAATTATCCGGCAAAGTTCATCTAAGGTCTCGCTGCCGGATATTTTCAATATCCGGTACACGGATTTTCCAAGACCGTTGGGATAGACTTTGAGGGTGTAGGTGATTTGCATTGATTTGTCCTCCTTGTGATCGTGCTCGCTTCATTCTATCACATTTTTTTTTTAATTACTATTCATCATTTCCCATTAATCCAAAATATCGTATCCGTTCTGCCTTCCGGCAGCGTCCGGCACGCGCCGTTTGAAGCGTGAGAACAGTGACAAAACAGCCCTGACATCCTTCTATATATTCGATATTCGATATTCGTTTCCCCTTGCTTTTTCAGCCAGGCTTCTGTTATCATATTTTTTGTAATCGGATACTTGTTTTGAAATTATGTTTTATAGGTAATTGCAAAACTCAAAATGCGATTGGTGTGGATAACTCCTAAAATTCCAAACGAAATTATAGGCTTTATGATGTCTAATATAAGAACGATTAATGTTAATGAGGAAATCGAGTAAAGTTATACACATTTCCACAGACTTCAAAAAGCAATAAATTAAGGAAATCTGAGGAAAAAACATCAAATAGCAAACGAAAAAGCTAGTGTTTTCAACGGTTTCAGAGTTTCGCAAATGCCTAATTATGTTTTATGATATAAGGAGATTTGCCATGAAGCTTTCCAGATCCCGCCGGGATACTTTCTTTTTATCTGCAATGCTCATTTTTTCCGCAGTATTTTACCTGTTCTTCGCCTTTCTCGACGGGCCTTATCTCTCTCCCGACAGTGAAACCTACATCGCCATGAGCCTGCACCGGGAACCGCTCTACTCCCTCTTTCTGGCTCTTATGCGCGCGCTTTTCGGACCTGACCGCGAAAAATACCTGATGGGCGCCATCATCGTCCAGAGCCTTCTTACTGCAGCTGCCGCCTGGTCGATTCCCGCATTTTTATACAAAAAGCTCTCCCTCCCCAAACCGGTCGCCTTTCTTCTGCTCATGATGCCTTTTGGGGTGTCCTTATTGTGCCGCTTCGGCGCGGGAAGACGGGCGATGTATTCCACGAGCATTGAATCCGAGGCGCTGGCTCTCCCGCTGTTTCTGCTCTTTTTCCGCTTTCTGGCAGCCTATGTCATGGATAAACGCTCCCGCCTGAAAAATCTTTGTATCACGGCGCTTTTCTGCTTCCTGCTCATTTCCATCCGCAAGCAGATGTATGCGGCGCTGCTGATCCTGCTGATTGTCATCTTCGCAAAAATGCTTTCCTCTAAATGCTGGAAAAAGGGACTGATCTCCCTTGCCATCTCTGCCCTTACCGTCCTTCTTGCCGTCACCGGTCTTGACCTTTCCTACAATACCGTCCTGCGCGGCGAAGCTGTCCGCCACAGCGGAGACAGCCGCTTTCTGCTTACCATGATCTTTTACACCGCGGAACGCAGCTATGGGGAAAAGATCGACGATCCTGAGATCCGCGAACTGTTTTACAATATTTATGATACCTGCGATGAAGCGGGCTATTTAAAGCACAGCGCACCAAACGGCTGGCTTCCCCGCGTCAATCATTTCGGCGACCACTATGACCACATCCAGATCGACACGCTCCGTCCCGGCGTCACCGATTACGTTGCTGTAAATGAGCCCGGAACCGAAACAGAAATGGCTTCCCGCGTGGATGACATCATGCAGATTATGACCAAAAGCCTGCTGCCATCCTGTCTGCCTTCTATGATCGGCTGCTTTTTTGATAATATGCTCTCCGGTCTTGTCACGACAGTTTCCATGCGCACTTTCCTGCTTTCGATTGCCGCGCTGATCCTGTATGCAGGCTACCTTTCCCTTTGCGCGCTCTGCTTTCTGCGCTCCAGACGCTGCTGCAGCACAGAAAACAATCTTTCAATCAAAAAGAAGGCCCGCCCGGAGGTCGTACAATTCTCCATGCTGGTCCTTCTTTGCATCGTTGTCAATGTAGCGGTTGTATCTGCGGTGATCTTCTGCCAAAGCAGATATACCATTTATAATATGCCTCTGTTTTATATGGACGGGGTTTTGATGGGGTGGGAGGTACTCCGTCAAAATTCCTTATTTTTTAAAATCAAACATATATTCTGATTTGCCTGCATCATGTATTCAAAATACTACTATCTCACAAAGCTGACATTTGGCCAAAAAGAAAGAACAATATGAAAATCATTCAGTCCTCCATACTGTTCCTTCCTTATATCGTTATAATAATATAGAAATTCTCTTACTATTTGCAGGCTATTATAACGATATTTCCCTATTACCTTTGAAATAATGTCCCAAAAAACTTCATTTAGGCATTCTCTTTATGCGAAACACTAAAAATATAGCAACAAATAAAGACATTATCTCTGCCGCTCTCCAATACCACGGCTCTATAAATTTAATCGTAAAAGTTCCTGCATATCCCGCAGGCAGTCCTACCGATATCCGTCCTGATACTCCAGCGCTAATATCAAGTGTTGTACCGTTTTCATCCAACGCCTCATATCCCTTATAATAGAGAAGCGGTATGCCGACAGATTGGGAACTATCACTCAAATTACTTGCGCTAATCTGAATTTCATTTTCTGCATCTTTCCATTCCTCTATTTCAATAACTGCAGAATCATAAGCCAAAGATCTCACAAAATTTTTATCATTATTACTTTCAATCGGAAGATATTCTCCTCCAGCTACTTCAAATGTTGTCAGGTTTCCCTCATCATAGACTCTCAAAGGCTCATTTTTTAACAATATCTCGCTCTCAAAAGAAAGTGCTTGAAGAAAAACAACTGCCAAAGTAACTATCGCAATACAACTCCGCTTTTGCTTTGATACCTTGTCATGGTGAAGCAAAATGTAAACAACTAACCAGGCAAGGAAAACAGCTCCCAAAGCAAGAAATCTCCATACATATTGTATACTTCTTATTGGATATTGCAAAAAAGGAATCAGTTCTCCCAATATAGTATATGGTATCAAACAAGTTGATAATATCAGACTCAATCCCAAGAAAAGAACAGCCATCCGCTCCTCTTTTTTTATGGAAGCATCTGTTCTATGATTTCCCATATATAATAGAAACCATGCTCCTATAACGATAATTGCAACAATCCCTAATGTTTGAGGCATTTCATTCATTATTCCCATGTCGTGCCCCTGAGATGCCCCGATAACATTATAGGTATTCATAAATAGCTGTGATACAAAAGCTGCCCTTTCATCTGCTCTGAAGGGTACCCAACTGTCCGGTGCATTTATAACGTATCTTCCTGTTACCATATAATCTATAAATGGAATAAGAAACCATATATTTAAAAATATTATAATTACAACAGATTTCGCCAATATATAAAAATTTTGCTTTTTAAAAGTTTTTTTCCATAAAATCGTACATGCTAAAACAACAAAAAGCGCGACCAGTTCACAGGTAATCATATGCGACATAAACACACCTGTACATCCCAAAACAATCCATATCCAACTCTTACGATGTTCTTTTGTATTAAATTCAAAATGATATACACACCAAAAACCATATAAAATAAGAGGAAGAAAAATCATTGCTGTGTATTCTCCAACTGCTGCTCTTGAATATATATTCACAAGACGATAAATATTCAACGAATAAACAGCCGAACAAACAACGCCAATTTTTTTGCTGCTCATTCCCGCAAAGCACCAATATGAGCAAAACACAGTTGCGATATTTACCAGCAATACATAAAACTGGTAACTAGATTGTAAAGAAACCCCAAAAAGACGGAGTATTGCAGGGATATATAAAAAAATATCCCCATAAAATACAGATGCAGCATAGCCGTATCCATTTAACCAATTTGGCTGAATCTTTACTGGAAACATATTCGCTTGAATCCCAGCTTTAATTCCTTCGATTCGCATTAAATGAAACTGTAAATCATGTGCAGAAGCAGGCAGATAATCAACCATTAACGGGATACTACTAAATAATGTTATTATAAAAAGGCTCTTAATAATCACCTTATTTTCAGAACTAACATTATCAAAATATCTGCTGACAAAAACATATAACACAATATCGCATACAATCATTAAAGCACTTAATACTAATAACAAATGCCAAATGCCAACAGGTGAAGATTCTATTGTTATCTCATCAATCAATAAATAATCTCCAGCCCCCGCATCGCCCCTCATACGGGCGGTTACATGAACTGGTCTATCCGAATACCATATTTTAAAATCACACTCACGTTTAGATTCATTTCCTGTTGGTATATTCCCACTCAAATTACCATTTAATCGTCCATCAGCATATTGGACGCATATTACAGATTCTCCTTCACCGCTATATTTAACTTTTAAAGTGTACATTCCCGGAGATAATACAAAATCCGGCGTCTGTATTATCTCATTCTCTGTAGTATCAATATAAAATCCATTTTCTCCTGTACTATATAATAGCTCCTCTTGTCCAAAATTCAAATTAATGCTTGGTTGCGAATAAACCTTCATTAAAACTATTCCTATAAAAAAAATTTCTATAGCAATAAGAATTGTCCATTTCAAACGTGAAAAACGAGTGCAAACCATAATAAACTCCTTTTAAATTCTAAAAAATCCTATTACTCTTCCTCTCCATAATATCTGATTTTATATTTTCCATAATATTCAGCCGTTCCATAGCGCCATGTTTCAATTTCCTTCGATTTAAAAATTTCCGGCTTTTGCGGCGGCTCATCTATCCTGATCAGCTCCGTATCAGAGCTCCCTTTTATCTTCTGAATATTTTTATGTATACTTTCAGCATACTCCTGCGCTTCTCCGCTTACAACCGCCTTGATAACCGCTGTTGATGTCATTTTTTCAGGTTCCGCTACCGCCGTCAGCATAAATATCATAAACGCTATAACGCTGCCTGTCATATACCATTTCTTTATCATTTTATTAGTCCATAACAATATATTCTTTCTTTGTATCCATCCCAGCCAATAAAACTCCAATATCAAAGTTAAGATTACAAACATATCATATATAATATTCTGTATTCTTCCCGTATCATATTCTCCGGTTGCGTAGAGCTGCGGCGTATACATGGCTGCCAACATACAAAATGCTGCCAGACTTACAAATCCCGGCAATGGATATGAAAAACGGCAGCGTAACGCCATTTTAGACAATAATGGCATAGCTGCCAGAATCATCAAAATCCAACTCACATCACTCCACTCCCCTAATGCGTATTCTATACAAACCCTAAACGATTTTATAATGGAACCTATTACTCCATACTGTATCAACTCTCCAGACTGCCCCTGTCGTATCCAGTTTCCCGGTGCGGCTACATTGACTATAAATGCCGCTGCAAGCACAGTTCCCGGAATGAGGATATATTTCATTAAATCCTTTCGTTTAAGCAATCCCAACGCAATCAATGCATATCCGATCAATACACATCCAATCAATGCTGTTACCAGATTTCCTCCGCCAACCATAACTGCAGTTATACAAGCGCCTGCAATATAAGCGGCTTTTCCCTTTTCTTCTGCCGCCGCCCTTATCATGAACGAGACCATATACAATAAAAAAGCCATTGCTCCCGTATAATGAATCGCTCCGTTCCACCAATAAAATGCTGATACCGGAGCAGGTGCAAGCTGTATCATTAAACAGGCTGCCAGAAAAAACAAGAATAATACTTCTTGCTTTTCAGCTCTCAATATTTTCCGAAACACACTGTCCATAAAGAAAAAAAGAGCTGATAATAACAGGAAAAGCAGCAAAAATGGCGTAAGATGGTAATACTCTTCTCCCCATATTCCCGGCTGCAGTGCCATCAGAAAAATAGAAGAAAAAGTCCCCTGCCAAATCTGATAACTCTTCGCCACCATCTTTACAGCACCACTAAGCGCTCCCCCTAATCCTTCTCCAGCCTCCAGTGCCTGATGGGAATATGCTCCATATTCAAAATCATCTCCCTGCGGATAGACATATCTTCCTCCTGCAATGACACAAAATACCAGCAGAAACATAGTCAATCCTGTAATCCACAGCCCTGTTTTTATAAATCTGCCGTCCTGTTCCTCACTGCTCTCTGCCCAAAGCTGCGCTGTACGAATCCATATACAACCATCTACTGTCAGTTCAATCAGCCAAAGCATCACTATGCACCATAAAAATCCAAAACATTTTTCATTGGCTTCAATGCTTCCTGTCCGCATAACTGCACACCAAAAACTGCCTGCTACAGCCGCACTTGCGGTCAGCATCCGGAATCCAGCACCATATTGAAACTCCCGCCCCCGTCTTCCTACTGACAGTTTCCATGCCATAAGCGCGACAAGCAGCAGAATCCCAATCTGCTGCCACGCAATCCACTTTCCGCAATAATAAAATACATAATAAAACGCTATCGCCAGTCCTTTTACCAAAGAGTAGTGCTGTTCAGAATCCCCAAACGGCTGTCCTGCAATAAAGTATACAATAATCGGCAGACATCCCCATGCTGCAGCCCAGATAAGATTTTTGATTCTCCTGTTCATTTTGTATCCCTCGCCGATCCTCAAGGCTTTCTTTTCATCCTCTCTACAATCTGCAGACGAAACTCGAAATCCCTGCGGTCTTTCATACCCAGATTATGAAGAATCAAGCCTGCAAATAATGATTGAAGTGCCGCCAGAGCTGCAAACCCACATACGATCAATGTCGGAAATTTAGGAACCAGACCGGTTTGCACATACTCAATTCCAACCGGAACAAAAAATACAACAGCCACCGCAAGCAGCACCAACGCCATCAATCCAAAAAATGCAAACGGCCGGTACTGACGGAACATTCTGAAAATCGTCCCAAGCACCTTGAAGCCATCCGAATATGTGTTCAGTTTGGACTCGCTTCCCTCCGGTCTGTCCCGATAAGTAATAACCACATTGTCCACCTGCATATTATTATAAACAGCATGGATCGTCATCTCTGTCTCAATCTCAAATCCTCTGGACAAAACCGGAAATGTCTTTACAAACCGATACGAAAACGCGCGGTATCCCGTCATAATGTCCCTGATGTTAGATTTGAATAATGCGTTGATGGAAGCCCGGACCAGACTGTTTCCCATATTATGGAAAGGCCGCTTATTCTCTTCAAAATATGTCGAGGAAAGCCTGTCTCCGACAACCATATCTGAATTTTTCTCCAGTACCAGCTTTGCCATTTCACCCGCATTTTCCATCGGATACGTATCGTCGCCGTCTACCATAATATAGCATTCCGCATCAATCTCCTGAAACATCCGCCGGATCACATTTCCCTTCCCCTGCTTGTACTCATTGCGCACAACAGCCCCCGCTTTTTGCGCAAGTTCTGCTGTACGGTCGGTAGAATTATTGTTATATACATAAACTACCGCTTCCGGCAGCGCCGCCTTTGCATCGCGGATTACCTTTTCAATTGTTTTTTCCTCGTTATAACAAGGAATCAATACTGCTATCTTATCCATTCTGCCTTCTCCTTTCAAAAATGACAGCGATCTGCTCTCTCTTTTGTCGAATTATATACCAAATGATACCAATTATCCCAACAAGAGAAATACACTCCGAAATACGCCATAAAAGGGGCTCTCTAAATCTTACCTGTACGGTTCCCTCATAATTACCGGCAAGTGACAGGCGAATTCTCCCGTTTTCTCCTGCTCCCAACAAAATCTCTCCTCCGGTACTCGCATCCTCTGCACAATAATATTTGTAATATGTCATAGGCAATTCTACCGTCTGAACATCCTGAGATAAATTAGAGACAGATACTGTATAAGTAGTTCCCCTTTTTTCAGTCTCGTGAATCTCAACCATCTCATTATGCCATAATTTTCCCTCCTGCATCAATGCTGCCGAAGGCTCCGTCCCCTGAGGCACATATTCGCCCCAGCCAATATCAAAGCTGCTGAAGGCTTCCGCATCCGGAAAATAAACTTGTGGTTCTCCCGCGATATCTGTCAAAAAAATCATCGCCGTCAATACACTGGTTCCAATAAACGCTGCTGTTAATACATATTGCTCCGATTTCGTTCTTTTTATCTTCCACAATTTTAATACAACGCATATTACCACTGTGAGCATTAACGTAGCAGCTCCCATCAATCGCCATGGAAACTGCAAGCGTGAAATAAGCATTGCAAAAACGGTATTTAAATCATAAAGCCTATCCCATGGAAACCACGATGTACACATAAACAAAAGCAAAAGTCCTGTAATGCTGCAATAATTCCCTATTTTTCTTAAATACTCTTCTTCAATCCCTTTCCTTACCCAGAAATATATCAACAATGCCGCAATAAAAAAGCTTCCTACTGCATATACATTTTCATGATTTTTAAGCCCATCAACTACAGACAGACTTATTCCTTCACTTGGAACAAAAGAAAGTATCTGGCTGATAAATGCTCCATTCGTCTGAATATGCCCATTATACCCTTTTCCAGTTACCTTTAGACCTTCCCTCATATAATCCAAAAAGGGAATCAAAAACATCAGGTTAACCACTACCGCGCTTTCTGCCGCTTTTATAAAATCCAAAAATCTGGATCTCTCAAATGTCCTTTTCCAAAAAATCAGACAGGTAATTCCCAATATCAAACCAACGATTTCTGTACTCAATATATGATTCTGTAAAACCCCTGTCATTCCAGCAGCCAGAATCAGCCAACTATTTTTTCTCTCTTTCTTCTCATAAACTAAAATTTCATACGCTCCTGCAAAAACCAGCGGGAAAAATACCAGCGCCGAGTATGCCCCAACTCTTCCCCCATAAATACTCATTAGCCTATATGGCGCTATCGTATAAATAAACGCTCCGAAAATTGCAATCTTCCAGTCTTTTATTATCCTGTCAAATGAATACCAGCCAATATAGAATGTCAGCATTCCTACAAAAAACACATAAATTTTATATGTCCCCTGTAAAGAAAATCCTATCCACCTTAATATTCCTGCAATACTCAACAATAAATCGCCATAAAAAACAGATACCGGATATCCATAACCATTCATCCATATCGATTGCATTCTTACCGGTATCTGTCCTTGACTAAACCCTTCTGCCAGTCCCTCTATCCTTAAAAGATGAAATGTCAGATCAAATCCATCTGTCAGGTATGAACTTATCAACGGTATAACTGAAATTCCTGCCGAAATAACAGCTCCCCAAGCAACTGCCCTAAATCTTTTACTTTCTTTTTTACGATCATATATTACAAAACATATCCCCACAGCCAGTACACTAAAAATCAGCATTCTTTCCATGCGTCTTGTCTGCTGAATTTCAATTCCATTTATAATTAAATATCCCTCTCCTTTATATGATACCTTTACTGAAAATTCAGACATCTGATTCCAGTAATTTACCTCCAGCCTTTTATCCGCTTTTCCTTCCTCCAGCCTTTCATCTGTTCTTCCCAGCATTACCCGATAATCTTGCTGAGCACTTTCAAAACTGTAAAAAGCACTGTTCCCCTGTGTCTGATAATGAATCGTTATATCATAGCTCCCCATAGGCAGGTCAATCTTAGGGGTCCTTGTAAATACCTCCCCATAATCCATGCTATTATCAATATACCATCCCGGCTTATTCTCATTTATTACATTTTCTTCAAACCAAATTCCTTCTCCTGCAAGCTCTAACTCCTTTGCGCTAAAGCTCCATGATTTTTCAGGAAGCACCATTCTGATAATACACCATAAAATCAGTATAGCTCCTATTCCTGCTAAAAGATATTTTTTCTTTTGCGCTTTCATCCTCACACTCTCCTCATTCCCTCACATCCCCAGAACCGCCTGTTTTTCCACCTGCCGGTCCCTAGACACATGAAATTCAATCGCCTCTTTCTGACTGAATTCCGGCGTGATTTCCTCTTTTAATACCTGTCCCGGATGAAACAGGATTTCCAAGGTTCTTCCTTGTTTCCCCGCCGCTTTCTTTACCTGTGGCATCAGCTTTTCTACTCTCTCCTTATCCATATGCCCGCTCATGACCAGTCCCCACAAATACATGGGTTCAAGCTTCATTTTTCTGAATTTTCCTGCCGCAATCCAAGAGCAGAAATTCAGAATCATATTCTTCACAAAATTTACAGGGCGATATGTCGGATACAAAGATATTTCCTTTAAAAACGGAAGCATCGGCTCTCTGGAATCACGGATATACTCCACTTCCAGATTATTTCTCCTGATCACCTCAAATAAGGCGGCGGCAACTACCGGGATCATGTGCGTATGCTGATGGCTGTCAAACCTCAGTTTTTTCAGCTCCGGAAATGCCTGTCTAAATGCCCGAATCTGCAATTCCATCTCCATTTGCAGTTGTTCCTGCATTTTCTTTTTTCCGGGCAGGAACGACTGCAAAAATAATTTTCCCCATGAGATACAAAAATGCCCTTCCGCATCCACCAAACCGGGCAGCTTTTTCGGATCTGCCAGACAGCTGCCCTCCATAAAGTTTAAATGGACTGAAATCTTTGGTTTTTTCGGAAAATTTGTTTCCTCTTCCCGGTATCGTTTTACACAGGTTTCAAAACAACTCATATTGGTAAGTATACTGATACTGTCCAGTTTTCCCGCCTTTATACAATCCAGTATATCCTCGCTGGCATGTATGGATTCGCCAAAATCATCCGCATGAATATCAATCTTTATGCTCATTTCCATTGTCTCCCAAAAATTCAGCCCCTGTTTGTTCCTGCCTTTCTTTTTCCGCAGGATCTCCCGGTATCCATAGCTTCAAAATCATGGCGCTTCCCGCAAGCACAGTCACTGCCAGCTCCCGATAGGTGTATCTGGAATGTACCCATGAATGATTTGATAAAAGCGCCAGCCATACTACCGGCAAAAGTATCATCACTCCATACGGAAGAGAATAGAGAAGCGTTTCTTTTCTAAAATGATTTCTTCTGTTTTTATAATACAAATATCCGCATATTCCAAAAAACATCAGCAGCATGAGTATATAAGGCCACTTTGCAATCACCCCTATATTCCGTGCAAGCACCATTCCTGCATTCAGTGCTTCCTCTGCCTCTCCCGTGGAAGAAAGCCTGATCCCGATTTCTCCAAATGCATCTGCAAACATACTGCTTACGCCAAACAGCCATGCAAATACCCACTTTCCAAACCACATCACACCATATCCGATCCCCCACAGTGCTGTGACCTCCACGGCACGAAGAAGCCTTGTCTGCCATCTTCTCTCCCGCTCTAAAAGGAACAGACAAACAGCCGGCAGTCCAAGCGTGATCAACGGATAGGTCAGCAGATCCATATAGCTTGTTGCTGCTCCCGCCGCAAGAAACAGGAATAAATATTTTTTATTCCGAAACGGATCTTTCATACACAGCAGAATGTCCGCACTGATCAAAGCAATATAATATACCCATGAATACTGTAATGACAGCGGAAGCACCACCGGATTCAACACTGCCAGCATCATTCCCAGCGGAATAAGAGAACGGCCTCCCACCTTTTTGTCCGCCAGATACAGCAGCAACAGCAGCAACGCTCCCTGAATGACCATATTGAACATCCTGATCTCGCCAATATCAAAAAAGAGCAGCAGCGGCTTTAAAATCACCAGATAACCATGCCAGTATCTGGGATATTCCATTTCATAACGGACAGCCTCTTTTCCCGCCACATCATTTGCATAATCATTCAGGGACTGCGCCAGATTAGAGCCTGAATCCTCATATCTTCTGTTCCGCATCGCATCCTGAACCACATCTCCGGTTCCCGGGTGGATCGCAGTCGCATACATCAGGGCATCCGTGTAATTATCCAGAATACTGTTCCGATATCCCTGAATAATCTCCGGATATTCTCCCTCATAGTTAAACGTATCTGCCGAATTAGCCACATGTCCCTTCATTCTCCCTGTCGGGAGCATATACACACCTATCATTAAAATCAGCCCTGCCACAAGCATTCCCGCCATGCAAAGCAGCAATTTCCCAATCGTTTTCTTATTATTCTTCCATATCCTGCTGATCGCTTTCACTGCCGCACTCCTCATCTTCCCGTAAGATCATCGACTCCACTATATATCTCGGCCTGCCCTTGCTTTCCATATAAATTTTCCCAATATATTCCCCAATAATTCCCTGGGAAAGCAGCATCATCCCGCCGATCAGACAAGTAGACGCCACCGTTGTCGTCCATCCCGCAACCACCTGCCCATGCGCCCAGTCCCAGATACAGGAAATAAAAATCCCGACGCTTACCAGACAGGTTAAAAATCCGAGAACAATGATCAGCTCCAATGGTCTTGTGCTCATAGAGGTAATACCATCCATCGCAAGGGTCAGCATCTTTTTAAACGTATACTTCGACTGCCCCGCTTCCCTTTCTTTTACGTCGAAATACACAATATCCGACTGAAATCCCATCGTGGGGATCAGGCCGCGCAAAAACAAATTCGTTTCCTTAAACTCTGCCAGCGCATCCAGCGCCTTTTTTGACATCAGCCGATAATCCGCATGATTGGTAATCGTCCGGCACCCCAAAAGATGCATCAGCTTATAAAAAACGCCCGCTGTAAACTTTTTAAAAAAGCCGTCTGTATTCCGGTCATTTCTGACGCCGTATACAATATCACATCCTTCTTCATAGCATCTTAAAAAATCATCCAGCGCTTCAATATCCTGCTGCAGATCTGCATCGATCGTGACCACAGCATCCGCTCTTTCCCTGGCTGCCAGCATACCTGCAAGGATTGCGCTCTGATGACCATAATTTCGTGAAAAGCAAAGTCCTGCAAACATCCTGTCTTTTTTTGTCCACTCACAGATCATCTTCCACGTACTGTCCTTGCTCCCATCGTTTACAAAGAGAATTTTGCTTTTGGGAGAAATTTTTCCCGCATTCCGGAGACGCTGCAGCTTCTCTTTCAGTGTTGCCGCCGTCTTATCCAGAACCTCTTCTTCATTATAACATGGGACTACCAGATACAAAATCGTTTTTGCTTCTTTCATTTTCTTACCACCATTTCCTTTTCCCTCTCCTCTTTTCTCATAAAAAATCCGGTCATTTTGCTCCCCCACCTTCTTAACCGGTCTGCTCCTATCCTGTTCCACATTGCTTCCCCCATGCCGATCAGCCTTTCCGCCGTCTTTCCAAGCAAAAGCTCTCTCAATATATCAACTATCAGCCCAATCATAAATGCCGTCAGGGTTTCCAACAGCATCCAGATTGGAAACCAGTTTGTTTCCAGCTTTCCGTCTGCCATCTGAAATACAAAAGCATGAAGCAGCTGCAGCACCGGGACATTCAAAATATAGATTCCAAACACATGGGACGCTATCCGGTTTATCATCCTTGAATGCCACTGCATGTCCTTGAATAAATACAGCAGAATTACTGCCATCCCCACATTTACGACACTGTTATCCTTTGTAAAGGAATGCCTGATCCCCCCAATGCTGATCTGATGTGTAACGGAAAAATAACAGATCGCTGCCAGCACTGCAAATGCCAAAATTCCTTTTTCCCGATCCATTTTAAAATTCATGTATTTCCCGATGTATCGCCCCATCACATACATCAGCAGCATGTTCATAAGCCCTTTTCTGCCATCCTGCATAATTTCAAAATAGAAAAAGGACGGACAAACGCTGAACAGGATAAACATTGTCAGCAAAAGCCCCTCATGCTGACGCCTTGTCATCCTGTCCAGTGCTTCATTTATCCATGGAGAAAGTAGCAGCAGGCAAATATAACAGGTATAAAACCAATGCTTTCTCGATATTACCGGGATACAGGACTTAATCAGGAGTTCAAACAGCTCCGCTCCCCGATAGGTTTCGGGGAAAGCAGCTGCAAGCCCTGCTGTTGTACACAGGGAAAAGAAAATTACCATCAGCTCCAGACGCAAAATTTTCCGGAAATCCCTTTTTACCCCAAAGTACCCGGAAATCAATACAAAACAGCTTACCCCGATATTACAGACACTGTTAATAAAAAACGTCGTCTTCATCCCAATCGGGCTGATCTTCACATCTAAAAGCAGCCCGAACGCATGAATGCAGATGATCATCAAAATTGATATAACCCGCAAAAGCTCAAGCCCTGATCGTCTTTCTTTCACTTCTTCCTCCTCCAACGCATTTTACTGCTGCCGCTGTACCTGTATGATTTTATCCTTCTGGAAAAACTGCTCCGCCACAGTATTCGTCCACGCATCCGGATTTTCCATGACTTCCATGTGCATCAATGGCCCCTGCTCCGGATTCATCGCCGGAAGCTCAACCTCCTTCAGATCGGGATTCAAAAGCAGCTCAAGCCGTTCCTCCATCTGCATTTTATAATCATCTGCCTGACCAGAGGCAATATAATCATAACACTCGTATACCGTAGAATCCTTTAATGTCCCTTTATTTAAAAATAGAACAACAAGACACACTATGATAAGGGGCATAAACCGGCAGCGGATTTTCCAGATCCCATTTTGCTGCACCGATTTTTTACATCTTGAGCAAAACCAGCCTATGTCATAAACCAGGGCTGCCAGAACAGTCAAAAGAAACACCTGAAAAATGGTATTCGGCACGCCTCCGGACACCTCTACCCCCGCATAAATTCCGGGTGCATACATCGCACAATACATCAGCCCCGTAAAAAGCAGCGGAAGCGGAAATTTCTTTTTATCCTGCTTCTGCAGAAAGGCTTCTGTTACAAACATTGCTATAACGGCAAATACAAGCAAAATAAACGGGGCATTCCGAACATACTCTGCGATTCCCACTGTTCCCTGTCTGAAACATTCTGCAATCGTTTCAACTGCCAGCATCCAGTGAAAACCAAAATTCTCCCCGCCCCTTCTCGTATTTCCCGGAGCAATAAAACTGACCAGAAGTCCTCCCAGCTCAATTCCGGCCGGAATCAGAAGCCAGTAAATATGTTTTTTATTTCTTACAAAAACAAACAGATACCCCAACACGATGAGTACCAGCAACGGCGCAAGATAACTGGAGCCTCCCAGGCAGAACATACTCAGGCAGGCATACGCAAAATACCTTTTTTTAGCCGTATCCACAAACCGGAATATGCTGTAAACCGCAGCCATTGCCAGACCATAGGGCACAATATAGTGTACCGTACCGTTCCACCAGAAAATCGCAGATTTTGTGCGTGGGAAATACTGGATCATCATAAACAGGAACAGGATATTGATACAGCCCCATGTCCCCTTTTTAAATTCCATTCTCTTTACCAGAAAATAATAAGTAACAAGAGAGGTTGCCGCAATCGTGATTGTCAGCATTATCCACGGAACAATCCAGTACCCGTCCGGTGAAAAAACCTCCGGCTGCAGCGCCATCAGAAAAATGGTAAACCATGTTCCCTGCCAGCCATACCAGTAATCAACCGATGTCCTTGCCGCCCGCGCCAGCGTCTGGAATACCGAATGCGTTTCCAGCCAGACTTCATGGGTTCCCGCTCCATATCCATAATCATCTCCCGATGCATGGACATAGCCGGACAAATATAACATCGGAATCAGCCCCGCTATAAATACTGCCAGAAAGACCCATGCCAGCTTTTTTGTGTCCAGACCGATGAGGTTCTTCATTGTATTTTTCATTTTAGTCTCGTCCTTTATAATATTCTGCATACCAATCCGCAAACTTCTGCAGTCCTTCCTCTAACGGCGTATCCGGCTTAAAGCCAAAATCCTTTTCCAGCTCTGACACATCTGCGTAAGTCTGATATACGTCGCCCGGCTGCATCGGCAAAAACTCTTTCTCCGCCGGTTTCTCTATTACCCCTGCCCGCATCAGACATTTCTCCAGCGTTTCAACAAAATACATTAAGCTTTCAGGCTTGTTATTTCCTATGTTGTAAATTTTATATTTCGCACCGCACTCCGTTTCTTCCGGCACCTTTTTTATCACATCCGCAAGTCCTGTCACAATATCATCAATATATGTAAAATCCCGGTACATATCCCCATGATTATAAATCTGGATGCACTTTTTCTCTACCATTTTATTTGTAAAACCAAAATATGCCATATCCGGTCTTCCCATCGGACCATATACCGTAAAAAAGCGAAGCCCCGTACACGGGATCCCATACAATTTGCTGTATGCATGCGCCATAAGCTCATTTGATTTTTTGGTTGCCGCGTATAAGGATACCGGATTATCCACCTTATCCTCTGTACTATAGGGCACTTTAGAGTTGGCTCCATATACGGATGAACTTGACGCAAAAACAAGATGGGACACGCCTTTCTTTCCGTTGTCGTAAGAGTGTCTGCATGCTTCCAGAATATTATAAAATCCGATCACATTGCTTTGGATATACTCATCCGGATTTGTAATGGAGTAGCGCACACCTGCCTGAGCCGCAAGATTCACGACAATATCCGGACATGTTTGTTCAAAAATTTCTTTCATCCGGTCTGCATCCGAAATATCCGCCCTGCAAAACTCAAACCCTTCGTAATCGCTCAGCATTTCCAGCCTCGCCATCTTCAAATCTACGTCATAATAATCATTCAGATTATCAATTCCCGTAACCGCAGCCTTTTCATCCAACAGCCTTTTTGCCAGATAAGAGCCGATAAAGCCTGCCGCTCCTGTGATCAATACTTTCATATATTATCTCCCGATGCTGTAATACTCCACTCCTGCCGCTTCCATTTCTTCCGGTCTGAATACATTACGTCCGTCGTATACAAGCGGCGTCCGCATATACTTTTTAAAGATCTGAGGTTCCATTTCCCTGATCTGCTTCCATTCCGTAAAAATAAAGCAGATATTTGCATCCTTCAATGCGTCGGCCGGGTTCTCTACATAACAAATACTTCCCTTATCGTGCTGTCCCTCGGGATATTTTCTGCGGAAATTACTCTCTGCCACAGGATCATAGGCATAAATTTCCCCGCCGCCCTGTAAAAGCAGCTTCACATTATCCAATGACGGTGCTTCCCTGAGATCGTCTGTCCCCGGTTTAAATGCAAGCCCCAGCACTGCCACCTTCAAATGATCAAACGTGATCAGACGGTTGCTTGCCTTATAAAACAGGCGGACCTTCTGCTCCGTATTCACATCCACTGCCGCTTCCACTGTACGCAGCCGATACCCTGCCTTTTCTGCCTGAAACCGCAGCGCCTTCGTATCCTTCGGGAAGCAGCTTCCCCCATATCCGATTCCTGCTTTCAAAAAATTGCTGCCAATCCTCTCGTCATAGCTCATTCCCTCGGCTACCTTTTCGATATTAGCTCCCATCCGTTCACATAAATTTGCAATATCATTCATATAGGAAATCTTCAATGCCAGAAAATCATTGCAGGCATACTTTGTCATTTCAGCAGAACGACGGTTCATCGACACGATCGGAAGATTAAACGGTTCATAAATTTCCCGAAGCTTTTTTTCTGCCTCTGCGCTTTCTGTCCCAATGATAATCCTCGCCGCATGCAAAGTATCGTGCACCGCCGATCCCTGCGCTAAAAACTCCGGATTCGACGCCACCTCGATATGCAGCTCTTTCCTTACCAGAAAATCTTGAATAAACTGCTCTACCCGATCATTTGTCCCTACCGGAACAGTAGACTTTACCACAACAAGGCAGTCCTTTTCCACATTTTCTGCAATCTGTCTGCATACGGACGCAATATAAGTTAGATTTGCCGATCCATCCGGCTGTTCCGGTGTTCCCACACCAATAAAAATTGCATCCGGATCTTTATAGGCCGCTGCATAGTCTGTCGTATAATGCAGCCTGCCCGCCGCATAATTTTTTTGCATCAGCTCTTCCAGACCGGTTTCATAAATCGGACAGACGCCTGCCTCCATCTGCCTTACTTTATTTTCATCCACATCCACACATGTAACATCATGCCCTTTTTCCGCAAAGCAGACTCCTGCCACCAATCCTACATAACCTGTTCCTGCGACCACAAGCCTCATCTTTCTTCCTCCTTGTGCCTCCTGCTGCACCTTATCCATGAACCAATCATGCCCACTTTTAAAACTACTGCTTATTATATCCTATCATTCCCGAATCTACAAGCACCATGGCAGTCTCCATCTCTCCTGCCCCTCATTCCCCGTATTTTTTCCTCCATCTGTTATATAATATTTTTCCCGGAAGCGCACATATCACAGTCAAAAAATGGCTCCTATTCTTTTCCGTTTCTGTCATCAGGCGCCGGTCTGCTGCATTTTTATATATGTCATATAAAACAGCCATTTTTAGCTTCGTTTTAATATTCACACAGGGATCTTCCAGGTATACCCACGCTCTCGACATCATTCCTCTGGGCGAATGAAGCTTCATCCGCCTCCCTGATTTTGTCAGGCCGTCCGTAAGATAATCCCCGATATAGACACATTCATTTATATGCAGCATTTTATATGGTCCCGACATTTTTACCCACACCAGATCTTCCGGCAAAAACTTTTCTTTTCCGAATACAGGAAACGGATATTTTTTTAAAATATCCGTAAAAAATACCTCTGCCTTATCTCCTGCAATATGACCATTGATCCTTACATTCACATATGTATCTATACATTCGTTGATTGGGAAAAAAGCCTCATTTACATTCCCGTCCGGATAAAATCTTAAAAAGCTGTATCCGCACAGCCCATCCGCATCCTTCCATTTTTGGTGATACCTCAAAATAGTTTCTACCGCATTTTCCGGCAGCCAGTCATCGCTGTCCACTATAAAGGTAAGCTCCGAATCGATTTGGGAAATTCCCATATTCAGCGCCGTATGCTTGCCTCCGTTTTCCTTTCTGATGCAGCGGACACGGATACTCCCGTCCTTTTCCCATTGTCTTACCGCCTGCTCTGTCTTGTCCGTACTTCCGTCATCAACAACCACCCATTCAAAATTGGGGCAGGTCTGTCTTTTTAAGCTGTCATAAAGCCTTGACAATTCCCTTTTCCTGTTATATGTCGGCGTCAAAATTGTCAGCAGAAGATTATTTTCCATAACTACCTCCAGCGTTTTATTTTAACAGATACACTTTACCTTTTTTGCGCTCCCGATACTTATTTCTCTGATAAACCGCTACCGGCATACATACAGCCACACTCAATATTGCAAGTATAAAAAATTCCTCCATATGAGAAATTTCCACTTCAACCCATGCCGTAAAATATCTCATACATGTTAAAATCGGCCGATGTACAAAGTAAATGTCCATTGACAATTTTCTGAATACTATCATATTCTCTGTATTTATCGGACTCCATCTGATATTTAATAACAGTACCAGAACAGTTGATACAATTATCGGATACGATATCAGCAACGCCGTTTCATACCCTGCATTGCGCACGGATACCAGCGCAATTTCTCCAAACATAAGAATGATTGAAAACAGCAATATAAGCGCCGACAAATAAACAGCTTTCTTTTCCGTAAATTTCTCCCTGTATTTTGCCAGCATTACTCCAAGCAATATCAACGGAAAACCGACAAACAGACCGTTTCTGGTCGAAACCGCAATTTTCAGATATAAATCAACCGCCCGCTGTATTCCAAAACCATTCAGGAGAAAGCAATAGCTATTTCCCAAAAGCCCGGCACAATAACAGACCAATCCGATTATGCAGGTTCTCCTGATTCCTGTTTTTTTAATCAATATATAAAAAATCAGGACGCCTGTAAGGCTCGCCCATACATACCATAAAGCCCCCGGAGGATAAAAAATCGCCGCCCTTACCAGCCGAAGCACCGTCCAGTTAAAGGACTCCCCTGATACATATAAATCATACGCTGAAAAACAGCTGTTTAACATCAAAAACGCAATATACGGAATCAATAGGCGCTTTTCATACCGGAATACAATTTCCCCTAATTTTTCTGCTCCCGCCGTCCACATACGGGTTCCCAAAAAATATCCTGATGCCACAAAGAAAAAGGGGACTGCAAGGCTTAAAAGCGTTTTTTGAAGATAGTCTCCATATGCTACATCATGATAAGCTCCTGAATGTAAAAATAAAATACAGACACAAAAAAATAATTTTGCAAAATCAACTGCCGCATTTTCCTTGCTTTTTACTCCGCCCATCTCCCTTATCCCTTCTGTTTTTCAATATATTTCCTTATCTTTTAATAGCGCTCTCCCATCTTAACTACCAATATCCCATCTACCGTCTGCATACATCCTTCAACCGGAAATACGGGCATTGCTTTTACCTCCTGCATTTCCCATAATGCGCTCCTCTGCTCCTCCGTACACAAATCGATTGGAATATTCAGGACATATTGAAAATATTCCTCATAGTCCCTGTAATTTTTAATCTGATCATTCGCCGTCAGTCCCTGCACTCCGCTGGTTCTTCCGTCTCCTTCAAATGCCTCGAACCCCGGCATCTCCGGCATGTCTATTTTCCCCACAAATGCAACTGTCGTTTCGCCGCGAATATATCCCTCTTGCGATTCCATTCTTTCTGCAACCCTTGTCATCAGTGAATGTGTTTGCTGCCGCTCCAGATCCTTTTTCAAATAAGCTGCATTTGCCGTCGGAAATCCGTTCCAGATTATAAACGCCACTCCGGCAATAATTGCTGTTCTGGCATATTTTGCCGTCTTCCGGTGCTTCTCCGAACTGTTTTTTATATTCCATTCCGCGACCAGAAGCGTCAATATATAGATCATACAAAATCCATACATCATAAGTCCGTGCAGCATTCCTTTACTTAATACTGCCGAAATATTCATTCCAAGAGGAAGTGCCCCCCCCAAAATGATCAAAAGGATTTTTTCTGCTGTTTTTATTTTTTTACCGAAAATCGATGTCAATATAATTCCCGCCAGACACAGCAATACAATTATGTTTGCCGCAGCTGCTGCCCATGGCTGTCCCACGCTTGCAGGATTCAGAAAATACATCAGCCAATAGTAATATGCCTTTACAACATACCAGAACATATCTGCCGCAGAAGTTCCCGCTGCTCCCAGTCTGGAAATACTGTTATAGCTGTCGCTGACCGCAATTCCCATTCCGCCGCAGATTGCCCTCATGGAAATCAAATATACCCCGCCGCCGGCAATCAGCATTATCATTCCAGACAATCCTTTTTTCAAAACAGTTCCTGCATTTTCTCCATTAAGAAGCCACATCATGCAAACAATCATAATAAGGGCAATCGCAACTGATAAATAACTCTGATAAAGTCCAAGTCCCACTGCGATCATAGGGATACCCGCCAATACACCCCAACGGGACTTTTTCCACAAATATACTGCCGCAGTCATCAAAAATAACGCAAACATATCTACATCCAGATCATGAAGAAATGTTGCCGTTAATGCAGTTACGATCGGATTTACTGTCATGATGCCGGCAGCCAGTACCGTAAAGCCTACATCCTCTTTTTCAAAGAGACGCAACAGCAAATATACTGCCAGTGCGATCCATACCATTGCCAGAAGTCCTATCATCCACGGAGAGGTCAAAAATCCCCTTGTCAGCCATCTGTATGCCGGGACAAAAACCCTGCCAATTGAAATTTTCCATTCCGTTTCCGCTGCTCCTGAATAAAGCGCCTCTAACGAATCATGCGAAATTGTAAAATTAAAAAATCCATATGCGTGCGCTGCAATTCCAAATAAAAAAGTATATATAAAACAGTTTTTTAACAGTTTCTTTTCTTTCATAATCCTTTATTTTTTCTCCTGCAGGCTTCTGATTTCTTCTACTACTCCAAAATATCTGTCAAACTGGAAATTTTTTTTCACATGCGCATAAGCTGCTTTTCCCATCTCCTTCAGCCTCTCTTTATCCCGCAGGATCAGATCCATTTTTTCTTCCAGATCCTTTTGATCACAGTCTTCAAAAACATACCCTGTTTTTCCCTCAACAATATAGTTTGCGCTTCCATTATCACTTCCGCTGATCACAGGAATTGAAAATGCCATTCCCTCTATCACAGTAATTGAAGCAGGCTCCCCTGTGCTCGGGATCACATAAAGATCCGCCTTCGCATATTCTTCCATTACGCGCTTTTTGTTCAGATTGCAATAAAAGGTTACCTGATCCTCCAATCCTTTTTCTTTTACATACGCCGTAATTTTATCATAATATTCCTGATGAAAATGATTGGATAATTCACCGGCTATCGTAAGGTGAATGGGGTATCTTTTTCCCAGCTTTTCAATCGCATGAACCATCATCCAGAGATTTTTCCGTTCCTGATATTTTCCGATGCAAAATACATTTATCCTGTCATTCTGAAAATATTTTTTTTCTTCCGGGGACATCTGCGGCTCCATCAAAAAGGGCGCCCAGAAGCTGTCCTTATCCTTTTTCTTTCCTTCATAACTTGTTCCAATCACATCCACTGGGGTCATCCTGAAATGCGGCGTAAGCTTCCAGACAATCCTATGGGCCAGATCATCCTTAAACTTATAATCCCACACGGGACTTAAATTATAAAGGATCGTTGGAATTTTATAATGTCTGCAGATCGCATTCAGGCAAATACAATATATGGAACGCTCACGCAAAATCGCCACATCGGGCTGAAATTCTTTAATTTCTTTCGCTGCTTTAAAAATTGGCGGCCACCCGCATTTCAGACGCATATCCATTGCAAACGGGCGTTTCCGAAAAAGCACATTCACATAAAACTTATCAATGAGCTGAAAAAGCTTTCCATATCCCATAATAACCGGTTTTACCCATGTATGATCTTCTATTTTTCCTTCATACTGACTGATAAAACACACCTCATGTCCATTTTCTTTCCACCCCTTCATAATGGTGTTCTGGTTTGTATGATATCTATGGGACATATACAATACTTTCATTCCCTCAAGCTCCTCTTTCCGCTACTTTTAAAAACTGATCTGCTACTTTTTCCACTGTACATTCCTGACGTATTTTACGCGCATTCAACGACATTTTTTCTGCCAGTCCCCGATCCCCTGCTACCCGCTCCATTGCATCCGCCAATGCTTCAGCATCTTTCATCGGAACCAGAAGCCCATTGATTCCGTCTTTTATATTCGTCCTACTTCCGCCAATCGGACAGTCCGTTGAAATTACCGGAATTCCCATGGCAAGCGCTTCCAGCATGGAATTAGAGATTCCCTCATAATCTGAGGAAAGCACAAACATGGCGCTGTCTCTGATTTCCTCCCGGGCATTGCTGCAAAACCCATGAAAAATGACCTTCCTCTCCAATCCTTTTTCTTTGGCAAATTCCTTTAACTGTTTTTCTAAAATGCCTTTGCCGTAAATATCCAAGGTGTATTCCGGAAATTTCTCTGAAAAAATCGAAAATGCTTCTATCAGCAGATGATGATTTTTCTGTTCTTCCAGCCTCCCTACTGTCGAAATACTTTTGCGCCTTTCTCCTTCAAACGGCATCGGTACAGAAGCATCCAGCGGATTCCCGATCACACATGCCTTCTTCCGGATTTGTTTCGGAAAACAGGTAACCGCTTCTTCTGTCTGGCACACGAGCCGATACGCAAAACGGTAAAAAAAATCCCGATACGCTTTATGGTCGCAGGATCTTGGATCGATCCGCTCTGAAACAAGCATTCTACACTTCATAAACAATGTTGATAAAACAACAAATCCCGTTCCATAAGTACTGAAAGAAAAAATATAACAATCCTTGTTTTTCTTAAAATACTGCCTCATCGCACGAAGCCGCTTTATCCGCACCTTCAGGCTTCCGCCTGATGCCTCTCCTGCGCTTATTGTTTCCACTTGCGGATCCAACGGATATGCCTGCTGGCTTCCTGCAAAAGACAAAATGGCAGTATCAATTCCACGCTTTACAAACTCATTTGCCAAAAGAGAAATAACTCTCTCAGATCCGCCGCCCGCCATATCCGGCACTACAAAAACAATCTTCATTCTTCAACCTGTCCTTCTTTTTTCATATCCGGAAATACATCCTCTTTTTCTTTCAGCGTCACTTTTCCACCGGAAACCTCATAAATCATGTCCACATTCCGGATCGTTGTCAGCCTGTGCGCAATGATCAGAATCGTCTTCGTCCCCTGCAAATGGTCGATTGCCTCCATAACAGCCGCTTCCGTTTCATTATCCAATGCAGAAGTAGCTTCATCCAGAACAAGTACTTCCGGATCATGATACAGCGCCCTAGCAATTCCGATCCTCTGACGCTGTCCGCCCGATAACCGCACTCCCCGATCTCCGACTACCGTATCAAGTCCCTCCGGAAGATTCTCTACAAATTCATAAAGCTGCGCCCTGCGCAGCGCATTCTCAATCGCCTGTTCGTCAATCTGCTCTTTATCGACGCCAAAAGCAATATTATTCCGGATTGTGTCATCCGACAAATAAATAACCTGCGGAATATATCCAATTTCCTTCTGCCATACATAAGAATGCTTATGTATATTGAGATCATCCGCATAAACTCTACCGTACTGGGGCTGCAAAAGCCCCAATATAATGTCTACCATTGTTGTCTTCCCCGCTCCGGAAGGTCCGATAAATGCAACCGTTTTTCCTTTGGGAATTTCAAAAGAAGCATTATCAATTACCATGTCCTCGCTGTCCGGGTAATGATAGCAGACCTTCTTCACGGAAATCTCTTTTTCAAACTGCCATTCCAGTTCTTCTTTCTGCTTGATTTCCGGCTCCTCTTCGATTGCCTTTAAATCATGGTAGATCAGATCCAGAGAGGGCAGGGAATAAAGAATATCTGCCACATGCTCATTGATCTTCCCTACAGAAGGGAGCAGGCGGAAAGCCGCTACAGCAAATACGGAAAGCTGCGGGATAAAGGTTGTAAAATCGTCCTTTTGTCCCCAGAACATTTTAATCAAAACAGCAAGTAAAAGCCCTGTCATACAGACTGCTTCTACAAAGTATTTCGGCAGTGTGGCAATCAGACGATTTATTCTTAAACCATGAACATATTTTTTGTAATTATCCTCATAAGCATTGATAAAATATTCTTCACGGTTTAAAATTTTTAATTCTTTAATCCCTCCCAGAGACTGGTTTACCCATTGATATAAATTTGACTTGTATTGCTGACATTGTTTTCCTAAATTTTTGGAATATCTTCTGGAAAGAGATGTAAAAACTACCAGACTAATCAAAAGCAACACAACTACTGTAACCGCAATTGATTGGCTTACCATAAACAAATAAATTCCCAATGTTCCACAAACTGCAATTTCAGCAATTAACTCCATTACATGAATAATACCTTTTGTAAAATGATCCGTATCTTCCTGCAAACTTCTTTGAAGAACTGCAATATTATGATTCAGATGAAATGTGTAAGGCTCACGAACATATGTTTTTAACAATCTTGTTGAAATTTTTAATTGAATTCCATATGAAAATTTATAAATCCAGTTTTTTTGCAAGGCAAGAAATACATTTTTAAACACATATATAAAAATAATCAATCCTGTCAATCCTGCTAAAAAGGTATTGGAATCTTTAAAATTACATAGATTATAACTCCATTTTAAATACCATTTTTCCCGTATCATATCTGGATTCATCAAAACGTTTACAAACGGTGAAAAAATTGCCACTCCCATCAGTTCCAGGAAACTCCCCAGAATCACTCCTAATAAAATAAATAACATTTTTACCTTATCTTTTTTTTCAAAAATGTAATTTAATTTTTTTAACATATTTTCTCCTATTTAGGGCAATTACGATTTGTATGTTCGTTAATTCCCTTATTTACAATTACCAAATCCTCAAACTGTTTTTCATAGCTCAATTTTTGAAATCTGACTGCATAACTAACCTGAGAAAGCCCTGCTAAAAATCCGTCACAATCTGCAAGCGTCATCATATCACGAAGCACCTCCATTCCAAGCAGATAATGGTGGTTTTTACGTTCAGCTTCGCTTTTCATCACTGTAACATTTCCATCACTTCTCATCACATCAGAATATACTTTCAGCTTATCTCCGAACCTATCCCGAAACACTTTAACTGCACTGCAATCATCTGTTGCCAAAAAAATTTGTTCATACTTTTTCTCTTCTGTCAACTCAACTGCCTTCTGCAAATATTCCTGAACCGTAACACATATCGGATGCCCATTATAATTCTGTTTAAAATCCGTTCCTCTCACATGAACTCCAAGCGTTTTTCTATCATCCAGCAAATTCTTTTTATCTGACTCTATTTGTTTTTCCACAATAGGGTTAAGTTTTATATACTTCTTAACAATTCGTCCCATCTCCTGAACAAAACGATCCGATCTTACATAATTAATCCTTTCATCATCCAGTTCATTTGCCATCCAGCTGTTTTCCCTTCTGGATTCCAATACAGGTCCAAAATTCCCCATTTCATCCAAAGATATCCCGCAAGGTTGCATAAAATAATATTCAAAAGGATTTTCACTGCCATTGATCGGATGATTCTCTGCATATAGATTTTTCTTGCTAAATTCTACGACCGGAGTTAAATTATATTGTTCCGCAAAATACAGATACGCCAGCACTTTCCCATAATTTGCAAAAAAACCTGCATATGATGCCGGTACAAAAATATGATATAAAATTCTTTCTTTTCTTTTTTCTCCTCGTGAAAGCCCTACAATATTTTTTTCTTTTCCAAGCTTTTTTACCTGACTTACAAACCACTCATCATCACCTTTAAAGAAACATTCGTATGAAAAACGAAGTCTTTTTTTCAATTTTTCAATTTTATATAAGATATCTTTTATCTGGTACACTGTTCCTATTTTCCCCTTGAATATTCGCTTATTCTGCTATTTTATTTGATTTTTGTCGTAATTTGGCCAAGATACTCCCCATATCCCGCTTTTCGATTTTCTTCTTCTGTTTCCAGCATATGCTTTTCAAGTTTCACTTTTGATTCCGCTTTCCGCAAAAACCACTCATACTCCATATCCAGATTTCCAATGTCAATTACCCGGTACCCTTTTAAAAACAATCTCTCTGTCAGTGGCTTTGCAGCTGCCCCCAGTGCCACCAGAAACAGCCTGTCCTTCGGATATTTCAAGCATACCTCCTCCAATTCATCCAGTTTTGCATATGCATTTTTTGCCGGACCGATAATCCGCTCCACACTTGCCGCCAAAGAAAATAAATCATTTCCAACGCCGCTGTGGGATCTGCTCCCCTCTACTACCACAATATCCTGTCCTGCCCATATCTGCCGGATCTTTGCAAACCATTTTTCACTCTGCCTTTTGTCTTTCCATATCTGATAACATCTGGAGATAAAGGCATTTCCATATATCCTATCTTTCCTGCAATACTTTTCATAAATCCTTCTGGAGAAGAGCAGATGATCCTTCCAGAACTGTCTGCTCTTCCCCTGATATTGCTCCACACCATCAAAAATATCCGGCACCGAAACCATTAAATCCTCATGGTCATATTGCAGAATCCGTTTTAAATCTTCTATCAACATAGAATCTGTGTTCTGCAGCTGCAGACTTCTTCCACGAATCATCGTAATCTCTCCGTCTCCAAAGCGCACAAGACTCTTTTTTGTTGTTAAAAGCTGCTCTATCGTTTCGTCCACAGAATATACTCTAATCCTATTATTTAAAATTTTATACCGATAAAAAAAATATACAGCCTCTGCAATTTTGTCCTTGATCTTCTGATTCATTTTCCTCAAAATCCTCTAGGTCTTAAATCCCCTCAATAAACTTATTCTCTTTCAGACTGTACTTCCCGCCTTTAAAGAATTTATGCTTTACAACCCACCATGCCGGAACCCAGATATAACGGTGCATCGCCGGGGAAGCGGAGCCGATCATCCAGCAGTTTCTGTCACAGTTTTTCGCGCAGACACGCACCTCCTGTGCCTGTTTGGAATTCCACAGCTCTTCCCAGCTCTGCTCTCTCAGATTTCCCATTACCGCCTTTTTCGCCATACCGTTGCACGGGATCACGTCGCAGAACGGATCGATAAAGAAGGCGTTGCGCGACATATCGCAGGGAAGAAGCCGCTTATTTCCGTAAATATAATTGATGAGCCCATGATTGAAATATGCACGGAACCACTTTTTCGGGGACTTGCTCTTTAACAGCTCATTGATCAGCTTTTCAAAATTCTGCGATACCTTCAGCTTGTCATCAATCTTGTTGTCCGTTTTACGGAAATAGAACGAATTATGCAGGGTCGCCGTCGCAAATTCCATTCCCATATCGTTAGCAATATTATAAAGCGGTACAAGATCCTCACAGTTCATATCCTGAACCGTCATTCCGAAGCCCACGTCCGGATGCCCCATTTCCACAAGCGTTTTCAACGTAGTGTATCCTCTGTTAAAGCCATCCGGAATTCCCCTGATCTTATCGTTTGTTTCCTGAAGTCCCTCAATGCTGATACGGATTCCCACTTTGGGGAACTCCTTGCACAGCGCGATAATTCTGTCTGTAAAATAACCGTTTGTGGAAATCACGATACGGTCGGACTTTTTATACAGTTCCCGCACAATATCCGCAATGTCCTGACGGATAAACGGTTCTCCGCCGGTAATGTTTGTAAATGCCATTTCCGGCAGCTTTTTGATCACATCCAGCGTAATTTCCTCTTCGGGACGCGTAGGATCCCGGAAGCAGTCGCACATATTGCAGTGCGCATTGCAGCGGTATGTGATAATTACAGTTCCATATAAAGTTCTTTTTGCCATATATTTCTCCTCCTGTTGCGAAAAAGACAGCTGTGCTCAGACTGCCTCCCCACGATAAATTTTGATCAGACTGCCGCAATATTCTGCCGCCGTCTCAAACCTTGCCTTACGGCAATTTTCTGTATATTTTTCTAAAAGGCTGCGATCCTTCCACAGTCTTTGAATTTTCTCCAAAAGCTCGTCCGCATTCCCACCGGTAAATATTTCTCCGGTCACACGATCCTGTACCAGCTCCGGCGTTCCTCCCTGACCGGAAGCGAGTACCGGAGTACCGTATGCCTGCGCCTCCAGCACCGCAAACGGACAGTTTTCATACCACTCTGACGGAAATACAAAAAACCGGGCTGCGCCAATCGTTTCTGCAAGCTCTTTTCCTTTTAAAAAGCCTCTGTCCGTTATATTTTTGACCTGAGAAACCTCCTCTTTTAAGGGACCGCCTCCGGCAAATACAAATGGGATCTCCGGAAGCTTCCGGCATACCTCCAGCAATGTCGGCGTTCCTTTTTCTTCGCAATAACGTCCAAAATATAATACATAATCCTGCTTCTCAAATATTTCTTCCGAAAGCAGCTCTACAAAATTATACATTACGACTGTCTTTCCCCGCAAATCCGGATGCGCCGACAGCTTCTGCTCCATAAACGCGCTGGGACAAATGACTGTGTCGATCATCCGGTACGCATGAAGCCTTCGATACAGCCAACCCTCCAGACTTCCGACTGCGCTTTTTGCGCGCGAGCCATGGATACAGCCATATTTCATACAATGTCCCGGATGACCATCCAGACATTCGCTGCACAGGCTTTTATCCGGCTTCATCAAAAGGTGGTTCGGACAGACAATCTGATAATCATGCGCGGTAAATACGATCCGTATCTTATGCCCGCATTTCTTTTCAAAAGCCCGGATTTCATACAGAATCGACGGCGTCAGCTGAAAATTAAAATTATTCAGATGTACCGCATCCGGACAAAAATCTTCCAACACTCTGCGGATCTTTTTTCTCGCCTCTGTGGAATAGATGATTTTAAACGGATACAGCAGCTTGGAAAGCTTCCCTGTGTGAAAATCCATATCGGACGTATAGCTTTCCGCATGGTTGCCTACGATACGCCCTTCATGCTCCATCCCAAAATACTGAACCTCATGTCCAAGCTTTTCAAGCTGTTTTCCGATTTCAAAAATATAGGTTTCCGATCCGCCATTGGGATACAAAAATTTATTGACCATTAAAATCTTCATTTATCCTGCCCCTTTTTTTGTCTTTCAACAGCAAAACAAACTTTTCCGCCTCTTTTCTTCCAGTCCCGAAGCCCTCCAAATGCCCCGGCAGCTCCTCCGATCCCCCATACTGCTCCCATTCCGAGTGCTGCGGCGCCTGCAAGATTCCTGATCCATTCAAGCCGGATAATATTCCCCTCAAAGCAATACATCCCTATATCCGGTCCTTCATATCCGATCACCATGCTGTTAAAATTGTCCGGTACCTGCTCCAGATCTAAAAAGCCTTCTTCTTCTTTATTCCGGTATTCCGTCAAGCCTCTGTTCACATATACGCTGTCAGGCATCTGAATTACAAACGCACAGATCAGCGCTGCCATCGCTCCAACAGCAAAACCGGCTGCCGCTGTCTTCTTTTGCTTCCATATTCTGAAAGCGCCATTCTGCAGACACTCCGGCAGATTTTCAGGATAATCCATATAGCCGCCAAGACCAAGCAGGGAGCGTTCCCGGCACCACATGTCATTTTCTCCCTTTTGGGGTGCAAGCAGATCAAATAAAAGCTCTCCCAAAAAGAAAAAGGTCAGATTTTTAAATGAGAGATTAAACAAAAACTGTTCCGTAATCCCTGCCGCACAGATCGCAAGAACGATTGCCAGCTCTTTTTTCCGGCCGCGTCGGATAAAGCGATGGATTATGAGCACATATCCTGCCATAAACAGCGCAAATGCCACAATTCCATAAAGCATAAGCATGTACGCAAAAGAGCTGTCCAGCGTCAGATGGGCCGTCGTATTTTCATACCGGGCGGCCGTTCCGAATAAAGACAGCTTAAAATCCGTGAAAAACATTTTTACAAGCGCAAACCGCGTTGAAAGCAGATCATTGAAAAAGTCAAACACTTTCCCATGGGTCAAAAAGGGGCCTGCGATCGGGAAGATAACGCAGAACGGCAGTACGCACTCCAGCATTCCTTTTTCTGCCAAACTCAGCCGCTTTCGCGCGTCCAGATACAAATTCAAAACCAGATACCCGGCAACGATCAAAACGCCGGTGTAGCTGATGGAATACAAAAATACAAATATATTTCCTAAAAACAATACTGCCGAAGCTTTCCACAAACGTTTTCCGCTCAGATTGCAGACATAAATAAACAGCATTACCCATATCAGATAGGACACATGAAGCACATTCGGATGGGTGAGTCCCCATGACCAGCGGATTACCGGCCCCAGCCCCAGCTTCTGATGCACAACCACAACGCCGTCATGAATATGCAGAATCCCCAAAACCGCACTGAAAAAAAATGCTGCACTCCATACTGCAAAGCAAACCTTCATCAGTCTTTTCACCGGAACATTCTTCATCCCGATTATTACCAGAACCGCAAACAATGCCGCCTGCTCCCCTGACCGGCTCCATATCACAATCCCCAGTCCGGTCAGACACAACATCACAATCCATTCCCGCAGCGAATATCCGGTCAAAAGCATTTTTCCGGCAAAGCAAATAAGCGCAGCTGCCATGCAGAGCATGAAAAGAGGCTCTCCCCAGCTCATCCCGACGCCCTTTGCCGCAAATAAAATGCAAAAAAACATATAATATAGTATTTCATCCTGACGCATCTTTTCATGCTGCGCATTTGTTCTGATTTCCACTGTTTACTTTTTCCTTTTTCCGTTTCTGCGGTAAAGCTGCAGGGTTTCTTCCACAACACTGTCCCAATTATATTTGCCGCAAATAAAATCTGCGCTCTCAGATTTCATTTTAGCAACTTGTTCCGCATCTGACAACAACTCTTTCAGTTTTTCGCGCAAATCAGAAACATCACCCTTGCGGAAAGTTACCGCATGCTCTTCCACCACTTCCGTATTCTCTTTAATATCACTGACAAGACAGCAGTTTCCATAGCTCATGGCTTCCAAAAGGCTGACCGCCATTCCTTCCACGTCGCTGGGCAACACAAACAGATAAGCGTTGGAACAAAGCTCCTCCAGAACCTGTCCCTGAACAAAATCTGTCATCAGAATCCGGCTGTCCTTTGCCGCCATCTCATGAATCTGATCCATATATTCTCTGGAATGGCTGACTCCTCCTGCAATTACCAGCCGCTTATCCGTTTCAAGCTGCCGATATGCTTCAATCAGATAGTGCAGTCCCTTTTCCGGAACAATTCTTGCCAGAAACAGAATATAACCGTCCTTTTCCAATCCATACTGCGACCGGATCATATCCGCCTCGCGCAGGACAGGACGATTCACTCCATTCGGAATAAATACAGTCTCCCGTCCATAGGTTTCCTGAAAATAGTCCTGAACATTTTGGGACAAAACGATCACGTCATCCGCATATTTTGCCGCCATCTTTTCCCCGAACTTCAGCGCCCTGACCGCCAGTCCTCCCCATTTGGACCGCTGCCAGTCAAGCCCGTGAATCGTTGCAACCACATGCTTCCCAAACAGCTTCGGAAGCCACAGCATCATACACGGACCTTCCGCATGATAATGTACTACGTCATATCCTCCAAAAAGCGCCCGGAATGTGGCAAGCATCGAATAAACCGGTGCATTCAGCGTACTGTTTCTAAAGGTCGGAATCTGGATCAGACGGACTCCCCTGTAGCTTTTCCCGCGCGCCTCGTCGAATTTTTTCCCGGACACATGCGTCCCGCAGCGATTATAAGCGTCTACCCGATGCCCGAGCCTTACATATCTTGTTGAAAGCTCGTCCACAACGATCTCCACGCCGCCTTCTCTGGACGGAATCCGCTTGTGCCCAATCATCGCAATCTTTAAAGAAGATTTATTTTCTCTCTTTTTGCCAGCTCTTTTTTCCCTCCCCAAATACCATAAAAAAGAAAAATTCGTATCCAGATACCTCCACAGCAAACGCTTCGGATCCTGCGTGATACGATACAGCCATTCCATACAAAGCTCCTGCATCCATTTCGGCGCCCGTTTGATCGTTCCTGCGTGAAAATCAAAACCGGCTCCTACTCCAAGCATAACGCCATGTACCCGGTTTTCATGCTCCGCCATCCAGATCTCCTGCTTTGGCGCTCCCAAGCCGACCCAGATAAAATCCGGCTGTGCAGCGTTGATGCGCTCCACAGCCTCGTTGTCCTCTTCTTCTGTCAACGGACGAAACGGCGGCGAATACATTCCGACTATATTCAGCTTCGGATATTTTTCCAGAAGCTTCTCCCTGAGCGCATCCAGCGTAGTCTGCCTGCTGCCGTAAAAATAATGCCTGTACCCTTTCTTTTCCGAAAGCGCAAAAATTTCCGGCATCAGATCCGGCCCCGGCACTCTTCCCGCATTCTGGTATCCCCGACGCCTCTGCACAATCGACAACGGCTTGCCATCCGGCAGGCTTAAGGCGCTTCCGTTCTGTACTGCCCGGTATTTTTCATCCCGGTAAGCTGTCACTGTCGTATGGACATTGGAAATACAGACATATTTTCCCGACAGCTCTTCCAGATGCTCCTCCAGCCATGCCACCGCCTCGTCCATCGTTGTAATATTTATTTTCGTTTTTAATATTTCAGTATATGGTAAAGAATTCATTCCGCCGCTTTCCTAAAAAAAGTATTTTGCTTAGTATACCACAAACTGCAATAACTTACAATTTCAATAGCCGAAACCCCAGAAAGATTTCCAGCGGTAGCGGTAGGAGATAGCCACATTATAATAGTCAGAAGGCTCTCCCTGAATCATCATCGTCCCCGTTTCCACCAGATTTTTTGCCTTTTCCGAAACCATAATCTGCGGCAGCTCTTCCGATTCACCCTCATAAGAAATGCTGAGCCGATATGTTTCACCCGGATTTAATTTTTCTTTTATTTTGTATTCATGAACTTCACCTGTGGGAATATTGGATATTTTATATTTTTTATGAAATACCTCCTTGCCATCTTCGCTTTCAAGTGACAGGTTAATTTCTCCATCCCTATCTTCTGCAAAAACAAAGAACAGTTCCATAGATTCCAGATAGTTATAAGTTGGCGTAAACTCCTGAATAATTCCATCTGTATCTATATCTTCAAAACGATAATATTTTCCAATCGAATACTCATGAAATGCCTTTACATTACCAGCAGCAATACCGCTCCATTTCCATGCCAACAAAATAAGCACTGCAGTTAATCCTGCAAGCCATATTTTTTTCTTCATTTCTCATTCCCTTACCTTATCAAATCACACACATAAAAAAATGCTTCTCCTGCCATTCCCACTGACACAGTTCCTTTATAACGTATTTCATAATGCTCATTCAAGAACTTCTCCGCACTTTCTTCTTCAATACCAAGCTGCGGAATCCCGATGAAAACAGCTTCCCTCTGCATCAGGATCGGTTCCTTCTCCATTTCCTCCTGTGCATATCCTCTAAGTAATATATTTTCTTCCGACAATGTAGATAGCTTTCCAGCTTCACTATCCCAGTAATAAGCTCCATTCATAATCCCGTAATTTTGGGGCTGACTCCAAACAATCACATCCATCCCCTCATGGTATCCTACTGCTCTCAATATCTGATTATATACTGCCGTCAAATAACTATAATGATGATTGTAAACTGTATAATCAGTCTGCCATCCTCCTCCTTTGTAATTCTCCACAATCACATTACTTTTTCCCGTACTATTATTTTTCATCATCCTCAACGCCAATGGATCCAGCGTCAGATATGCCTCCCCCAAAAACAGTACTCCAATCCCCAATACTGCAGCCATCTGCCATTTTTCTTTCTCTCTGCATACATCTTTGTTCCTGAAATTTTTACCAAGTTGAAGCAACAGCAAAAACACTCCACACAAATCAATCAAAACATGATATCGGGGCAGCGCAAATGTTACATATACTATAAAGAAAATCATCTGTGCCACAGCTGTTCCTAAAATGGACAGCATAATATTTTTTTCTAAAACCTCCTCCTTATCTTCCTTTTTTCTTCTATTCATAAGATATAATAGCAGATTACCACCCCACACAATCCATCCAAAGTTCAATACAAAATACTGTCTGACTTTAAAAAGAATAAATTCCGGTTCAATCCGAAAACCAGAATCCTTATAACTCCAAATTCCTCTGCCGCTTGCCAGAAGAAAGACCAAATATACTATAAGCAAAACAGCTGCAATTACGCCGCTGATTCCTAAAGGTTCCTTCAAAAAATTAAAAAAGCTTTTTCTGATAGTTTCCCCCTTTTGTCGAAAACAAATTCTGCCAATGAGAAGGCCAATTCCAAATCCTCCTACTGCAATAATCCCAACCTCTTTGGTCATTATTAGCAATAACATAGAAAAAAACATCAGTACATTTTTATGATACAAATAACTATATACAAGGAACAAAAAAAAGCAAATTAATCCCATATCCGGCTGATAATATGAAAAAGTCCCCAGGACACTTGGTGTTGACATCAAAATACATGCTGCCATTACAGGATACCACCACGCACTATCAGAAAAAATCTTTTGAAAAATTCGATATGCACAAAAGGCAGCTATCAAAGTCACAACCAGCCATACTATCAAAACACTTCCATATTCATTTGGCCAAAGAAATTCTCCTATTGCCGTTATACCCGCAAACGCCAGCGTAGGATGTGCTGCAAAAATAAAATTTTCCCAAAAAGAAGATACTGTAAATTCAAATTTATCACAGGCATTTCTAAGCATATTATAGTAAAGAAGCCCGTCCCAATATGGCATATCCTTTATCTGTACAATTCTTACAGCAGTACAGTACACTAAGACAATTCCCGCTCCAACTTTATTTTTCCATTCCTTTCCATCCCTACGCCACAGAAACACAGCATTGCAGATTCTCCAGCTCCAGCCGCCAACTAATACCATATCAGCAAAAAACGTAATCAGATATGCCGCCATATGACTTCCCATCGTCCGCCATTTATTGATACATGCCGCTGTCATAAAAGCAAAAATTACCGTAGCAATAATCAATAATTCCCCCCATATTTTTTTCCCGGGCTTACACTTTATATTCACCTCAATCCTCCCACACCTTCCATGGCGCTTTTCCGCTCTCCCATAATTTTTCCAAATACTCTCTGTCCGGAACCGTATCCATCGGAGCCCAAAAGCCATCATGCTTATAAGCCGCCAGCTCCCCATCCCTTACCAATGCCTCGAACGGAGCATCTTCCAACATCTGGCTTCCATCTCCCATATAATCAAAAATCTCACGGTTCAATACCATAAATCCCGCATTTATCCATGACTGATCCTTACGCGCTTTTTCTTTAAATCTCTCAATTCTTCCATCAGGTGCCAGCTTTAAAGTACCAAAGCGCCCAGCCGGCTGCGTAGTCGTAATCGTTGCGATACGTCCCTGTCGCCAGTGAAAATCCAATAAAGCCGGAATATTAACATTTGACACACCATCTCCATATGTCAACAAAAATGTCTCTTCTTCTCCAATATAATCTTTTATTTCCAAAAGGCGCCCCGCCGTCTTTGTATGCAGCCCTGTGTTCACAAGAGTAACCTTCCACGGCTCAGCCTTGCTGATATGTGTCTTTACCCTGCTTTTATTCAGTTCAAACGTGCTGTCTGTCTGATGCATATAATAATGTAAAAAATAATCTATAATCATGTGCCCTTTATATCCGCAGCAAATAATGAATTCATGAAACCCGTAAAAAGAGTACAGCTTCATAATGTGCCACAGAATCGGTCTGTCCCCGATTTCGATCATCGGTTTCGGCTTCAGCCTGCTTTCTTCACTGATTCTGCTTCCCATTCCCCCCGCAAGAATAACAACCTTCATATTCAATCCTGCCATTTCTTCCATGGAGCCATCTCCGCATTCCACATATTTTCCATCATAACAAGATCCCTTCTTGTTTCTACCGGCTGCCAAAAGCCCGGATGCTTATAAATCGACACTTGCTTCTGATCTGCCAGAATTCCCTTTACAAAGTAATCCAGTTCATAGCTTCCCTGAAAATAATTAAAAACCTTCGGGGAAAACGCATAAATTCCTGCGCTCGTCCATGCATCCGTTCCACGCGCAACGGAATCCTTCATCAAATTTCCTTTTTCAGAAATCGGCAGAATCACATTTCTTCCGGAAGGTCTGGCAACTGCGAGCGTACATATCCTGTTACTGTTTCTGTGCTGCCTCCAAAATGCGTTTACATCAATATCTTCCAAACAGTCGCCATATGTCACCAGAAAATCCTCTTTTCCAATATATTCCTGGACCCTCGAGACACGCTGCGCAGTAGATGCATAAATACCCGTATCCACCACTGTAACCTGCCAGTCTTCTGTTCTCTTTTTATGAATTTCAATCGTATTTTCCTGCAGATCCACTGTAATGTCCGACTGATAAATATAATAATTCATAAAATATTCTTTGAGCATGCCGACCTTATAACCGCCACATATAATAAATTCTTTTACGCCATGCGCCGAAAAATATTTCATAATATGCCACAGCACCGGCTTTCCGCCAATATCCACCATCGGCTTGGGAACGCCTTCTCTTTCATTGCTGATCGTACTCTGCTGCCCTCCGGCAAGGATTACCAGTTTCATCGCCATCGTCTCCTTATCTTCCCCTCTAAAAAATAAAGGGGCTCTTGTAGTATTATACGGTTTCCTGACGGATAATACAAGCCAAAAGCCCTCTTGAAAAAATTGATCTTAATCAATTTTGTTTTGTTTTTCGTTCTTATAAATCAATTTCTTTTAAATATCTTGCCAATGCGTCCTTCCAGTCCGGAAGCTCCGTAAATCCTTTTTCTTCCAGCTTCGTCTTATCCAATCTGGAATTAAACGGACGCTTTGCTTTTGAAGCACCATATTCTGCTGTTGTGACAGGCAGCACCTTTACATGATCCTCCCCGTACTCTTTATGCCCCAGTTCTGATGCCTGGCGGAAAATTTCTTTTGTAAATTCATACCAGCTGATATAACCGCCTTCATTTGTCGCATGATAATATCCATACTGCTCTGATTCAATCATATCCACTAACAAGCGCGCCAGATCATATGTATAGGTCGGCGTCCCGATCTGATCGGATACTACCCGCAGTTCTGAATGTGTCTTTCCAAGATTCAGCATGGTTTTAATAAAGTTTTTGCCATTGATTCCAAAGACCCATGCAATACGGACGATAAAATATTTGTCCAACGTGCCTGAAACCGCCTGTTCGCCTTCCAGCTTTGTCTGTCCATAAACATTCAGCGGTTTATATTCCATGCAGTCCGGTTTCCACGGCTCTGTTCCCTCTCCGTCAAACACATAATCTGTCGAAAGATACAGCAGCTTGCAATCTAATTTTTTACAAGCCAGCGCAATATTTTCGGTACCGCCGGCATTAACCGCACGCACCTTCTCAAGCTTGTCCTCGTCCTCTGCCAGATCAACCGCAGTCCACGCCGCACAATGCACGACTGCATCCGGCTGCAGTTCTGTCAAAACCTTTTCCACCGATTCCCGATTCGTGATGTCCATTGACACATACGGCATTATAGTTACTGCACTTCCGTCTGCAATTCCACTGTAAACAGGCGCAATATCTGAGCCAATACCGTCATGGCCTCTTTTGGACAGCTCATTCATCACATCATGACCGAGCTGTCCCGCAACTCCGGTTACGAGTACTTTCATTGTCGTGCCTCCAATCCATTATTTCCTAATCACCTGTAAACGGAATTCAAAATCTCTGCGATCTTTCATTTCAAGATTTTTTAAAACCAGCCCCGTAAAAAATGACTGAATTGCTGCCAATACAGCAAATCCGCAAACAACCAACGTTGGAATTTTCGGAACCAATCCGGTTCTTAAAAACTCACTGAACACCGGCACAAAAAATGCAGCAGCAATAATCACAAGTAACAAGGATATTGTTCCAAAAAAGGCTAACGGCCTATATTGCCGAAACATCCTGAAAATAGTCCTTAATACCTTCATTCCATCAGAATATGTATTCAATTTAGAAACACTCCCCTCTGGTCTGTCCCTATAAGTTATAATTACATTTTCTACATGCATATTGTTGTATACCGCATGAATGGTCATTTCTGTTTCAATTTCAAATCCCTTTGACAGTACAGGGAATGTTTTTACAAACTGATAGCTAAACGCACGGTATCCTGTCATAATATCTTTTATTTCAGAATGAAACAGCAAGTTGATTGATTTACGTACAAGAGAATTCCCAAAATTATGAAAAGGTCTTTTATTCTCTTCAAAATAGGTCGAAGAAAGCCTATCTCCAACAACCATATCTACTTTTCTTTGCAAAACCAACTCAGCCATTTCAGCTGCATTTTCTGCCGGATATGTATCATCACCGTCTGTCATAATATAACATTCCGCATCAATCTCACGGAACATCCTTCGAATTACGTTCCCCTTCCCCTGCTGATATTCATGCCGTACAACTGCTCCCGCCTTTTGAGCGATCTCCGCAGTATTATCTGATGAATTATTATCATATACATAAATCGTAGCTTCTGGAAGAGCTTGTTTAAAATCTTGAACTACTTTTTTAATTGTTTTTGCCTCGTTATAACACGGGATCAAGACTGCTATTTTATCCATCCTACATTTTTCCTTTCTACAGCAATTATCTAATTCTACAAAATTATTTTTTCATTTGAAATATCGCCATATATTTTTCACTTATTATCATTTCTCCTTCTTTCCGAATTTTAACAGTATCATACTGTTCATAATCCGAATCAGAAAGATCAATAGATATTTTGTGAAAACTCTCGCCTCTTTGTTTTACTAATTTTTTTTCTTCTATTCTTTCATTTCCACTTCTACTATCTAAAAGACTTATATTTAAAAAATATTCATTATTATTCCATTTTTCTTCATCAACATAATCTCCCACAAATATGTCTAATTCCACAATATCATCCGGGATATGCCATGTCATTTCCAACTCTTCACTCTGTACAACTTCTATCTCTTCTTCCTTTTCCGTTTTTTCTAATTCAATAAGAGGCAAGCAAAATCTCGAATTATAAAACGCAGGCTGAAGCAGCAAAATACTCTTAACATCCAGCCCAAATTCCGAATATTTGCTCAGATTACCCAAAAATTCCTCACGTTTACTTATGCTATAAATTCCTTCTTCACCCAAATTTTCTAACCGTTCTTGAAGCATTTCCTCAGTTATATCATTTGTTACACTTGTAGCAAGATTAATAATTGGAACATCCTTTTTTAAATTTACAGCTAATGATCCACTTGCATCTACTAAAACCCAACTTTCTATATTTTCTAATATCTCCTCTTGTATTCCAGATGAGTAATCTGAAAAAATCATTTTCATGTTTTCTGTAACTGCATCCCTATTTCTAATATCACGCCATGACCACTCCCATTGCCTATATATACAATATGTGCCACACCATAATACTTGTTCAATAATTAGGCATGCTATGCACGTTGAAAATATCGTTGATTTTCTCTTGTTTTTAGCCAAGAAAAATGCTATTTGATATCCTGTCATTAAACTTCCTAATAATTCAAAAACAATTATATATCTCATATATCCATGAAATATACTTAAGAATACAAAGTAAAAACTTACAAGAATAATAGAAATTTCTTTTTCTTTATCCCCCCATTTTTCATTGTTCTTTATCTTATAAATAAAATACATCATTCCAGATAATGCAACAAGAAGTAATCTTCCCGTACAAAACGGAATATCAGATGTTATTTCTGGCTTCAATACCATAAAAATAGGATAGAATAACCATTCAATTATATTATGCGGGCCAAAATTATTATTAAATCCAGAAAAATCATTAGGAGTCAATTCCTGTGAAAAATATGGCGATTTAAATATAGAATTCACATATGGGAAAAATGGATTTCCTGTAATTTTCCATGAACAAAATAAATATGTAAAAAGCAATCCAACAATAATTAAGATTCCCACCAAATAATGACTGATTTTTATTTTCCTATAATTTTTAAAAATAAATATAACAGCAATAGGAAATAAAACAATTATATTTGTCATTTTTATTGCCGTTGATATTCCCGCTAATATACATAGGTAAAAAATCCCAATATGTATTTCATCTTTTTCTAATTTCTTATTCACACAAACAACTCTGATTGCTTCTAGTAATAGGGGAAGCGCCAACAAATCTACCATATACGTAGAAATCAACGTCAATATATTTTCTGTCAAAAAACATATAAAACATATTACGGACATTGCAATTTTTGAAATCTGCATATTTGATTCAATGAATAAATCTTGAATTAGATTTTTTATTTGAAAATAAACAACAATTATTACATATGTATTTAACATTATTCCCATTCTATAGCCAAATACATATCGGAACAAATAAAACATTCTATCCCCCAATACTAATGTTGACGCATTATACGCTCTGACAGGGAAGAAATCATAATTCACAAAATCTCTTGTTAAAAATTCCTGAAAATATAAATGATAATTGCTCGTATCAAATGATATATCAGGCATACTTCCTCTCAAAAAAGAAAATATAATAAGAAAAACCATAAATAAGGCATCACAAAGGTTAATTTCGAAATGTCCTATTTCAAAATACTTTTTTGTAACTCCTCCCAAGAAACAGACTATTAATGCTGCCCCAACCACAGCTTTTATATAATCCATCCCAAAGAGTACTTGAAAGAAATCACTTATTATAATAGCCAATGCAAATAATACATATAGTACCACTAATATATTTGTATTTTTTATGCATTTGTCTTTCATTATATATTTTTTCCTCCACCTCTCATTTATACATTCACTAAATACATTTGTATTTTAATATTTTTCATTTAAATTCGAATCATAAAATACAATTTTTCAATATTTTTAGTTTGCTCTTCTACTCTTATATCTCCGTTTTAGTCAATAATAAAATTTTTACACTATTTTGTGGCTAATTTAAAAGCCAAAATCGCTACAAGATAGCTTGTCTGAGCTGTGTCGTAGCGATTTTTTGTTCAATTGCTATTCAATCGGCTCCACCATCATTCCCACATTTATATCAGTAACCACTCCTTCCCTATATTTTGGCATTTTCCATTTTACATTCCACTTTTTTTCAAAATATTCCCTATTTCGTTCAAAAACTTCTTTATATTTTTTTGAATCCAATTTTTTAAAAGACGCATTATTTACATGATGTACAAATACATCTTCTACCACATAAAATGAATAGCCTGCTGATTCTACAACTCTTGCATAATCATCATCCTCAAACATTCCAACCTGATAGTTTTTATCAAGCATACCATACTTATCAATAATCTCTTTGCGAATTAACGTACAAAACATAGCTAGTCTATCCACATCTTTATATACTTCATTATTATGTTGACTTGTATAAAGATAGGAAAAGCAGTCTAATTCATGCAAATTTCTATAATTTACCGCTATCATTGCTTCGTTTCCAATCGAGTTTGTTACAGCTCCACACATACCACACTTTTTATCTTGCTGCATATGTTTTACTGCGTTTGTCAACCATCCTCTCGTCACTATTGTATCATTATTCAGTAACATTATAAATTCTCCGGATGCTTCTCCAATAGCTATATTGTTTCCTCCTGCGAATCCAGAATTATTCTCATTTAGTATTACCTTTACATTTGCAATATTTTCTTTTCTTAATTCGTTAAGATATTCCCTTGTCCCATCAGTTGAACAATTATCTAAAATGATAAGTTCATAATTAGGGTACGCTGTTTTATTCAATATACTGTTTATACACCATTTGTTTAATTCTAAATTATTATAAGTCAAGACAATTATGCTTACCTTTGGAACACTACATAAACATGCACTTGAAAATGCTTTATAACGATTCTGCCAATCATTTTCTCGGGCAAACTCTATGCAATTCTGCTCTGTTTCCAACTCATCTTTCTTATCAAGGCATAATTTTATGTACTTAAGGAATTCTTCATTATCATTGCTCATATATACATACTTATTTTTATAAGGTGCTAATTCCGGTATTTCTGTTGCCACGACTTTTTTTCCTGCACTTAAGTATTCATAAAATTTAACCGGATTAGTTGCCTTAATTAAATCTGTTGAAGTATCAAAAGGTATTAAGCAGACATCAAAAGTCGCAAGATATGATGGTAATTCCTGATAAGGCTTTTCCCCTAATAATTTAATATTTTTATATTGCTGCAGTTTATCCTTATGTGCAGTGATCTCACCTACAATAACAATATCAATTTCCTGTAATTTCTCCGCAATATAACATATTTTTTCCCAATCAAACCAATGTGAAACTGCACCATAGTATCCTATTACAGGGCGTTTTTTATTTTTCTTTTCTTCCTCAATTTTTAATGCTTGATAAAAATGTTCTACTTCTGTACCATTTCTTACTATTTTAATTTTATCTGTATACTGACATGCTATTTCATACAAAAACTGAGAACTTGCAATTACCAGATTACTGTTTTTCAACATTCGGACACAATTGTCAGCCAATTCCGTAGTCGTAGTATTTAAAAATCCAGTAAAATCATCCATATAATCTACGGTAATAGAAAATCCAAACTCACTTCTAAGTTTTTCAGATACATGAATCCAATTTGGATAATTTAATACAATAATTGCATCACGGATTGCATATTCTCTAATTAGCGCTCTCATTTTGTTCAAAATCCATTCATCAAACCCAACGCTCTCAGATGCATAATAAATAGCATTGCAATCTTTATTATGGAAATTAATAATATTTAATTTGTCTTTTTTTTCACTAACTGATTCCTTATTGATAAAATTAGCATTGACATAAAAAACACGATGCCCATTATCTGCAAAGCGTTCCGCAAAATGTTGTGGCCTCTGATGCCTAAAATCAAAATCGATTACAGAAAAGAAAATTATATCAGGCTTACTATATTTCATGCCTAAAATATTTTTGGTATTTTCACTTAAAGATTCTGGCAAAATAATTTCCTTCTGTTTCTTTTCCGTTTGCTTTTCTTTGTAATTATCAGTTCCTGATATAGCTTTTTCTTTTTCTGGAAAAATCAACACGTTTGCTATATTCATAATCATATTATAACCATCATTACGCGAAAATGTATCTTGTTCTCTCTTCAAAAAACTTTTACATATATGAAGAAATTTCTTTTTTTCTGTCCATGATCCACAAATAAACTGATGGCAAAATCTTATTATTAAACAAAGAAATTTATAAGATAATTTATTATTAATACGAAGGCAATTGGCTCTAGCCTTTAAAATTGCTTCTCCCTTCAGCAAAGACTCTCTCGATTGTTCCGCTAATAATTTACTTGTTCTTTCAAATTCCTCCTGCTTTTTTTCATTTAACAGGGAAATTTCTGAAATCGTTTCCTTATATTTCGTTATCTCCTCTTCTTTATTCTTTAGCAAATTATTTGCCTTTGCTATTTCTTCTTCTAATTCAGATATCCTATTTACCTTTCCTTCTAATACCTTTCTCTTCTGATAATCTATTTCCTGACAATTATTTTCCGACTGCCTTAACACTTCTTCCAAATCAACAACTTTGCTCTTCCAATTTTCTACTTCTACCTGATAATTCTCTTCTTCATTTTTAAATTGCTTTTGCAGTCTTCTAATTTCGGCATCAACAATTCCACATGACAATTCTGATAACATCTGTATATCATTCGAATTTTTTTTATATATCAATAAAATCTGTTGATCCGGATAATAGGTATCTTGTATTTCTTCTCCATCTACGGTTCTTACATAATCCAATGTAAACTCCGACATACTTATAGGAATGACATCTTCTGAAAAATGATATTCATGCTCTTCTATGTGTAATTTTTCACGATATGGCATTAGAAGAATAATATATCTTTCTGTCATCGATGCCAAATTTCTTAAAACTTTCCAGGGTGTCCTAAAATGTTCTAATACATTCGAACATATTGTAATATCATACTTAGGTGCCTTCTCCAATGAAAGTAAATTTCCTGTCCAAAATTTACTTTCCGGATAATTTCTCCTATTTTGTTCTATGGCTTCTTCTGAAAAATCCATTCCATCAACATTTGTATTAAATTTGCGACTATAAATAGGGATTCCCTGCCCCATAGCACATCCCATATCACAAATGCTGTAATTTTTCGCCATACTTTCTCTAATCAAATCCATTGGCAGCATATCACATAATATATGTGCAAAAAAAGCTGTCTGTTTATCACCTCCAAAATCATTCCAGTCTGTTTCAAATCTCTTGTTCCAATATTCTTTGGAATTTATTTCCATCTTTCTATCCCCTTTATTCAACTGTTATTTTACTATTTACATCGAAAACACCAAAAATCTTTTTATCGGAAAAAATTTTAAAATATTTAATTCCTTCTATATATTCAAAATATGTAGGATTAATATTTTCTCTATTTTCCATAGCTACCACTAAATAATATTCTCCATTAGATAACATACTCTGAAATTCAAAAATCACACAATGCTTCTTCTCTTTCGGAATTTCTATTTTTTCATCAAAAGTAGTTTTTACGCACAAATCTGTTCCTTCTTTATTTTTTATAGAAATTGCCACCGACAAATTTTCACGTTCAATATCCAAATCATCATCAAAGTATACTTTTATTTTCATTTTTTCATACGGTGTAAAATAATTTTTTTCTTTTTCCTCATCGCCGCACATCTCAACTTTTGTTATCATTCCGACATTAGTACCCCAATGAGCCAAGCACCCTTGAAATTTGCTTTTTTCAGATATTTTAGCTTTCACAGAAACTTCTGGTTCATCCATTTTTTCCTCTTTTTTTTCGTATGTATTTTCTTTATTTTCTTGAACATTTAGTGCCTCTTTTTGAAATTTTTTATATAAGGTAAATTCAGACTGATCATCTAAATACATAAATTCGGTAAATTGCGCTGTTATATATGTCGGATCACCATCCGCAACTAATTTCCCATTGTTAATCCAAATACATCTATCACAAAAACTCCGCATCATTCCCACATCATGCCCTACATATAAAATTGTTACCCCCTTTTCTTTAAACTCCTTAAACTTCTGAAAACATTTTGCCTGAAATCTCATATCTCCAACACTCAAAATTTCATCAACAATCAAAATTTCAGGTTCTACATTGATTGCACATGAAAATGCCAAACGAGCAAACATACCACTTGAATAGGTTTTAACAACTTGTCCTATATAATCTCCAATTTCTGCAAATTCAATAATATCATTAAGCTTGGCATCCATTTCTGCTTTACTGAATCCCATTAAAGTTCCATAAAAATATATATTATCCAGACCTGTATATTCCATATTAAATCCTGTCCCAAGTTCCAAGAGAGAAGAAATTCTTCCACTTACTTCTACATTTCCTGAACTAGGTTCTAAAATTCCTGTAATAATTTTTAGAAGTGTTGATTTCCCTGCTCCATTCCGCCCCATAATCCCCAATATTTCACCTTTTTTTACTTGGAAACTAAGATCACTTAATGCATGGAATTCTGTATGTCTTATTTTTCTTTTGGGACTTAGCGCCTCCAACATTTTATCTGTTGAAGAATTATACATATTAAATATTTTTGAAACATGATTGACCGAAATTTTGTATTCCATATTCTTTTCTACAACACTCCTTCAAATTAAACAGTATCTGCAAAATGCGGCTTTAATTTTGTATAAAGATTTCCTCCAATAAGCAATAATGCAATTACTACTATCCAAAAATATAGTGTTAATTCTGGTTTTTCCCAAAACCATGTACGTCCCAGAATTGCATCCCTATACCCCTCTATAATATAAAAAAATGGATTCAACTTAAAGTAAATATGTACACCAGGATCAAAACTTTCCAAAGACCATGCTATCGGTGTTCCCCACATTCCAATAAGAAGTAATACAGAAATGATCTGATTTAGATCCCTAAAAAATACCACAATTGAAGATGTAATCAGAGATAAACCAAAAAGTAATATGATACAGCAACACATATAGTAAAGAATCTGCACCAAATATATTGTCGGATATATTTTCTTATAAAAAGCCACTATCATTATAATAATGCAAAAGAACAAATGAATAAAAAAGGCTGATAAAATTTTAACCGCTGGCAATATCGTTATATTAAATTTAACTTTTTGAATCAAATAGTTATATTCAATAAAACTATTGCTTGCTGTACTAAATGCTTCTGTAATATACAACCAGGGAACTATTCCACATATAAACCAAACAACATATGGTACTCCGCCAACATCAGCACTCCTAAATCCGTATTGAAATGCCACCCAGTATACTAAAATTGTAAGCATAGGCTGTGCCAATGCCCAAAAAACACCAAAATAAGTCCCCGAAAATTTCCTTTGAAAATCTTTTGAAGATAATGAAATCAAAAGATTTCTATCTTTAAATACATCTTTTATTATATTAAAAGTCTGCTTTATAACATACATATATCGTCTTAAACTCCATATTTTCCACATAACACATCGGCAATGCGCTTACTAGCCAATCCGTCTCCATACGGATTAGATGCCATACTCATAGCTTTATATTCCCCTTCATCTGTCAGCAGGCGCTTAAATTCACGATATATTATCTCTTCATCAGTTCCTACAAGTTTCAATGTACCGGCTTCAATTCCTTCTGGTCTCTCTGTTGTGTCCCTCATTACCAGCACAGGTTTTCCAAGACTCGGTGCCTCCTCCTGTATTCCGCCACTATCAGTCAGAATAAGATGAGCTCTCGCCATAAAATTATGAAAATCGAGAACATCTAACGGCTCAATAATATGAAATCGATCATCGTCTCCAAACACTTCTTTTGCAGCCTGACGGACAGCTGGATTCATATGAATCGGATAAATTACTTTTACATCCTTAGTTTCATCTACAATTCTTTTGATTGCCCGGAACATATGATACATAGGTTCTCCAAGATTTTCACGTCTATGAGCAGTCAGCAGCACAAGTCTGCTCCCCTTTGCCCATTCTAATTCCGGATGTTTATAATCCTTTTTAACTGTTGTTTTCAAAGCATCTATCGCTGTATTTCCTGTTACATAAATAGATTTATCATCCTTACCTTCTCTAAGCAAATTCTGACGAGCCATTTCTGTCGGGGCAAAATTATATTTTGCAACTATTCCTACTGCCTGACGATTAAATTCTTCGGGCCAAGGAGAATAAATATTATATGTACGAAGTCCCGCTTCTACATGTCCTACTGGTATCTGCAAATAGAAACAAGCTAATGCCGTCACAAATGTTGTAGTCGTATCGCCATGTACGAGAACAACATCTGGCTTTTCTTTCTCCAAAACTCCCTTAATTTTTTCCAGAATGTTCGTTGTTACATCAAACAATGTCTGCCTGTCTTTCATAATAGACAAATCATAGTCCGGCACCACTTCAAATGCCTCCAAGACCTGATCCAACATCTGCCGATGCTGCCCTGTAACACATACTACAGTTTCAAGCTCAGAACGATTTTTTAGTTCTTTCACCAAAGGGCACATTTTTATTGCCTCAGGCCTTGTTCCAAATACACTCATTACTTTCATTTTCAATATCTACCTCCATTAAGCTGTTTATAATTCTCTCTATCTTGATTATTCTTTTTTCCCAACTATTCTCTAGCAAAAATGCATTTTGTTGTACAGAATTATATTTGGGAGGAAATCCTTTCCGCTTTAACCCTTCCATCAAGTTATTAAATTGTTCCTCATTATCATAAAAATAGACAAACGGTTCAAATCTCTCTATCTCCGGATAACGGATCGAAACAATACACTTCCCGAATCCGATATATTCATATAATTTAACTGGATCCACTGCCAGTATTATTTCATTGAGTAAAAATGGCATAATCAAACAATCTATATTTTCAACCGCTTCAGGAAGTCTATCATGCTCTATAACACCATTCAAATGAATCCTTTGATCGTTTGGTATTGGTATAAGATTCGGTCCAAAAAGTTCCAGATTAAATTCTGCATTTTTTCTTAAAAATTTTAATAACAACTCAAAATCAAACCATTCGGAAATTGTTCCAATATAGCCAATCGAATATTGCTTTTTAAGCGAGACTGAATTTTCTATTCCAAATATTTGACTTCTCAAACATCCATTTCTTATAAGGTGTGCCTTGCCCCGTATTTTTTCCGGTAGTTTATTGTATAGATAGTTGCTTGTTACCAAAACTGCAGCAGCTCTTTCCAATGCAATATCCTGAGTGATTTTTAGTTTATTCGCCATCATATTATCTGTCTGAAGTTTCACAATATCATCCATATTATCATAGATAATCTTTCCCTTATAATTATCCGGAACATAAATGATATATTCTGGAGATGACAGCCATATCACATCATACTGATCAATTCTTCCAATTATCTTCCGTATTTTTTTCTGGATTAGATTTTGAAATATTATTATTTTTGTTTCAAACGGAGGATGAAAAATCCCAATACATTTATTTGTTTTTTGAGTCTTTTTTTGCATTCTCCATGGTCTTGTAAGATAAGCAGGATACAAAACCGTTAAATCATATTTTTGATCTAACATTTGAGCAATGATATGAGGTCTTTGCCTAATCCAACTCCAGTCTACATTCATAAAATATAAAATTTTTAATTTCTTTTCCATATCTCTCAATAATTATTCTTCTTGTCTAATCTCTGTATAGCTTTAATACCCATTAAAGAAATTGGAAATATGATTTTCTCCGGCAATATTCTATACAAAAATTTTTCTACTGAAATCAAACTGTCTTTCGGCTGCATCCACATTTCCATATCTCTCCACAAAGAAACATTTTTATATTTTTCAAAAATTTCTTTATCCGGATGACTATTATTCTTATGCCATGGATTACATCCAAAAATTCTGACCATATGTAAAATTCCCGGATTGATACGCGCCGCCTCAATCTCTGAAGCAGAATAATATTGCTTTGGAGAAAGCCATCTGAAAACCAGCTGATCCGGATAAACGCGATGTACTACCTGAAAGTTATATTCAAGCGGCAGCCGAACAATTTCGTCTTCACATACAATGTTAAAAATATCCTGATCCGGATGTGAAAACTGTGCTCCGCAATTCCTGATGTAAGACATTATTTTCTCCGTCCACTGTTCTTCCCGCCACTTTTTACAATCAATCAACAATACACCTGCATTGTAGTACACCGTTTCACGCTTTGCTTCCTGATCTAAAACGGCTCCATACGCATCTAATACCATTCCAAGCAATTTCCCATGCATCTCAAAATCCATAAGCTCCGCTATGGGTCTGCATATAAGCGTATCACAATCTAAATAGACGAGTTTCTCCACATACTTTGGAATAAATCTCTCAAAACAGAGTCTTAAATTTGTCATCGCCGATCCTCTATAAGATGCAATGTCCAACTTTTCTATTTCTTCCAAAGCTTTAGCTGCATCAATCAAAACAATTTTTTGATGATATTTTTCGGCAAGTTCTAAAAATTTTTCTTTATTTTTTTTAGATAAATTTACCTCGAGCAGGAATACTGTAATCTCCACTCCTGCTGTGATATGGCTCTCAAACAGAGACGTAATTGAAATTCCTGCAATCGGAGCAAAAGAATCATCGCACATATAAAGTATATTAAACATTTTCAGATCGCGACCTCCGATCTCTAAATTTTGTCTGTATTGTCCTTGCCATTGGCGCAGTCCACAAAATCCCCAAAACATCCATCAGCCAGCATATAGAAACCGCGCAGCGTGCAAATAACGTATCTTTAACCCCAAAAATCGCCTTAAGTCTTCCAAAGCTTCTATAATCTGGTATAGCCGTATACATCTGCCCCCGCATTTCCCGTATCTTCTTTATCAAATTTGTCCTTGAATCTATCGACAAATCACAAATATTAAAATAAAACCATTTATATAAATAATAAGTCAGTTCGACCTGATCCTTATTATCTGTTACCAGGAGCTTTAACCTGACTATAAAATCTGAAATTTCTTTCCATAGAGCATCCGGAACCCATTCAGTATGCCCCACTGTATCCCTGCTGACGGAATCTGAATGACGCTCCCACAAATAAAGCATTTGGCCAACAAATACTGTCTTTTCACTATAAAAATGAATTTTCTGCAAAAAAAAGACATCATCTGGAATCTTGTCAAAATAGATTCCATTTTTGCGCACAATTTCTGTTTTATAAATCTGCGCATGATGCCATGTGTATAACCATTTACTTGAACTCTCCGCCGGAATGTGCCTTTTCAAAATGTGACCTGCCCCGTCAGTCTCTCCAAATCCGCCAATAACACAGTCTGCATTTGTTTTGCTTGCAGCTTCACATAATGCTTTCAGGCAATCGTCCAACATATAATCATCCGCATCACAAATCATGAGATATTTTCCACGGGCATTTTGAAGAATCCGATTTTTATTTCCAATAATTCCAATATTCTTTCCTGAAATCAGGCGGATATTCATATCCTTATTTTCTTGTATCAATTTCCGAATCATTTCTAAGGATCCGTCAGTTGAACCATCATCACAATATAAAACCTCAAAATCCTTAAACTTCTGACGTTTTATCTGATCTAATGCTCGTTCCAAATATTTTGAATAATTGTAGCTTGCAATTCCTATTGTAAGAAATGGCATTTCTTTCTTATTTACTTGTTCTTCTGCTGCACTCACTCAAAAACACCACGCTCAAATTTTCTTTCTACTTACGCAGGCAACATTTTGGGGCAAAATGTTGCTTTCACTCTAATTTAGAGTACCATTTCATCCGACAAAATTCAATACGTTTGTCGAATTTTATCGTTACAGTATATCAAATTTCGCAATTTTTTCCTCTTTTATTATATACTTCCATTATTTTCTATACACAATTCACTATATTTTCTCTCTTCTTTTGTTTTTGCAATCTATTGTCTGAATATTTTGTTTTCTGATTTTTGCTAATCGATTTGACATAAATCAATTCTTCGTTCACTATCATTTTCTTCTCTATAAATTCATGGTCAGAAACACCTTATCCTTATCATCCTAATCGAGTGATAAATATCTTTTTGTGATTTCAATGGAAGAATGATTGTATATCGACATGATCAGCGCTCCAAAATAAACTCAATCGAGTAGGAGGCGGTGATTAACCGCCGTCCTCTCACACCACCGTGCGTACCGTTCGGTACACGGCGGTTTCAATAGTTGACGTGCAGAGACTATGGCCTCTGCTGACTTCTGTACGTTCAGCGTTACCTTCCGGTAACGGTTACTCTTTTCAGATTGCCTTCGGCTATATCCTTCCCGCTACCGGGCGGATTCGGGACTTTCACCCGTTAGAAACGTGCGCCGCCAGGCGCACCGCAACTAAAAAGGCGCTATCCACTTTTTCATGATAGCACCTTTTTTTCGTTCAGACTTATACTTTTCTTTTATTCGAATTCGGGTTCGGATAGCTTGAACTGACTGTTTTTCTATGATTTTTAATGAATTTATTATCCATATTTTTCGAAAATCGCTCTCGTTTTTATGCCACTCCAAATTTTCAGAGCCAAAATGGAGCCAAAGATACTCTGTAATATTGCACTCACATATCAAAAATACTAAGCTGTGCTTGTTTTAATGATTCAACTTTTCTAATCGATATTTTGTCATCTTCTTGAACTTGACTACATAGAATTGGTGACAACGGATCATATTTGGCAGCATTTGTTTCTACGCTTTTTGAACTATAATTAGCATAACAATATGCACATCCATTTTTACATGTATTATAAGTACCTATTTCAACACTTTCAACACATCCGCATTCTATCCGCTGATTTTTATCTTTGGAAACATTGATTTTACATCCAATAATTTTTTCAATCAATTCCCTATCTATGCAACAATTATGAACTATACCACAATCGTCCAAATTTATTTTTTCTGCACAACTTCCAATTTTAATATTATTATCCGCTGCCATTTTGCTTAATTCCTTAACAAATTCTCTCAGTTCATTATCATTTAATTCATAACTTGACAAGCCTTCCATATTTTTTTTATTTTTAGGATATATATCAACAAAACTAATCACGCACTTTTCTGTATATCCATTTAAAGCCTCTGCAATACTTTTAAATGCCTTCAAATGATATTCTTTCGTATATCTATCAGAAAAAAATATAGGATCGTATCTCCAAATCACTTTTTGTTTACCAATTTTCTCAGATAACTCTTGAAATACCGGTATCATTTTTGTTTTTTTATTTGGCAAATTAACCTCAACATCATTTCCGTATCCAGTTAATGTAAATTGAAAATAATAATTATAATCTTTTATCTCGTCTATTCTCTTTATCATTGGCAACGGATTCTTTGTCCAAAACACTATGCAATCTACAACATCTGGAGTGATTTTTATTTCACTTATCTGATGAACATTCATAGGATTACGAACATATAAAAATCCTTCTTTTATTCTATTATAGAACCATTCCGAATAATAATTAGGAATATCCGTTCTTCTACTTACACTTAATATCATCTAATCTACCCTTTCAAACATAATTACCTGATATCTAATATGCCCTACTTTTAAAATGGGCCATCTCCTTAAATATTTCTGACAATCAGATTGGCAATTCATTTTTTGAATCTTATAATTCGCACATTCTATATTTAGATTTTTCACAAATTCCAATGCATCTGGTGGATACTGAAACTCATTATCTAATGTGACAATGCCATTATCACAATCAAAATATTTATATTGAGTATAAGGCCATTTTGTTTTAAACCTATTCTTACCTATCGCTTCAATTAAGCATTTTGTTTTTTGTATATCTCTATCCATACTTCCCTGATCTTCCCTAAGTGATATACAAACAAAAAATCTATCTTTCTGTATCTTCTTTGATGAAAAACTATTTGCCATAACATTCAGTTCACTATCAGAGAACTCACTAATTGACTTCGGGAAAAAATACACATCGGAAATAAATCGACTATTATTTGTGAAAAAATCAGCCGCATTTCCAATTAAATAATGTAATTCATCATTTTGTCTTTGACGAATTTTGTAGTTCCAGTCAATTTTATCTATTCCAACATATCTTATACTACAATCTATTTTATGCTTCATTTCTAATACATGTACCAATGACCAATAATCTATCATCGAACCACATCCTACTGATGTTGCCGAAATATTATTAACATCATCCATCTGAGCTAATACATCCAGATACATTCTGCTATATTCAAACGCATAAGCAAATGCATATCTTAATAAATATAACTTGGTGCTAGAATATAAATAGTACAAGTCAAAATGAGAATTCCTTATAAGAAAAATCATGGTACAATGTAGGTACCGCA
>PPYE01758617.1_pt1 | contig 153476 bp, 120 predicted proteins | sample 1559881 | NCBI WGS metagenome assembly PPYE01 (sample SAMN08240022, study PRJNA423297) | Human gut metagenome, whole genome shotgun sequencing project. | reverse complement strand
CTAATTAATTAACAAAACTCGGTTTAGGGCACTGAAAAGTGCCCTTTCGAAGGGGGATGCCCTAAATTGAGTGCTTACAAGATGAATACTTTAGCGAATGGAAATATGTGTAAAAGACGGAAAGTCTTTTCTTTTAATTCAGAATTATATAAAGTAACTGGAGTTCAAAAGGTTTTAATGGATATTCACCATGCTGTAAAAGAAGATTATGACGCCATTATTGTGGGGACTGTATCCTATGGCATGGTTGATAAAAGTCATCAAATATTTGAAGATGAATATAAGCAATTTAAAAATCCTTTTATGTTTTATGATTCTATAGTTGTATTGCATGAAAGAAAATTTCTCTTATTATTTTGGATACTAAATCATATATTTTTTCAACATATCAAATTGGTATATGTGCATCATAATATATTTCATAATCATAAGTTGATGTCTATAATGCCTACTACGGTAGTATCTATATCAGATAAGTGTACGGAAAATTTGATGAATTATTTTAAAGTTCCTAAAAGACATATACATAAAATATCCAATTGCGTTAGGGAGTTATATCCACATTTTCATGATTGTCCACAAGTTGATTATATATCTATAATTTATCCCGCACGTATCAATAATATAAAAAGGCAAATAGAAGTATATAAACACTTGAAGGGAAAAGTTAAAGAGCAGATAAAAATTAAATTTGTAGGGACAGGACCTTGCTATGAGGAATTAAGAAAAATAATAGCAGGAGATAGTCAGTTTGAATGTTTGGGGTTTAGAAATGATGTACTTGATTTATTGCAAAAAAGCAATTATATGATGTTGTTTTCTACAACAGAAGGACTTCCTATCACTCTTATTGAGGCTTCAATGTGTGGTTGCCCTATAATTTGTAATGATGTCGGGGGAAATTTAGAAATAGCTCATGATGGTGAAAATGCTTTTATAGCTAATAGTTGGAATGAATTAGTTTGTGTGTTGAATAGCTTGCTAGATATTCCGAAAGATGATTATATGGCAATGTGTGCAAAAAGCCGAGAAATTTATCTTTCACGGTTTACATTTGATATGTTTAAACAAAAATATTTAGAACTGTTCTCAATTTTATAGTTTCATATTATGAGATACTTATTTCTGCTAATAATATTATATCTGTGTTTTAATTTTGTCACTTTGGGGCAGGAAGTGAATATTGAGTTTGAAAAAAAGCCATATTGGGTGGAAAACTTTGATAAGAAAGGAGGTCTTGATGATAAGTTATGGGGATCTAAAAAAGAAAAATCGGGAGGATTGGTATTTTATACTGGTGCTGACGAGAAGAACGTAAAAGTAAAAAAAGGGAAACTTATATTGACTATACGTAAAGATAGTGCTTCTGGTAAATATCTATATACATCTGGTAGAATTTTTACAAAACAATATTTTCGTTATGGTAAATTTGAAATAAAAGCAAAGTTGCCTGTTACTGCTGGTGTTTGGCCGGCTTTATGGTTTAAGGCAAATTCTGGACCAGCATGTGTCGGAGAAATTGATTTAGTGGAATATATAGGCTGCATGAAAGCGGAAAAGATGAATGTGAATGTACATCTTTGGGGGACTTTTGGAGGTAAGAAAAATAATCATAAACAGTATCCTAGAAGTGTTGCAGTTAACATCTCAAATTATCATATTTATACTTTGGAAATGCTAAGAGGAAAGTTAGTATTTAAAGTTGATGGTAAAGTTGTATATGAGGTAAAAAAGGGAGATATAGAATATTGGCCTTTTGACGAAACTTCTTATCGTCTTATGATAGCCTTGTCTTATGGTGGAACTTGGGCTGGTTCATGTGGATTGGCTGATAACTCTCTACCGCAATCTATAAAAGTAGATTATGTGAAATATTATAGATTAAAAGAAGAATGTAATGATTAAGCTGGCTCCTTTTGAATCATGTACAGGTTGTACAGCTTGTATGAATAGCTGTTCTCACAATGCAATTGTTATGGCAGAAGATGCCGAAGGTTTTATCTTTCCACACATAAATGGTAACAAATGTGTGGAATGTGGACTTTGTATGAGAGTATGTCCAGTTTTAAATACACCAATAATTACAAATGCAACAAAGCCAAATGTTTTTGCTGTTTGGAGCTTGAAAGACAGGACTGTTAGTAGTTCTGGAGGAGCTTTTTCTGCATTTGCAAGGAATGTGTTGGAAGCTGATGGTGTGGTATTTGGTGCTACTCTTGGAACAAACTTATTATGCTATCATAGGGAGATTCATATGATAGAAGAGTTGGAAGTTCTACGAGGAAGTAAATATGTTCAAAGTGAGTTAAGAGATACTTTTTTTAAAGTGAAAGCCTATCTGAAAGAGGGTAAAAATGTCTTATTTACAGGTACACCATGTCAAGTAGACGGGTTATATAGGTATTTACGGAGAAACTATGATAATTTGCTAACATTAGATTTGGTATGTCATGGAGTACCATCTAACACATTGTTTCATTCATATCTTTTAAAACTTGAAGATTTAAAAAAAGTTAAGATATCTATGTTTGAATTTCGCCGTCGAAACGGTTGGGGCTTTGCATCAGCTATATCAGATAGAGGCAAGCTAGAGCCTATATATGATATTGAAAATCTATATATGTACGCTTTTGATAAAGCTGTTTTATTTAGAAAATCATGTTATGCTTGTCCGTATGCTAGGTTGCCTAGAGTAGGAGATTGTTCCATTGCGGATTTTTGGGGCATAGGTAGACATGGCAAATCCTTTAAACACAATGTGTTAAAAGGAGTTTCCCTAGTATTGGCTAATAATGCTAAAGGGATAAATGCCGTACAAAATTTGCAAGAATCTTTTGTGGAAGAACGAACATTAGATGAAGCCTTGGCAGAAAATTATAATATTATTCATCCCTCTCCCCTGCATCCCATGCGTGATAAAATCATCGCAGCATTTTTAGATTCTTCACGTTCATTGAAAAGCATAAATAAAGAGTTTGAGTTGATTGATAATAGCTTGAAAGAACGAGTGAAAGAATATGCCTCTCGATACCATATTTATGATTTGCTAAAAAATATCTACAATAAATATAAAGCTCTATGAAAGTAGCTATCCTATCTATGCAAGAAGTGAAGAATTATGGTTCATTCCTTCAGGCTTTTTCTTTGAAAAAAACTATTGAATCGCTGGGTAATACTTGCGAATTCATTAATATTATCCCAGGTGAACAATTGGGAAATTATAAGATAAGTAAATTTCATAAGATTAAACTCCTCATACAGCGTTTATGGGGGAGGGATTTTATTAGACGTTTGTCTTCTATTTATATTTTCCAAACTCGTTTTTCGAAAGAATTTTTGCCTTATTTGGGAGTGGAATCTGAAAGAAATATTAGGCATTATGACGTGATTGTAATTGGCAGTGATGAAGTCTTTAATTGTGCTCAAAAAACATGGTTTGGATTTTCACGTCAGTTATTTGGTGAAGGGCTGAATGCAGATAAGATAATAACGTATGCCGCTTCTTTTGGGGCAACTACAGTAGATAAACTTCAAGAACTGGGAATTAAGAAGATTGTTGGTCGTTTGTTGGGAAATATTAGTGTAATATCAGTGCGTGATGCTAATAGTTCTATTACAGTAAAAACACTGATAGGTAAAGTTCCCGTAATGCATTTAGATCCTGTATTGATATTTAATTATGATCTGTTTATGCCTTCAAACGTTACGCTAAAAAATTATATGATTGTATATACATACCCGGGACGTATTACAGATAAGCAGGAAATTCAATCAATAAAAGATTTCGCCAAATCCCATAGACTGAAACTAATATCTATCGGCCATTATTTCTCTTGGTGTGATGACGTGGTCATTCCTTCCCCTTTTGAAGTACTGGCATATTTCAAGAATGCGTCATATATTGTTACTGATACATTTCATGGTAGTGTATTTTCTATCAAATATAATAAGGCTTTTTGCACAATCATACGAAATATGAACAATCAAAAATTAAGCTATCTGTTGAAACAATTTCACTTGGAGTCTAGAATAATCAATGATATTGATAAATTGGATAGTATATTAACAACTCCTATTGATTATAAAGAAATAAATGAGTATATAGCCAAAGAAACTCGATGTTCTATTGAGTACTTGAAGACAAATATCTGTAAATAGATTAGCGATGTTCTCTATTTTGGTAAAAAAAATAATTATTACAGACGGCAATTCTTTTAATGACCTTTTGGAAGATAAGGGTAAAGTTTATACTTTTTTAAATCCGGTTTCCTATCTCACTGCTTTAGAGAACAAAGAACTGTTCGCTAGTTTTGATGGTATTTTTGCCGATGGTTCCATCTTAGTGGCTGCCATAAGATTATTATATGGAATAACAGTGAAAAGGCGAAGCTTTGATATGACTTCTATGGCACCGGAATTATTCCGTTTTGCCGAAAATAATGGAAAGATGTTATACATTGTTGCGTCAAAACAAGAACAGGTAGAAAAAGCTGTTGAAATATTTAAGGAACGGTATCCAAAGTTGAAGTTTATGGGTTGTCGTAATGGGTATTTTGTTTCGGAACAAGAAATGGATGCGGAAGCGAAACATATTACACAAGTTAATCCTGATTTTCTTATTGTAGGAATGGGGGCGTTGATGCAAGAACGTTTTTTGCTAAAGGTGCGTAATGCCGGATTCCAGGGTATTGGTTTTACCTGTGGTGGTTTTATTCACCAAACTGCTAATAATGAGATTGAATACTACCCTCTATGGATAGATCGTATGAATCTGCGTTTTGTCTATCGTATGTATAAAGAGAAGCATACCCGTAAACGTTATGTACAAGCTGCCTTACTTTTTCCTGCACGCTTTTTGTGGGAGAAACTAATCTTTTCATGGTACAAAGATAGCAAACCCTTATAATTTCGCAATGCATAATTCTTTTTTAGCTTTTCTATGTTTATGTTTCTGTACTGTATTGAAGGGACAGGCATTATATGGTACTAGTGGACTATTGCATATGCCTACTGCTGATATGCAGAAGGACAAAACTGTTATGCTGGGCGGTAATGTGCTGGATAAGCATCCGCTTTCTACTTATTGGAATAATAAAAATTACACCTACACATATAATTACTATATAAATGTGACTATTTTTCCTTGGCTGGAAGTAGCATATACCTGTACCTTGGTAAAGGGAGTTAAAGGTAATTATTGGCCTGAACAGACTTGGGGAAAATTTCGTAATCAGGACCGTAATTTTTCAGGAAGGCTCCGTTTATGGAAGGAAGGCTGGTGGAAAGAATGGACTCCTCAACTTGTATTGGGAGCCAATGATCCCGGAAGTTTTGATAATAATGGTGGTGGTAATATCAATTTTAATCAAGAAGCTGGTACTCATAATTATTTCAATCGTTTTTTTCTGGCTGCAACGAAACATTTGTTTTTTCAGAATGTGGGGGAATTAGGGCTTCATATGGCTTATATTTATAGCAGGGCTACTGGCTTGAATTATGAAGGACCTGCATTAGGTGTTAATTTTCGGTGTTGTTTGCCTGATACTTCTTTGGGAAATAAGATATTGAATGGACTGAATTTGATGGCGGAATATGATGCACGAACCATTAATATAGGTTTTAACTATGCTGTTTGGAAAGATCGTTTTAATCTGATAGCAGAATTGAATGATGGTAAATATCTGAGTGCGGGACTTTATTTCAAAATCTGTTTGAAGTAAACAGGTATGAGAGTTGATAATGATAGCCACATATATGATCATAATTTTTTAAATCATACTACTATGACTATGAAAGACAAATTAGCATCCTACAACCACTTGATCGAGACCTTTGTGATTGTCACCGAGACCTTTCTTTGCGGTCTGCTATTCCTGCTTTTCAGCAAGCTGTCCAATGAGATGCAGTGGGATAGCCTGCAGGTTGGTGGAACCACCGTTCTGCAAGTCATGCTTACACTGATGTTATGTTACGCCCTTTGCGCCATCCATTCAGGAGTAGTGCTTCACCGGAGGAAAGTGCATTCCCTTCAGATATGGAAACGTGTGTTCGAGAATATGTTCCTGTTTGTCCTCCTGGGCGGTCTGGTCCTTTCTGTAGGAAAGTATGCGGATATAGCCTCCCTGTTCATGCTGGAGTACCTTTTCCTCCTGTTTCTGTGTCTTGTTTCGTTCCGTTTCACTCTTCGTCTTCTCATCAGGCTTTACCGTATGAGCAAGAAACATACGCGTTTTGTAGTACTGGTAGGAAGTACGGACAACAACCTGGAAATCTACCATGAGATGTCGGGCAGTGAAGATACAGGTTATTCGGTCGTGGGCTATTTTGACGGTCAGGCGAATCCTGCTTTCCCGGTAGAATGTCCGTATTTGGGCCAGCCGGCGCAGGTACAGGAATATCTGGAGAAACATGATTATGTACATTACCTGTTCTGCTGCCTGCCCTCAAAAGACAGAGAGGTCATCGTTTCTCTGATTGATTACTGCGAGAACCATCTGGTACATTTCTTCAGTGTGCCCAATGTGCGCAATTATCTCCACCACCGTATGTCGTTCAACATCATGGGGAACGTCCCTTACCTGGGCCTTCGCCCCGATCCCTTAAGTTGGCCGGGGAACCGCCTGCTGAAAAGAACCTTTGACATAGTAGTCTCATCGGTGTTCCTTTGTACGTTTTTTCCGGTTATTCTGATTGTGGTGGCGATAGTGACCGGATTGACCATGCCCGGCCCGCTGTTCTTCCGCCAGAAACGGAACGGGCTGAACGGCAGGGAGTTTTATTGTTACAAGTTCCGCAGTATGAAAGTAAATGCAGATGCCGACAGGATACAGGCCACGGAGCATGATCCCCGCAAGACGCGCTGGGGCAATATAATGCGTAAGACGAATATAGATGAGCTGCCCCAGTTTATCAATGTGCTGTTGGGGGATATGAGTATCGTGGGGCCTCGTCCTCACATGCTTCTCCATACGCAGGAATATTCAAGGCTGATCAATAAATATATGGTGCGGCATTTTGTGAAACCGGGTATAACGGGATGGAGCCAGGTTACGGGTTTCCGTGGGGAAACGAAGGAACTAAAAGACATGGAGGGCCGTATCCGTGGTGATATCTGGTATTTGGAGCACTGGAGCTTCGGTCTGGACCTTTACATCATGTACAGGACGGTGGCGAATGTCTTCCGTGGCGAGAAGAATGCCTATTAGTAAAACGGGCTGTTCTTAACGATCCTTCTCGATGAGGGTCCTTAGTAATTTAGCAGTTAAAAAACTTTGTTTTTGCAGCCTGTTATTTCCGTCTGCCGGCCGGAAATGGAACATAGCCGGCACTAATGTTAGATCAGAACCCTTGTCCTTTGTGAAAAGTGCAGGGGGAGCTCCGGGAACGAGAGCGCTTGTTCCCGGAGCTTTAATAATAAAGAAGATTATCCGATCAGGATTTATTCAGCTTTAAAAATAAACGCGGATTATACAATAACCCGTAACAGGAAGGATTTTTATCTATATGATAGTCTGTTTCGGTGTGTCGGTACCGGCCGGATGATCTTAGTAAAAAATTCCCTCTGCCAGTAGTATCACTCTCTACTTGAGAGCAGAAACGAACACTGGCAAAAGGAAACCTTGGAAAAAGAAATTACCTTTCCAAATATCCGAACACCCCTTCCGCGTCAAAACACGGACAAGCCTTCGGGATGCTTCCGCTCATATCCCTATGTCCCCTTATCCGGGCACCGGGAAAAAGCTTTGCCAGACGCATCAGCAACAAGGTAAGCTGTTCTGTCTGCTCTGCGGTCCGGGTGTCTGCCGGATGTCCGTCCGCATCCAGACCGCCCTCGTAGCAGATGCCGATGCTGCAACGGTTCCAGGGACGGCAGTGTGCCCCCACTTCCAGCAGTTTGCGGTGCTGGGTGATGGTGCCGTCGCGACGGATATAGAAGTGGTAACCTACAGTCCGGAAACCACGGGTCTTATGGTCACGAAGTAATTGCTCGGCAGTATAGTCTTTGTCACAACGTGTGGCGCTACAGTGGAGGATGAGGTATCGCACTGATTCGCGTCCTTGCATCAGCGGTCCGTCCTCTACGGTGAGGAGTTGGCGTTCGTTTTTCATTTCTTCCTCACCGATTATCATTGGGAATGTTTCTTGTATCATAATAAATTGAGAATTGGAAAATGTTGTGTTTGTTCTTTAGATGAGGGATGCGCAACTGGTAATGCCCAAAGCGGTGAGTGCCGCGATGGCTGCCTGGATAACTGCCCGGAGGATTTGTGTCCAGGTGATTTTCTTGGATTCGTGGTTGGATTCATTCATGGAAATATCTGTTTTTTGTCAGTTTAAAATGCGAATGGAACAAAAGGAGGTTACGGAACTGGCGGACGGACACGGGGGAGTGAAAGAAGAGTCCGTGTCGCCCGTGTTCCATAATCACATCATGCTATCTCTGTGGAGCGGAACAAGCCGGTCAGCTATTTTCGTCTGCCGGTTCGCCGGAGGCGGCTGGAATGCGGGAGGCGTCAGCGTCGTCAGCGGCAATGCCGACGGCAGAAGAATTGCCCGTCAGGTCTACCGTAGTCTTTCCGGCCTTCAATGCCTTCACTACTTCGGCGGCTGCCTTGCGCGTGGGAACCAGTTGGAATTCGGCATCTTGGCGCAGGTTGTTGAAACGGACGCCCGGAGCCCACAGTACGTTCACCTCGGTGATGTTCTCCACAGTGAACTCTGCCATCGAATGGGCGCCGAGGCTTCGGATACTGTTCGAAAATACGCCCAGATCGCCCATCTGTATCTGCTGTCCGTTCAACAACTGCTCGCGCAGGCAGTCCACGGCAAGAATAAGGATGGCTTGGATATCGGCGCGCGAGTATACACATCCGTGGCTGGCAATGTGGTAACAGAACTTGTCCAGTGTCATTACTTGTGAGTACTGGGCGTTGGCATACGCCTTCTTGGCCGCGTCTTTGTCGGTGGGGTTACCACGCATGCAGGTGCTGTAGTTGATCATGATAAATAGGGTTTTAAGAGATGAAAAATAAAAAATGAATTTCGTCAGTGAAGAGGGAGAATACTTTACTTTTCTTGCGGATTGCACGTAGGTAACGTGTAAGGCTGAAGGTTAGTAACGTATGGGGTTACATGTTAGTAACATGCTAGGCCGAAGGTTAGTAACGTATCGGCTCCCTCATTGTTGACATTGCAAAGATAGGTACTGTGAAATGCGTGCTGACGCTTTATGACACCTTGTGGCACTTTATGGCTTTCATCCTGTTCCAAAGAGCTTGCAGGGCTATCCGGGGCTGCCCAGATGCCGGTTGATCAGTGTCACTTGGCGGCTCGTGAAGACTTTTTGCGAGGTATGGTAACCCGTTGCGGATAACTCTTCCATCAAAGGGGGACAGCCGTTTATCCACCTCATCAGATGCCGGGTGGCTATCCGGGGATTTGAACCGGGAAAATAGAGCAGAGCCAGGCTACCTTTTGTCATGGATGGGAAATAAAGGAAATCTTTCATATTTATACATTTTAAATTCAGGAATCTTGCAAACTTGCAGAACTTGCACTCTCTCTCACACCCACACACGTACGTGTGTGCATGCGCGCGTTGAATTCGTATTCGCCACGCCCCACTTTGACCAGCTGTCCGCGTTCGGTCATACGTTTCAGCAGCGAGTCCACCGAGCCTGCCGGAACTCCTACCTGTTCTCCTTTGTCGATGGCTTCGTTGCGGGTGAAGCGCAGGGGAAGGCAGTCGAACAGGGTTTCGGGAGTCATGTTCGCCGATGGTGCGGTGGGGGTTCCTGCGGGCAGGAGCGAGAGAATGTGGCATGCATGGCGGTACAGAGGTTCCACCAGGGCCAGCACGGCATAAAAGTCGTCGGTGCGGATGGAGAGGTTGAATTGCGGTACGATTCCGTCTGCTATGTTTTCTTGTGGAATATGGGCCGACGGGGTCAGTCCGGGACAGTTCAGCAGGGTACGCACGATATTTTCCTGTGGTTCACCGCTCCTTTCGCCTCCCGGCAGCAGGGATTCCAGAGAGCGCAGCAGGGCGATAATGCTTATGATGCGGAAGATATTGATGGCAATACGGGTTACGGCGCTTTTCATCTGGTTGCCGTGAATGGCGGAGGCTCGTCCGAATACGCGGGCAAAGTGGAAGTTGAATATCTCTTTTTGCTCGTGGGTGAGCTTCATGTTGATGTTGCTCACCGAAGCGGTGATGGCGTCCAGCACTTCTTTCCATTGTGCCCCCCATTCCAGGAAACGGGAGTCATAGTCTGTATCCGCTTCGTTGAACTGGTCTTCCCATTCTTCAATGGCAGGCATATAGTAGAACAGCTGGCGAGAGAACAATCCGTTTTCGGCCGATGGGATAAGGGGCTTGATTTGTGCAGGCGTGCCGCTGAGAAGTACGCAGAGGAACGTGACGTTACATTCGCGGTATTCGTGATTGGTGCACCGGTTGTAGGCCAGCCGGTCATGGTCGAAACATTTCCGGAGGAGGTCGCTCCAGTGTCCGTGGTCGCCTCCAATGGCGGTGCTCACGGTGTCGGCCTCGGTTTCGCATATCAGTCCTACGCCTCCGGAGTCCATCAGGTTTTCCTGTATGCCTGTACCGGTATTGTCGCCGGCTATGAGGAGCATTTTCAGCTGGGGCTGTTCGGGTTCGGGGGTATTTGCCTTTTCCTTCCCCAAAGTGTCCCATTTGGTCTTTTCCATGCGGTAGGTCTTTATTTTTTCCCGGTAGGTGTCCAGCAGCGCGTTGTGTATGGGTTCTGCCAAACGGCGTACCCAGGTCAGCGCACCTTTGCCGGAAGCGGGAGGCGCGGTGACGAACACTTGCAGACAGGGATACTTGTGCTTTCGTCCGTACACAAAACTTACCAGTTTGTTGAGAGTGCTTCCCAGCACGGTTGCCGCACCCAGCAGCAGGATATCCCGTTGGGCGGGAGAGTTACCGCAGTCTATGATTCCTTGCAGGAAGGCGGGCCAGCGGTAGTCGGGGAAAGAGGGAAGTCGGGCAGGGAGGATGGTCTTGGACACGCCGTCGGACAGGGGGGAGGCTGGGTCCGTGAAAACGGCATCGGGCGGAGTCCCGTCGGAAGCATCCGGATGGGCATTATAGGATGCGCGCGCACGTGTGTGGGTGTGGAGAGACTGCAAGTTCTGCAAGTTTGCAAGTTTCGGGTCCATTTTCACCCCGGCCACCTCTGCCAGATGGAAGACGGTTCCCAGGGAATTTCTGCCTGTTCCTTTGGTCAGGGCATGTCCGTACAGTTTGTCTGCTTCATCGTGGTGGTACTTTTCGGATATGCGGCAGATGCGGTGGAACCGGGTGCGTCCTTCTTCTCCGCAACTGTTGGCTATGGCAAAGGCCAGCGGCATATATTCCTGATAGGTGGGGGCCACATTGACTCCCGCTTGTTCGATGGCTGTTACCAGCTGTTCCAAGATAGAAATAGAATCGTTCATTTTTTAATATTTATGGTTATTGATTTTCGCTTCTCCGTCGTGCGACAGAAAACAGGCTCTGGACAAGTCGGCATTGGCCCTGTCCACTTTCAGCTCGTATTTCCATTCCAGATACTCCCATGCGGTGTGCAGGGCATTGTCGAAGGATTCTTCCACGCTCAGGAAAGGGTTTATGCGGTAAGGGATAAACAGTTTTACTCCCTGGTTTCCGGGGCTGACAAAGGAAAGTACGGGGTGCAGCACTTCATCGGCAAAGAGGCGGTCGCGCCACATTGCCGCTTCTTCGGTGGAAGCCAGTTCGTCAATATCTATGACAAAGAGGCCCGAAGGAACTTGCATGCATTGCTCTTTGCAGTAAGAGAAGATACCTGCCGGAGTGACATACGGTAAAAGGGTCTGTTTATTCTTTCGGAACACTTGCTTGTCTCCGAGTCCGGCTCTGACTTTACGCGTCAGTTCTTCCAGTTGCGGATTGGTGCTGATGTAGGTATGAAGCCCTGCCACACTGCATATACATGTGGGTATTTTATTGGTGACGGGTGCATTGAAAAATGACATGATGTATTCTTTCATAAAAGAAATTGATTTTGATTTATCTGCACAAATATACGGGTAGGGAATGACGTATGGAAATCGGTTCATAACCGTTTACTATCTGTTTACTATTGGTGCATGCTATTGATTATATATTGATAAAATATGGATTTTGATTAACGATCTGTTGATAATAATTAAAGAATAGAGAAAAGAAATAGTATATGAATGAAAAACCTGATATGATGATAAATATTTATGGCGGAAACAATCTGATTGCCCCTGTGGCGTCTTCCGCCATTCAGAACTTTTATGGCGACCGGGGTGATGAGGCCGCCGACCAACCGGAAGATTCTGAGAAAACGGAGAGTACAGAAAGTGTGACGGATGAGAAGCCGGCACAGGAGCCGGCGGAACTGTCGGATGATGAATTTTACGTATCGGTCTATATACCCGATATAAAGGTGATGAGGGCTTACAAGATACTTTTGGGAGAGTGTACCACGGCACGCGAACTGGCGGTGGTGGTAGGAAAGATGCTGGCCGATGAGAACTGTAGGAATGTAGACAAACACACGGTGGTGAAAGCGGCTTTCATCAAGTCGTTGCTACCTTTTGCCAAACGGCTTGTGTCGGGCGGTACGATAGCCAATATACGGGCGCAGATTAATAATATGCTGGCTAGTAAATAATTTTTTCAGTTATCCTCTTACTCCATTGGCACGTTAGCAAATCGGCAAATTATTTATGTTGCGGGATTATCAGATAGAGATGAAAACACGTCTGATGGAAGCGTGGAAAGCTCACCGGAGTGTGATGGTGCAGATGCCTACCGGTACGGGCAAGACACATTTGCTGGCATCTGTGGTCAGTGAGTTCGTGTCTTCTGCCGGCAGCGGGGTATGGCTTATTGCCCATCGTAGGGAACTGGTGGCGCAAATGGAGGAAACGCTGGCTAAATATGGTATCCGGAGGGAGGATACTCCGGTCAGGGTGATGTCTGTCCAATGGCTGTCCCGGCACTGGAATGAGGCGGGTGATGCTCCGGGACTGATTGTGATAGACGAGGCTCATCATGCCTTGGCCGCTTCTTACACGGAGATGTGGAAGCGTTATCCTGCCGCAAAGAAACTGGGTGTGACTGCCACACCTTGCCGCCTGAACCGTAGGGGGTTTACGGAACTGTTCGAGGTACTGGTTACTTCGTGGAGTATTGCCGAGTTTATTGAAAAAGGCGTGTTGTCTGTGTTCGATTATGTATCCATCCGTCCCGGCAGCGAGGAGCAGCGGCTCATTGACGGTCTGGAGAAACGGGGGGCCGATGGGGATTATCAGGTGAAAGAGATGGATGCGGTACTGAACAGGCGTCCCGGTATCGAGCGCCTGTACCGCAGTGTCAGGCAGTTTGCTTCCGGCAAGAAGGGGATGGTGTATGCCATCAGCATTGAACATGCCCGGCGGATAGCGGAGTATTACAGCAGGCGGGGAGTGAATGCGGTGGCTGTGGACAGCAAGACTCCTGCTATGGAGCGTAAGCGGATGGTGGAGGAGTTCAGACATGGAAAAATCGAGGTGCTGGTGAATGTGGATGTATTCAGCGAGGGGTTCGACTGTCCCGATGTGGAGTTTGTACAACTGGCCCGTCCTACTTTGTCACTGGCTAAATATTTGCAGCAGGTAGGGCGCGGATTGCGGAGATCGGAGGGCAAGGAGGCGTGTATGCTGATAGACAATGTGGGGCTGTACCGCATTTTCGGGCTTCCTACACAGCGATGGAACTGGGATGCTATGTTCCGGGGACGGATGGCGGGAAAGGGGAGTTTGCCCGGACGGATGAACTGTGATGCTTCCGTTACCGCTTTTCCGGTGGTGGAAAGGCCGGCTGAAGCCGGTGGGGACTTGGTGGTGGTTATGGAGCACGGGCGTTTGCTTTCTTCCATCAGAGAGCAGGCTTTGCCGGATGAGAAGGAGCGGTCACCGTCATGCAGGCTGAGGGCATTTGTAGATAAGGAAACAGGTCTTTGGGGATTGGAAAAGGGAGATGAGATGCTGCCGGACGCTTCGTTTAAAGAGATTTTGAGTATCAAAGGACGTTTTGCCGTGGGGAGGCTTCGGAACGGGTGTGTCCGGGTACTGGATGATACGGGGGCTTTGGTGGCCGAACCGGGGCATTGCCGTGAGGTGAGGTTTCTGAAAGATGATTTGTTGCAAGTCCGTCATGCCGGGAATTCGGTGTCTTATGTGGATTTACGGAACGGCCGGTGTTATTCTGTCCGCCCGCGTGTCCTCAGATACGGGAGCATAGAATTGTTACAGGCGAACCGTACTTATTACAGCAGGACAAGGCAGGTGTATGCCAATACATGCGGGTTGCCTTCTTCGTCCATCGTGTGGATGGGGTTTTATGTGAAGATGTACGATGGCAGAGTGCCTTCTCGATGCCGCCGCATGGAAGATGGAGGCTTTTGTTGTGAACCGCAGGTTTGTCTGTTGGAGGGGGATGAGGAGCGTGCTTATTACCTGAGCGGATGGTTGCCGGATCAAAGTATTGTGGTGATGGATGAGGAGGGACGGTATTATCATGTGGAGAAAGGGCATGGAAAGCGTTATGTGGCCTGTAACCGTCCGTCGGACCGGAGTGAGGATTTTGATGAGGCGGTGGCATTGCTCCGAAGACAGGCGGACGAGCGTGTGGAGAAACGCTTGCGTGAGGAGAAGTGCGAGTATGAACGGAAACGGCAGCGTATAATCAGCAGGAGTGTGGAGGCCGTACCTTTTCAAATAGGAGTGAAATGGGGGCTGAGGACAGCGGAGCGGATTTTGATTCCACCTGTCTATCGGAGGATATTGCATCCGGTGGGTGGTTATTGCGCCTATCAGGACAGTTCCTGCCAGTGGGGGGTACTGGCTGTAGATGGAAGGATCATTATCCGGGCCCGGTATATGGAAGTGGAGATAGACAGGGATGGAACGGCGCGTCTTACTTTGGTTCCGGGGAAGATGGAAACGGTGAAGCTGACGGACTGATAGGATAAAAAGCAGGGGATAACTTTTTGTCAAACCGATATTTGGCGATGGAATACATATCATTATGAAAAGTTTTGTAACTTTGCATCCGATTTTTAAAAAGGAGATATTGATATGGAATTACCTGATGACCCGATGATGCTTTTCAGCATGGTGAATATGAAACTTCGTGACTGCTATCATTCGCTGGACGAGCTTTGTGATGATATGAATGTAGACAAGGAGCTGTTGGTGAAAAAACTGAAGGCGGCCGGATTTGAGTATAGTAAGGAAAACAACAAGTTTTGGTAGATAGAGGGATCAGCCCGTTCCGGAAGAATGTGTGGAACGGGCTGATTTTTTTATTGAGGTACCTATTGATTATTTTTGTATAAGTCCTGTTTCCGGTATTGCAACAGGGATGTTCCGGTATGTCGCTTGAAGAAACGTCTTAAGGTGGCAAGATTGGCAAACCGGGTTCTTTGAACGATTTCCTGTATGCTGATGGATGGATTCTCCAATAGTGCGTAAATCTCTTGCAGGGTATAATGTATAATCCATTCTTTGGGGGATTTTCCGCTTACCAGGGTCAAGGCTTCAGTCAGGTATTTGGAGGAAACATGCAACTTTTCGGCATAGAACGCCACTTCTTTGTTTTCTTTGTAATGCTTTAACAGCAAATCCAGAAAAAAGTATCCGATTTCTTCTTTATGCAAGGTGGTGACTTTATGTTCTTTTACCGTGCTGTAATAGTCTGCATAAAGTTCCAGAAAAGGTAATTTCAGCAGATTGGTAATAGATTCTTTTGTAAATAAATAAGTTGGCGAAGTGGCTCTGTTGTATAATAACCGGAAATAGATGGAGAACTGTTCCGCTTTCTCTTGGGATAGCGAATAGACGCAGTGGGTCTGGGTGTAGGTATGAAAACCGGTCGGAAAACGTTTGATACTTCCATTGATCACGTCATAAAAAAGGACATTTGAAAAAGTACAATAGTCGATGGTGAAAGTCGGGCTGGATTTTATAAATGAAACCAGGAATCCCGGCATGAAAATAAGAATGTCGTTTGCGCAAATAACATATTTCCGGAGGCCAACCTGGATCTCGGCATTTCCTTCGGTACATATACCCAAAACTCCTGCCGGCATATAAGAGGGGTATTTGCTGAAAGGCACTGTGTGCGCATCCATATAAATACTGAAATCTTGGTCGGACAGTCCTTCTTTGGTATCCTGTGGTTTTGGGTTATTATATAACATACTTTGTATCAAATCTAGCTTCACAAAATTAGAATTTAATGATACATTCCACCGGGAGTAGTGGACATAAGGGAAAATAAAACGGAAAAAAACTACGTGTATTTGATTTTTTTAATATACTGATAGGAAAACAATTTGAGCTTTCCGTAAGTTGTAGGAGAACACGGAAAATTATTCTTTTTTACAGAAAGAAGGGTGAATTCAAAAAGACCGTTTGATTGGTTTTTGAATTCACCCTTTATGAATGGATCGGAGTTATTTTTGCGCCAGTAATTTGGCTATGGCACGGTCGGGTTTCCCGGTTTCTGTCAGGGGAAGTTTGAATACCGGAACAAAACGTTTGGGACGCCAGTAGGGAGGTAATTGATGTGTGCAGGTCTGTTCTATGTCGTCGGGCAGTTGTCCTTCGGCAAGCAGTACAATGATTTCTCCGAATTTTTCGTCGGGGGCGGAGGTGATCAGGAAAGGAACGGACAGGTGTTCTTTCAATGCGGCCTCTACTTGTTCTATCTGCACTTTTACTCCTCCTGTATTGATCGTGTTGTCTTTTCTGCCTAGAATGCGGAATTGGTTCTGTCCGTTTATCTCGGCTATGTCATTGGTCACCAGTTCTTTTTCGCAAATTTCGGGAGCGTATATCACCAAGGTGTTTTCTTTACTCAGACGGATCTGTATGCTCTCGAAAGGGGTGTACCAGTCTGAAGCTTCAGGACCGTTCAGTCTGCGTAGGGCAATGTGTGACAAGGTTTCGGTCATGCCGTAGGTAGACCATACGGCATGGGGGAAATCTTTTAACGCAGCGTTCAGTTGGGAGTCGATAGGACCGCCTCCGATAATGAGGTGTCTGATTTGTTGCAATATCGCTTTCTCTTCGGGAACTTGCAGTGAGTTATAGACTTGCATGGGGATCATGGCGGCAAAGACGGGTGCTTTTGTCAGGTCTTTTAAAGGATGTCCGGAGGGGGTGACAGGCAGCAAGTCCAGTCCCGCTACCAAGGCACGTATTACCACCATTTTTCCGGCAATGTATTGCAAGGGCATACAAAGCAGGGCGGAATCTTCTTTTTGCAGTCCGAGGAAGGAACAGGTGAGGCAGGCGCTTTCCATCATGCGTTCTTTTTCTACATACAGTTCCTTGGGTTTGCCGGTGGAGCCTGAAGTATGTACCGGCAGGGTGTCTGCCGGGTCAAACCATTCGGAAAGAAAGGAGAGAAGTTCCTGCCGGAAGCTTCGGTTGTCGGCAGGGATATTCATTCTTACCATTTCAATTTCCCAGTTGGAGTAGGGGATGCTTTCTATCAGAATGGTCTGTTTGTTTCTATTGGTGCAGAATTTTGTCATTGTTTCAGCCAGTTTAGTAAGTCGGGTTCTTGTTCTTCGGGGTGGAACCAAAGGCAGTCCCCTTCGATGTGAAGCGGATAGTCTATATTGTCGGTAAACAGCAAGCCGGTACCTAGTCCTTGGGGGAGGGCGGGCTGCAAGGTGGCACACCATTGTGCGATGGCATTCAGTCCGATATTGGACTCCAGAGCGGAAGTGACCCATGAGCCGATGCCTCTTTCAGCCGCCAGTTCCATCCATTCTTCGGAGCCGCTGATTCCTCCGTGCAGAGAAGGTTTCAGGATAATGTACTGAGGACGGATGGTTTCCAGCAATTCTATTTTCCGGTCGCGCCGGTTGATGCCTATCAGCTCTTCATCCAGTGCAATGGGAAAGGGGGTGGCGGCACAGAGCCGGGCCATTTCATTCCATTGCCCCGCACGGATGGGCTGTTCGATGGAATGGAGCTGGAATTCGGAAAGACGATGTAACTTTTCGAGGGCATCGGCAGGAGAGAAAGCACCGTTGGCATCTACACGCAGTTCGATTTGGGCTGGGGTGAAATGCCGGCGGATGTGCGCCAGCAGCTCCAGTTCCTTTTCAAAGTCGATGGCGCCTATTTTGAGTTTGATGCAGCGGAAGCCTTGCTGCATCTTTTCCCCGATGCGCCGGTACATCTCGTCAAAGTTTCCCATCCAGATGAGTCCGTTGATGGGGATGCCCTCTTTGCCTTTGCTGAACGGGGTGTGCCAGAATTGCAGGCTGCGTGCCCGGAAATGCAGCAGGGCGGTTTCCATTCCGAACAGGATGGACGGATAGGGAAGCAAGGCTTCCCGGTCTATTTCCCCGTTCTTTTCCAGGTTCTTGCAGGCAGTGGCCAACACCTCGTCGTATGAGGGGATATCGTCACAACTCAGGGCAGGGAGAGGGGCGCATTCACCCACGCCATAGTGGCGGCTGCCGGTGTCGGTGAGGAGGATGTACCATACATCCCGGGTAGTATATACTCCTCTGGAAGTACCGGCAGGTTGCTTGAAGTGTAATTGTTTTTTTATAATTTGGGTTTGGAACATTTTTTTTTATGTGTAGTTGGTTTGGTATATTTATCCCTGACAATCTCAAAGGCGCGTTGGACCCATGTGTATATGCTCGTGTCGGGAATATCACCATCAAAATTAAGTTGAAGCCAATGTTTCAGACTTTGGTTGATGGGATTGCCGACTGAAACATGTCTCTCTTTTATATACTCAATTTCGTCCGAAGTAGATTTGACATTGACAAAAGTGAAATTGTCAATGTCTATAAAACAGAACATGTGTCCATAAACATAAAAGGCAAGGATGGAATCATATCTTGCAGCAAATTTGCCAAATGGCATCTTTTCGGAAACGTCACCTAACGAAAGACAATATTTTCTGAATTCTTCAATGTCCATGCTTTGAATTTGTAGTTTGTTTATGGGAACTTCGGATAATCCTGGAACCGTGGCTTGCGTTTTTCCAAAAATGCCTTCCCTCCTTCCTGCGCTTCCTCTGTCATGTAATACAGCATGGTGGCATCTCCGGCAAGTTCTTGTATGCCGGCTTGTCCGTCCAGTTCGGCATTCAGTCCGGCTTTGATCATACGAAGAGCGAGCGGGCTGTGCTCCATCATCTTTTCTGCCCATGCCACGGTTTCGTCTTCCAGGCGGTCGAAAGGAACGACTGTATTGACTAATCCCATTTCCAGTGCTTCCTGTGCGGAGTATTGACGGCAAAGGAACCATATTTCACGGGCTTTCTTCTGCCCTACGATGCGTGCCAGATAGGAAGAGCCGAATCCGGCGTCGAAGCTGCCTACCTTGGGACCTGTCTGTCCGAAAATGGCATTCTCTGAGGCAATGGTCAGATCGCATACCACATGCAGCACATGACCGCCGCCGATGGCGTAACCGTTTACCATGGCGATGACCGGTTTAGGCAGTGACCGGATTTGCTTTTGTACGTCCAGCACATTCAGACGGGGAACTCCATCTGTGCCGATATAGCCGCCATGCCCCTTTACGTGCATATCTCCCCCGCTGCAGAAGGCTTTGTCGCCTGCTCCGGTCAGAACCACTACATTGATATCCTGGCACTCGCGGCAGTAATACAGGGCGTCGCTGATTTCCGAAGTGGTGGTGGGGGTGAACGCGTTGCGGTAACGCGGACGGTTGATGGTGATTTTCGCTATTCCGTTGTAAAAGTCAAACAGAATATCCTGATATTCTTTGATGGTTTTCCATTCTCTTGTTTCCATTATTCATTTTTATTTTTAAGTCCGTGATAATATTCTCTTAACAGGGTGGTGTCTTTTTCCTTGTCGGTAAACACCTCCAGCAGCATGGGTTGCATCCGTGTCTCGGGTGAGGTGAATGGCTGCATCGCTTCTTCCAGCTCTTCTTCTCCGGTCACTTTCATGTAAATAAAGCCGCGTTCTTCCGCCCAGCCTTTGGCGGTGGTGTAATGCTCGGCTGTGATAAACTCCCTGGAACGGCTTGATTTGTCCATTCCAGGCAGGGTATGGAATATTTCTCCTCCTTCGTTATTCAGTAACAGGATGCGGATGTTGGCACCGTAATTTTGATTCCACAGTGCGTTCATGTCATAGAAGAAGCTCAAGTCGCCTATGATGATGAAATTCAGCTTGCTGGAAGCGGCGGCATAACCGATGGCGGTGGACAGGGAGCCTTCTATGCCGTTCACTCCCCGGTTGCAACAGATTTCCACCTGGGGAGGAACTGTAAATAACTGTGCATAGCGCACGGTGGAGCTGTTTGCCAGATGCAGGGCACAGGGTTCGGGCAGTGCCCGGATGAGTTTTCCGATAACGGAGATTTCGGAATAAGCAAGGTCCGGCATCGGAATGGTTTTGCAATAGTTTTCCCACATCAGCGGATAATGGGTAGGTTTGTTGTCCAGCAGGAAAGCTATTTTTTCCAAGAACTCAAACGGATCCATCTCGATGACGGTGGTCAGGCAACCGTATAAATCGGCTATCTTCCCGTCGGCGGCAACATGCCAGTGTTCGCGCGGGGGATGATTGCGCAGGTATTTCTTCAATTGTTTGGATACGATGTGTCCGCCGTAGGTAATCAGTATTTCGGGGGCCATGTCTTCCTGGCGTTCCGGTGTCATGGAATAAACGGCGGCGTCGAAATTCTTGATAGGAATGCCGGGGATGGTCTGGTTGCCTAGATGTTCCGTCAGCCAGGCGAAATGTTTATAAAGCGGTTTCACATATTTTTTCTCGAACAGGTAAATCAGATTCATCTGGCCTACCACAACCATGCGCTTGTTGTACTTGTTCAGCCGTTCGATCAGTTCCTTATAGTCACGGTCGTACACGCTCAGTCCCTGATAACGGGTGATGACACGTACTTCGGGAAGTGTTTTGGCGGTGAAGCGGTAAATGGGTTCGGAAATGGGTACATTGATATGTACAGGCCCTTTGCCGTGGTGGGTGGTTTCCAGTATGGCTTCGTTGATAAGGCGGTTGCAAAACCATTCGTCTTCCTCAGTATGTACTTCGGGCAGGTTGACAGACATCTTGACTAACGTTCCGAACACATGGGGCTGGGGCAGGGTTTGTCCGTCCATTTGTCCTATCCAGGCAGCGGGGCGGTCGGCGGAAATGACAATCAGAGGTACTTGTTGGTAAAAGGCTTCGGCTACGGCAGGGTGCAGGTTCAGCAGGGCCGAACCGGAAGTGCAGCATACTGCGGCAGGGCCTCCCCCTTGTAAAGATAGGCCGATGGCAAAAAAACCGGCACTGCGTTCATCGGTTACAGAATAACAAGTGAAGTCCTCTATATTGGCCAGAGTATGTACGATGGCAGCATTACGGCTGCCGGGACAAAGCACTATTTTCCGCACACCGTGCGCTTTGAGAAGTGCCACCAACTGAAGTATGTTCTTTTTGTCTGAATACATTATTCTTCTACTTTAATTGTTTCCATTTATTTATTTATAAAGTCAGGATGAAGGATGCTCCGCATCGTATTCATCTTGTCTCCCGTTTCCATCCATTCCGATTCTACTTCCGAGGAAGCCAGTATTCCTCCTCCTGCATACAGGATGGCTTCACCCGGCTTTATTTCCATGCAGCGCAGATTGACGTAGATATCGGTATGCCCCTCTGTGTCCAGCCAGCCGGTGAATCCGGAATAATAACTGCGGTCGTACCCTTCATTGTCCGGAATAAACCGGAAAGCCTCCTCTTTGGGCAGGCCGCAGACGGCGGGAGTGGGATGGAGTTCTTGCAATAAATCGCCTATATGGTCTGTATTTTTCAACAAGAAATAAAAATCGGTCTTGAGGTGTACCAATTGTCCGGCACGGGCGGTATAAGGACCTTTTTCCGTCATCTTGTTGCCGAATCTTTTGGCGATCCGGCGGATGTAATCAGCCACATAGCCCTGCTCTTCCCGGTTCTTCTTGTCCCAGTCTGTCGGCATCACTTCGTTCTGCATCGGCATGGTACCGGCCAGGGCCACGGTGTGCCATTCTTTGCCGTGTCCGCTTAATAAGATTTCCGGTGTGCTGCCCAGCCAGGTTCCGGAAGCAGGGGTGTGGCATAGGTAAATCATCATGCGCGGATAGTTGTTGCAGGCCCGGACAAAAGCGCCGAGTGGTGAAAAATCATCTCCGATATGTCTGGCGGAAGAACGTGACAGAACCAGTTTCTGGAACCGCTTCTCTTGTAAGGGAGTGATGAAACGCCCGAATGCGCGGGTATATTGTTCTTTATCCGTTTCTTCGGAAACAAAAGGGGAGAGTTCACTCTGCCGGCTTTTGCAGGTGAGCAGGGCATCCGCACATTCCAGTGAAGACAGTGCTTCGCTGATTTCGCTCCAGTCGTATGCGGTGACATCCGGACGGATAAGTACCAAGGGATGTTCCTCCGATATCCGGAAAGGAGCCATGACAAATCCTTTCTTTCCATTCAGTTCCTGAATGTCCGCTAATTGTTCCACATCGCCCGAGGTTTGCAATACCAGGTAGCATTCGTCTGTCCAAGGTAACCGGTAGAGGGCGAAACCGAGGCGGCTGTGTGTCAGGCAATCCAATAATTTTTGCGTATGTATATCTGGTAGATTCATTTCTTTTTCAGTATGAAATTAACGACACGAACAGTAGAAACCAGTTGTCCTTGTGGAGTGGTGATATCTATATTCCATATATGCGAGGATCTGCCGCGGTGAATCAGTTTGCCGGTGGCGAATACTTTGCCTCCGACGGGCACGGCCGACAGATGATTTCCACTTACTTGTACTCCGCAGGCATATTCGCCTTCCCGGCATAGCGACATGGAGCCATGCCCTGCCACAATCTCGGCCAGAGCCAGTGACGCGCCGCCGTTCAACATACCAAAGGGTTGTGAAGTACGATGGTCTACAGGCATTTCGGCATGTACCGCATCCTCGGTGGAGGGTAGAAACCGGATACCCAGATGTTCCGCCATCGAATTCGAATAATCAGGTTTGCAGGTTGTTTCTTCCATCATTTGTATGTCTGTTCTTTTCTATAAGGCTACAAAAATACATAAATTTTAGATGAAAATGTCGTTCATGTTGTTCTTTTAAGAACAAAAACATTCGGGGTTTGTTTCTATTATCGGAATATATTTTTTATTTTGCAAAAAGAACTTGTACAAATGCAACAACGAATGAATAAAACAATAATTTAATACTTATGCTCATTACGATTATTATCCTTGTACTGTCCGCAGTATTTTTTGTAAATGGCAAGATACGGTCGGATCTTGTGGCTCTTTGTGCTTTAGTGGCTTTGTTGATTTTTCAGATATTGACTCCTGACGAGGCTTTGTCCGGATTCTCCAATTCGGTCGTCATTATGATGGTGGGGCTGTTTGTGGTTGGCGGAGCGATTTTCCAGACAGGACTTGCCAAAATGATCAGTTCACACATTCTGAAATTAGCGGGTAAGAGTGAATTGAAATTATTCTTGCTTGTAATGTTGGTGACTTCTGCCATCGGGGCTTTTGTGAGCAATACAGGTACGGTGGCTCTGATGTTGCCTATCGTGGTCAGTCTGGCAGTCAGTGCCAACATGAATCCCAGTCGTCTGCTTATGCCGTTGGCGTTTGCCAGCAGTATGGGAGGTATGATGACACTGATTGGTACGCCGCCCAACCTTGTTATTCAAAATGCGTTGACTTCGGCCGGTTTTCCTCCGCTTTCGTTCTTCTCTTTTTTCCCGGTAGGGATTATTTGTGTGGCAGTGGGTACTTTGGTGTTGCTTCCGCTCAGTAAATGGTTTCTTTCGAAACGGGGGAAAAACGGGGAAGACAATGTTCATTCGGGCAAATCCCTGAAACAGTTGGTGAAGGAATACGGGCTATCCAGTAATTTGTTCCGATTGAGGGTGGTGGGTGACTCCCGGCTGCATGGAAAGACGATTATAGAGTTGGATATCCGGCGCAAGTATGGATTGAATATACTGGAGGTGCGTCGTGGGGATATGTCACAACACCGCTTCCTGAAAACAATTACTCAGAAGCTGGCCGATCCCGGTACGGTTCTTCAGAAAGAGGATATTCTGTATGTGACGGGGGATTTTGAGAAAATAAAGTTGTTTGCCGAAGATTATCTGCTGGAGATGCTGGACGAGCATACTACCGAAGAAGCGAAAAATTCAGCCAATTCATTGGATTTTTATGACATAGGTATTGCTGAAATCGTTTTGATGCCTTCCTCCAATCTGATAAACCAGACGATAAAGGGGGCGGGCTTTCGTGACAAGTTTAATGTGAATGTACTGGGTATCCGCCGGAAGAAGGAATATTTGTTGCAGGACTTGGGCAATGAGCGGATTCATAGCGGGGATGTGTTGCTGGTGCAGGGTACATGGAACAATATCGCCCGGCTGAGCAAGGAGGATGCCGACTGGGTGGTACTGGGACAACCGCTGGCCGAGGCTGCAAAGGTCACGCTGGATTACAAAGCACCGGTAGCTGCCGTTATCATGGTGCTGATGGTGGCAATGATGGTGTTCGACTTCATTCCGGTAGCTCCGGTGACGGCAGTGATGATTGCCGGTATCCTGATGGTACTGACAGGATGTTTCCGCAATGTGGAGGCGGCTTACAAAACCATTAACTGGGAAAGCATCGTACTCATTGCGGCCATGCTGCCTATGTCGCTGGCATTGGAAAAGACAGGGGCTTCCGAATACATTTCGAACAGTCTGGTCAGTGAACTGGGAACATACGGACCGTTGGCGCTGATGGCGGGTATTTATTTCACTACTTCCCTGATGACGATGTTTATCAGCAACACGGCTACCGCAGTGCTTCTGGCTCCTATCGCGATGCAAAGTGCAACGCAGATAGGGGTAAGTCCCGTACCTTTTCTCTTTGCGGTGACACTGGGGGCAAGTATGTGTTTCGCTTCGCCATTCTCCACTCCGCCCAATGCGCTGGTAATGCCCGCCGGACAATATACCTTTATGGATTATGTAAAGGTAGGGCTGCCGTTGCAGATTATTATGGGCATTGTCATGGTGCTGGTACTTCCTTTGCTGTTTCCTTTTTAAGTTGTTTATAATATATGATGCCGATGACGTCCGCTATAAACCATCCGATAGGAATAGACCACCAGATTCCGATGACCCCGATGGCAGGAATGCCGGCAAGCCAATAGGAAAGGGCTACACGGGTTCCCAACGATACCACTGTGAGCACTACGGACATTCCCGGCATACGGATGGCACGATAATATCCGTATAACAGGAACAAAATCCCGATTCCGCAATAAAACGCTCCCTCGATGCGTAAATAACTGATACCGATGTTCAGAATTTCCGTTTCGTGGGGGCGGACAAAAATCAGCATCAATGGTTTGGCGAATAAAAAGACCAGAATGGAAATGACCAGAGAGAAGAGAACGGTGGTAATCAAGGCACTTTTCACTCCTTTGCGGATCCGTTCCTCTTTTCTCGCTCCGAAGTTCTGGGCAATAAAGGTGGAAAAGGCATTTCCGAATTCCTGTACCGGCATATAGGCAAACGAGTCTATTTTTATTGCTGCCGCAAAGGCGGCCATGACTACAGTGCCAAAACTGTTGACCAATCCTTGTACCATGAGAATGCCCAGATTCATTACCGATTGTTGTACACAGGTCAGTGCGGAGAACGAAGTGATCTCTTTCAGGCAGTGACGGTCGAAATGCAGGTCGTTGCGGTGTAATCTCAGTTCGGGGTATTTCACGTAGGCATATCCCATAATTCCCAAAGCGGATGTTCCCTGTGCGGCTACCGTGGCGATGGCTGCTCCCTTGATTCCCCAATCCAACTGCAAGATAAAGAACAAATCCAGCCCGATGTTCAGTACAACGGAAACCGCCAGAAACCAAAGAGGAGTGACGGCATCTCCTATGGCACGCAGCAATGCCGCATAGAAATTATAGATAAAGGTAAAGCCGATTCCCCAAAAGATAATCCACAAGTAATCATACATCATGCCATAAATATCTTTGGGAATCTGCAATATCCTGAGGATAGGATGAATCCAGACGAAAACCGCTATATTTAGAATCAATGTTACTGTGCCGATCAGCAGGACGGATACATAGATGCTACGGCGTAGGGAATCCGTCCGTCCGGCTCCATATTGCAAGGAAAAAACGGTTCCGCTTCCCATGGACAATCCCAGCAGGATGGAAATAAGGAAAACCATCAGCGTGTAGGCGGAACCGACGGCGGCCAATGCGCCGGAACCTATACATTGTCCTACAATCAGCGTGTCGGCTATGTTGTAACACTGTTGTAGCAGTGAGCCTATAATCATAGGTAAGGTAAAACGTAGCAGAGTGCCGGTGATGCCTCCCTGCGTCAAGTCTATTTTAGATAACATGATGTGCGTCTGTTCGATTCAATTTCTTATTTATTTTGAAATTTATTGCGAAGGTAGGGAATAAAATATCAAACAACAATAGAGATTGTCTATTTAATACTCGGAATGTTCTTTCTCCTTAAAAAGAGTTAACTTGATAATATTTTCCATAGGAAACTTTTTATTATAAGAAATATCATGTATGTTTGCATAAAGTTTCCATTGGAAAATATTAAATCAAATAAAATAGTTCGATTATGAAGTATATAGTAATAGGAGGCGTAGCAGGAGGTGCAACTGCTGCCGCACGTATCAGAAGAAACACGGAACAGGCGGAAATCATTTTGTTCGAGAAGGGAGAATACATTTCGTATGCCAATTGTGGTCTGCCTTATTATATAGGAGGTGTGATTGCGGAGCGGGAAAAATTGTTTGTACAGACTCCGGAGGCTTTCGGGAAACGTTTTAACATAGATGTGCGTACCCGGTCCGAGGTAATAGCCATCCATTCTGCCGATAAGACAGTGGATATTCGTACTTCCGACGGGAAAACTTATACGGAGAGTTATGACAAATTATTGCTTTCTCCGGGTGCGTCGCCTGTTCGTCCTCCCTTGCCGGGCATTGACAATGAAGGAATTTTTACCCTACGTAATGTGAATGATACCGATGCTATCAAGAGTTACTTGCAGCAGCATAAGGTGAAACGGGCGGTAATCATCGGGGCCGGATTCATCGGGTTGGAGATGGCGGAGAATCTGCAGGAAGCCGGTGCGGAAGTGGCGGTTGTAGAGATGGCAAATCAAGTCATGGCTCCTATTGATTTCTCTATGGCTTCTTTGGTGCACGAGCATTTGTTGCAGAAAGGAGTGCATCTCTACCTGGAAAAGGCGGTGGCTTCTTTCGAGCGCACGGTCAACGGACTGGAGGTTATTTTTAAATCGGGCGAAAGGCTGCCTGCCGATATGGTGTTGTTATCCATCGGGGTACGTCCCAATACCTCATTGGTGACAGAGGCCGGACTGGAGATAGGGGAGATGCGCGGCATTAAGGTGAACGATTACTTGCAGACTTCCGACGAGTATATTTATGCGGTGGGCGACGCTATCGAGTTCCGTCATCCGCTGACTGATAGACCGTGGTTGAATTATCTGGCTGGTCCGGCCAACCGTCAGGCGCGTATTGTGGCAGATAACATGGTTTTTGGAAATAAGGTTACATACGAAGGGGCTGTCGGTACTTCCATTGCCAAAATTTTTGATATGACTGTCGCTGCTTCAGGCCTTCCGGCAAAGCGGTTGAAACAGGCAGGCATTGATTATTTGTCGGCAACCATCCATTCCGGTTCCCATGCGGGATATTATCCCGATGCTTTACAGATGTCCATTAAAATAACCTTCTCTCCTGTGAACGGGAAATTACTTGGAGCGCAGATTGTGGGGTATAATGGAGTGGACAAACGTATTGACGAATTCTCGCAAGTGATTAAGCATAACGGAACTGTATATGACTTGATGGCTTTGGAGCAGGCATACGCTCCTCCTTTCTCTTCGGCTAAAGATCCTGTAGCAGTAGCCGGATATGTAGCCGGAAATATACTGAGCGGAAAGATGAAGCCTCTTTATTGGCGCGAGTTGCAGGCTGCCGATTTGAGTAAAGTTACGTTGGTTGATGTCCGTACTCCCGATGAATTTGCACTCGGTGCTTTGAAGGGGGCTGTCAATATTCCTTTGGATGATATGCGCGAAAGGATGAAAGAGATTCCTCAGGATAAGCCGGTCTATTTGTATTGTGGAGTGGGGTTGAGAGGGTATCTGGCTTCTAATATATTGTTACAGAATGGCTTTGGGGAAGTAAGGAATTTAATAGGAGGTTTGAAACTGTATAAAGCGGCAACGGCTCCTCTGCCCAAGCCGAAGGAGTTCTCAAATTCCGGATCTTCAAGTTCTGATTCTTCAAAAGTTGATCATTCTGAACACAGTAAAGATTCTGCTGAAGCTTATACTATTGCCTCTTCCGTCATTCCTTCTATGAAAGCAATAAAAGTGGATGCTTGTGGCATATCTTGTCCCGGTCCTATCATGAAGCTGAAGAAGAGTATGGAAGAACTGGCGGACGGCGAACGTCTGGAGATTGTCGCTACGGATGCCGGTTTCCCCCGCGATGCCGAAGCATGGTGCCAGACTACCGGGAACCGTTTTGTCTCAGTAAAGTCAGGAGCAGGAAAGTATGAGGTAATTGTTGAGAAAAGTACTCCGCAATCTTCTTCCTCGGAGGTTTGCCGGGAGGATAAAGGGAAAACTTTTATTCTGTTCAGTGACGACCTGGACAAAGTTTTAGCTACTTTTGTACTCGCAAACGGTGCGGCGGCTACGGGAAAGAAGGTGACCATCTTCTTTACTTTCTGGGGGCTGAATGCTATCAAAAGATTGGACAAGCCTGCGGTGAAGAAAGATATCTGGGGGAAGATGTTCGGCATGATGCTGCCTTCCAGTTCTTTAAAGCTGAGATTGTCTAAAATGAATATGGGTGGAATGGGAGCCAGGATGATGCGATATATCATGAATAAGAAAAACATCGACTCACTGGAATCTCTGCGTACTCAAGCCATTCAGAACGGAGTGGAATTTATTGCTTGCCAGATGTCAATGGATGTAATGGGTGTGAAACGTGAGGAATTGCTGGATCATGTGACTATTGGCGGAGTGGCAACCTATATGAACCGTGCCGAACAGGCGAATGTAAACTTGTTTATTTAAATTTGCATGGAGAAAATAAAATCAATATGTGTCATGAGAGAGCTGTTCAAGGCTCTCTCTGAACTTGAAACCCGCTTGATGGAACAATATGGAGTGTCATTGAATGAGGCAATGGCACTTTGTTGCATTGGCGGAGATACGCTGACAGCCAGTGTGATATCGGAAAACACAGGTCTGTCTGCTTCGCATACTTCTAAAGTCATCCGTTCCATTGAAGAGAAAGAATTAATCGTCCGTAATTTGGGGGATAAGGATAAACGGCAGATGCATTTTACTTTATCCGATAAAGGGCGTGAATGTTTGGAAGCGCTGAAAGCAAATGAAATAGAAATACCGGAACTATTAAAGCCATTGTTTAAATAAACCCTTCTCTTTTCCATTTGTTTATTCCGGATATGAAACTGGAGAAATGGAAAAACAAGTGGAAGGAGTGGAGCAATCTGCGCAAATGGCAAATATGGAAACTGAAGCTGATTGATGCCCGTCTGTATTTCGTGAGCATATTCGTGGGGCTGCTTACGGGACTGGTTGCTGTGCCTTATCACTATCTTCTCTGGTATTTCTTTGATGTGCGGAAAACTTTTTTCACGGCGCATTATCCGTGGTATTGGCATGTATTGTTGTTTTTTATCTTATGGGGGATTCTGATCTTTGTCGCTTCTTTGGTAAAACGTATGCCATTGATAGCCGGAGGCGGTATTCCTCAGACACGTGCGGCCAATAACGGTCGTATCCGTTATGAGCATCCTTTTAAGGAACTGGTGGCCAAATTCTGCGGAGGTGTGTTGGCTCTCAGTGCGGGGCTGTCCTTGGGACGCGAGGGGCCGTCTGTTCAGATAGGGTCTTATATAGGAACACTTATCTCCCGTTGGGGACATATCCTGAAAGGGGAACGGAAACAATTGCTGGCTGCCGGAGCCGGTGCGGGCTTGTCTGCCGCTTTTGCCGCTCCGTTGTCTTCTTCTTTGCTGGTAATAGAATCCATCGAGCGTTTTGATGCGCCTAAAACCGCCATTACTACCTTGTTGGCCGGCGTGGTAGCCGGAGGAGTGGCTAGTTGGATGTTCCCCACGACTCCTTATCATCTGATTAGTGCGGTCGTTCCCGGTTTATCTTTTATCCGTCAGGCAGAGCTTTATATTATCTTTGCCGCCCTTATGGCTGTCATTGCAAAGTTTTATTCGCTCATCGTTCCTTTCTTTCAAGAAAGGATACCTGCCATGAAACTCTCCATTCCTGTCAAGATGTTGTATTTATTGATCATAGCTTATGCCATATCGTTAACAGAGACGAATCTGACAGGTGGCGGAGAGCAGTTTTTGATGATGCAGGGAATGAATGGAACTCATGATATCCGGTGGCTTACTATCATGATGCTTATTCATTTTGTTTTTACGCTGTTTTCTCTTTCTTCGGGTTTGCCGGGAGGAAGTTTCATTCCTACCTTGGTTACGGGAGGATTATTGGGACAAATCTTCGGGTTGGTATTGGTACAGCGCGGATGGATAGGGTATGAGAATGTGAGTTATATGATGCTGATCGGGATGGTGGCTTTTTTGGTGGCTGTGGTGCGTACCCCTTTGACTGCCATTGTTCTGATAACGGAGATTACCGGTCATTTCGAGGTGTTCTATCCTTCCATCGTGGTAGGTGGGTTGACTTATTATTTCACCGAATTGTTACAGATAAAACCTTACAATGTATTGCTGTATGACAGGATGTTCCGTAGCCATAATCCGGAGTCTTCCGAAGAGGCTGGTGCCCGCTATCATCTTTTTGTCGAGATAATGGATGGGTCTTATTTTGACGGAAAGGAAGTGGATACATTGGCTTTACCTAATCATTGTATCATTCGTAGTATACACCGGAATCGTAAAAACTTACTTCCTCAGGGGCAAACCCTGGTTCCCGGTGATCAAGTGGAGATAGAAATGGATGCGCAGGATATAGAAAAATTATACGAACCGTTGGTCAGTATGGCAAATATCTATTAAATTTGCCGTATGAAAAAGAAATTCCAGCTTGAAGTTCCGGGAGGAGCCGACAAAGTGTTGCTTCATACTTGTTGTGCTCCTTGTTCATCAGCCATCATAGAGTGCTTGATGCAGCATGGTGTCACTCCGGTTATCTATTATTGTAATCCCAATATTTATCCGTTGGAGGAATACATTATCCGCAAGGACGAATGTACGCGGTATGCCCAGTCCTTGGGATTGGAAATTATAGATGCCGATTATGATCATGATGCCTGGCGTTGTCGAATGGCAGGAATGGAGCAAGAGCCTGAAAGAGGAGGCCGTTGCTTGCGTTGTTTCAAGATGCGACTGCAGGAAACCGCACGTTATGCCCACGAACATGGATTCCCGGTTATCACTACTACGCTTGCTTCCAGCCGTTGGAAAAGTTTGGAACAGATAGAGGAAGCGGGCCGATATGCTACGGCTCCTTATCCGGATGTCACTTATTGGGAACAGAACTGGCGTAAAGGTGGATTGAGTGAGCGTCGCATTGCTATCATTAAGGAATATAATTTTTATAATCAGCAATATTGTGGCTGTGAGTTCAGTATGCGGAAAGAAGAAAAGGGAGGATGACGGGAATGAAGATGTTCAAACTGTGGATGGTTGTGATGTTATTGGGACTCTTGCCCGTTGTCTCAGAGGCGCAAGAAGACATAAATAATGCCATTAATGTACAGTTGGAGTATCTGAAAAAGTATCCTAAAGATAAAGACGCGCTTCGGAAAGTTAGTTTTCTCTATCTGAATAAAGCAGATTATGATCAGGCTATCTTTTATGGTCGACAATTGTTTGAGATGGGTTATAATGAACGGGATTACAATGGCGCTGTAATTTATTCTCATATTTGTCTGGGGCAGGCCCATATGATGAAGGGAAATGTAAAGGAGGCTTATAGTCATTTAGGGCAGGCCAGGCTGATAGGTGAAAGTAATAAAAATGATTCCGCTTTATGTTCCGTATATAATGGGCTGGGACTTTATGCATCGAATGTCCAAAAAGACTATTATCGTTCACTTACTTATTTCTTCAAAGGAGTTGAAGCTGCAAGACGTTGTCATTATGACAGACTCTATTCCATTTTGCTTTCTAATATTGCCGGTATTTATTATTTGAAAAATGATAGCACAGGATTGAAATATGCCCTTGAATGTTATGAACTGGGACATGAACGGAAAGATCCTTATCTGATTTATAGTGGTTCAACCAATACCGCTTATATGTATTATTTGAAGAGTGACTATAATACAGCATTGAAATATATTCAGGAGGCGGAGTTCACCATGGTGCAGAATGACTTTTATGATCAATCAAACGTTTACAATCTTTATGGATATATTCTGCATAAATTGAATAAAGATGATGAAGCGCTGGGCTTTTTCCGGAAGGCTTTGGATTTGAAAGAACAGGGAAATATTTCTTCTGTGATGAATTCCTATTTGGGCTATGCCGAAATTTTAATGGAGCATCATCAGTATGACCGGGCTGTCCGGATGCTGAAAGCCGGAATAGAACTGTCTTACCAACAGGCTAATGCCATCTATCGAAGTGACCTGTTGCAGGCTTTATCCCGATGTTATGAAGAAGATGGTATGCTGGTAGAGGCGTTGAAGTATCATAAGCTCTATCAGCTGGAAACAGATAGCTTATATAATGCGGAAAAGGAACGTGCCGTGGGGGAGATACGTGCAAAATACGATATGGAACGGCAGGAAAACGAGATAAAACAAAACCGTCTGGAATTATTGGAAAAGGAAAATAAGATGCAATTGCTTATAGCCGGATTTATCTGTATCTTCATAGCTGCCTCTTTACTATATTACTTATATTACAGAAAAAATAAGCTGTACCTTACCATTGTGAAGCAAAATCAGGACGCTATCCGGCGTGAACAGCAATTGCAGAATAAAATAGACGAGCAGTTTGCAGAGATAGGCCGCCAGTCCGCTCTTTTACAAGAATATCTTACGGACTCGACGAAAACTTCTTTGCCGCAACCTGAGAAATATGTTTCATCCTCGTTGACAGATGAAAAGAAGCAGGATTTATTTCTGCGTTTGGAAACGCTGTTGCGGGAGGAGAAGGTATTTACAGACAATTTGCTGACCAAAGAGAAAGTAGCGGAAATGTTGGGAACTAATCGTACTTATCTCTCTCAAATTATTAATGAGCAGACCAAGCAGACTTTTACTCAATTTGTAAATGGTTTCCGCACAAAAGAGGCAGTCCGTTTACTTTCCGATCCTGATAACCAAACTCCGCTAAAGGCGATTTCAGCTGAATTGGGCTTTAATTCCATGACTACTTTTTATAGCCAGTTTCAGGCGGCTACTGGTATGACTCCCGCTCAGTATAGAAATAAAGTGCAGGAATTGCATAAAAATAGATAATCTATTAATTTGCTATCATAAATTTATCCAAATGCGGCAATTGCTGTATTTGGATAACCTATTTTTGCTATAATTTAAAACTTTATGCATTAATTTGCTATCGACGTAATATAAGCTGTAAAACTGTTTTAACAATAAAACGGAACTTAAAAAGTGATTATAAACAGTATTAATATTAAATCTATGAAGAGTATGAAACATTCAGATTACCACGGAAAGCTACTTCGACTGGCGATGGTTTTCGTTGCATTGTTTTTGTGTGGAACAATGGCATATGCACAAACAGACCGGATGATCAGCGGTATAGTTGTAGATGAGAATGGAGATCCCCTGCCTGCCGCTCACATCCGTCAGGTGAGCCAGACGAAAGGGGAGGAACTAGCTGCTGTCATAACCGATATGAACGGGCACTTCCGGCTGACCCTGCTCCGCACAGCGAAAGAGATAGAAATCTCTTACTTGGGCTATGAATCAAAGAAAGTAAGATTGACAAGTGCGAACAGTTACAGAATTGTCTTGGAGCCGGCCTCCGAACTGCTGGACGAGGTGGTGGTAACCGGATATCAGACTATCTCTAGGGAACGGGCTACCGGTTCATTTGCGAAAGTAGATTCGAAAAAGTTGGAAACCCAACGGTTAAGTAGTGTCAGCTCATTGATGGAGGGAAGAATAGCAGGTTATAGTGACGGTAAGATACGTGGTGTGACTTCGATGAACGGACTTACTACTCCTCTGTATGTGATTGATGGGTTTCCGGTAGAGAAAACTATTTCTGACGGACTGGGCAACTGGGTCGAAAATGTGCCTGATTTGAATATAGAGGATATAGAGAATATTACGGTATTAAAAGATGCCGCGGCTACGTCTATCTATGGTGCTCGTGCTGCTAATGGTGTAGTAGTCATCACTACTAAAAAAGCCGGAAAGAATCAGCTGAATGTATCATTTTCAGCGACATTGACAGTACGCCCTTATAATTTTTATACCGGTCACTTAGCCGGTACGGCTGACATGATAGAGATGGAAAAGGAGTGGGCAGCCATGAATCCTAATCTTCAAGGAGAGGGAGCATCCCAATATGCACAGAATTTGTTGGACAATGCATCCATGTATTCCTGTTTGGGGGTACAGGCTATTTTAAAACATCATACAGGTGCGATCAGCGAAGCACAAATGGAGCAGACGCTACATGAACTGGCTTCACAGGGATTCCGTTATTATGATGATGTGAAGAAATATGGTAAACGAAATCCGTTTTCGCAACAATATAACTTGAATATCGGGCGTGGAACGGAAAAAAATACATTTAATGCTTCGCTGTCTTACAGGAATAACCGGGAAGAAGATAAATATACTGACAGCGAGAGTTTCGGATTGAATTTGCAGAATACTACCCGGCTTACTTCATGGCTGAGTCTGGATTTGGGAACGTATCTGAATTATGGAGATGGTACAACGCAGAGTTATAATCTGACCTCACCCGGATATAATTATGTTCCTTATAGTTCGTTGTTGAATGGCGATGGAAGCTACTATACTAACACGGCTGCGGACCGGTACAGTAAGTCACAACAGGAAATTATTTCTTCTTACGGATTGTATAGTATGGATATTACCCCTTTGGACGAATTGGGAAGAAACTTGTCGAAGAGTAAGAATTTTAGTAATCGTACTTTTGCGAGACTTAATTTTAAATTCACAGACTGGTTGAGATACACTGCTTCGTTCCAATATGAAGTAGGGGAATATAAGACAAGCCAATTGCAAGATAAGGAAAGCTATGCTGTACGTAATAAAGTAAATACATTTGCTACTGATGCAAGTGGGAGTGGCCAGGCTACTTATAATCTTCCTTATGGCAATATTTATACAACGGGGACTAATAGTATCCGTGCTTATAATTTCCGTCAGCAATTGGATTTTAACAAGACATTTGCAGAAAAACATGATGTGACCGCTTTGTTTGGTATGGAAGTACGTGAAAATAAGACGGAATACAATAATCGGAAATATTATAATTATGATCCGGCTTTACTAACTTATGATCTTATTGATGAACGGGTGCTGAGTAATACTTATACCGGAGTTTTGGGAAACTATGTATCATTCAATAAAAATGATATCTCCAATATCTATGAACTGGTAAATCGTTTTGTTTCTTTTTATGGGAATGCAGCTTACACGTATGATGGTAAATATATGGTGACAGGAAGCATTCGTTGGGATCGTACCAATTTGTTTGCTACTGGTTCCAAGTATCAGAAGAAACCTATCTGGTCGGTAGGTGCTGGTTGGAATCTGGACAAAGAATCTTTTTTTAAAGTTTCATTTATAAATATGATGAAACTGCGTTTCAGTTATGGTATCGGTGGTAACATCGCCAAGAATTCTGCTCCTTATATGACGGCTTATTATAATAATAATACCCATGTGGGCGGCATACAAGGGACTATCAGCAACCGTCCTAATCCTGATTTGCGGTGGGAAAAGACAACTACAGCTAATATTGGTGTAGATTTCTCTATGTTTAGAAATCGATTGAACGGTTCTATTGAATATTATAATAAGTCGGGCGTGGATTTGTTAGCCAATACCAATGGAGTACCTACCGAAGGTTTTGGTTTTTCTACTTATACCATGAATAATGGTAAAATGAGAAACCGTGGATTCGAGTTGACTCTTTCCGGTGATGTCATTATGGGAAAAGATTGGAATTGGAACGTAGGTGGTGTGCTGGGATACAATAAGAATAAAGTGACTTATGTCAATGTAAAAGCACCTGCTATTTTTCTTCAGTTCGATTATCCTGCCGCCTATCCCCGTGTTGGAGTGCCTTATAATGCCATTTATGGATATCTGTGGGCAGGGCTGGATAGTAAAGGGCAGCCTCAGGTGTATGACTCGGAAGGAAATATCCATGTAAGCAGTTCACCGCAAAAAGTGGAGGATGCTGTGTATTTAGGAACTTCTGTTCCGGTTTATAGTGGGGCTATTAATACCAATCTCCGTTATAAGAATTGGGAACTGGCTGCTCAACTGCTTTTTGAAGGGGGGCACAAAATGCGGAATACCAATATAGCCTATCCGGGATTAGGAGTGACAAGTAAGGATGTGAGTAAACGTTGGCGTCAGCCTGGTGATGAGGCATATACCGATGTACCACGCTATGTTCCGTCAGAAAGCAAGGATTATAATTCTTACTCATCCGATCTTTATAGCAAGGCTTCCATTCATGTACTTGATGCCGATAACTGGCGCTTGAAGAATCTCTCTGTTACTTATCATGTTCCTGCAAGTGTATGTCAGAAGTTTTATGTAAAAAATGCACGTATCATGCTAGGTATGGAAAATGTGTTCACTTTGGCTAAAAGTCGTGATGTGAAATGGATGCTTGGGGGATATAGTAAACCAAATTATTTGTGTAATGTCAATTTGAACTTTTAAATGAGAGCAATATGAAAAAGATACTATTTATGATAATGACAGTGTTGGGGTGGATAAATCTGACTTCTTGTAATGATTATTTGGATATTGTTCCCAAAGGGAACAAAATTCCTACTACCTTGGCTGATTTTGAAGCATTGCTGCGAGATGAATATACCATTGGCTATATTCCTGTAACGAATAGTCTTTATCTGTTGAATGATAAATTTGTAGGACAAAGCAGTCTGACTAGCGTTACCCTTACGAGTGCCAATTATCTGTGGAATGAAACAGCGGACAGAATTGTACTGAACAATCAGGACGAAGGGACTTATTACCGTAGTTATATGGCTATTTCCACTTGTAATCTCTTGCTGGAGCATGTTCCCGTTGCAACCGAAGCGACTGATTCCGAACGCAATGAGGTAATGGCTTATGCCAAAGTGATTCGCGCTATGAGCTATTACATACTGGCCAATTATTATGCTGATACCTATGTGTCTGCAACTGCCGGTACTAAACTGAGTGTACCTTTGATAACTAGTGCCGATATTAATGCTCCTCACAAGCAGGTCACTATTCAAGAAATCTATGATTTCATGATTAAAGATGTAAAAGAAGCCATACAACAAGGATTACCCCAACAGTCAAGAACTGTTATCCATCCCAATTTGGGAGCAGCCTATGCCTTCTTGGCACGGGTCTATTTGCAAATGGCGAATTATGAAGAAGCGCTGAAATACGCGGATATGGCTTTGGAACAGAATGATACTCTGTATGATTGGATATCTTATTACAACAGGCATAAGGAAGCTATTACAAAAGAAGACAGTTATCCGTCGTTACCGTCAGCGACAGGGTATGATTATGTGGAGAATTACTATTTCCGTTGTGGAGAGGGTAACCCTAACTATGCTACCAGCGAACTTAATATTCCGGTGGAACGTGCGGAGAGTTTCGAGGGAGGGGATGCGCGTTTTCTTTCCCGCTGGAAACTGCGTACGGTAAATCAGGATACTTACTATCAAGGTTTGGCCAAAGGATATTTCAACGGGGCTGGTCTGACCACTTGCGAGGTATATCTCATCAAGGCCGAATGTTTGGCACGTCAGGTCACAGGTAATGATTTCTCTGCTGCTATGGATGTGTTGAACAAGGTACGTAAGACCCGTATTCTGCCGGAGATATATCAACCCTTGCAGGCTTCAACTTTGACAGAAGCCATTGACTTGATCCGACGTACGAAAGACAATGAATTGATTTTCACTATTGTGCCATTCGCTGATGCCCGGAGGTTTAATGCCGAAGGTACTTTTGCACGTGCACTATCCAAAACATGGGAAGGGCAGACTTATACATTAACCCCGGCTTCACATCTTTGGATTATGCCTTTCCCGGCAGGTGCCGTTCAGAATCCGGGTAATGGAACTATCACTCAAAATGTATCTAAATAACCTATAAAAACAGACTTTATGAAATTGATGTATTTATTAGCAACATTCGCCGTTGTTTTGGTGATGATGGCATCTTGTACCCGGCAGTCGGTAACGGGGTACACACTGACAGCTGCAATTGATGGAATTCCTGACGGATCCCATGTACAGCTATTTCCTGTAAGTCATGGTCATGAAAAACCGGTGGCGGACACTACTGTTGTAGATGGAAAATTTATATTTAAAGGGGTGGCGGATGAACCTCTGGCTGTACGGTTGATGGTGAAAGATGCATACGGTTCCATGCCTCTGATGTTGGAGAATGGCAGTATAAGCGTGGAGGGTAAGGTGACTTCTGAAAACCTTAATGGAACCGTGAATTATAATTTTTCACAGGTTTCAGTGACGGGATCTCCTTTGACGGACAAATATGTAAAATTATTGAGCACACGTGATGCCTTGGATTCTATTTATGTGACGAATAACGAGAAGTTTAAGGATATCCGTGTTGCCTATGGTAAAGCGAGAGTTGCCAAAGATAAGATCTTGATGGATTCTGTCGTTGCTACGGAAGCTTACAAAGCATCTGCCGTGGCCGATAGTTTGTTCTTTGCTACGGTAGATGCCACTTACTATAAATTAGTTATGGACAATAAAGAGTCTTATTGGGGGCCTCTGATGATGATCAGTTTGTTTTCTTATCTTACCGAAGAGCAGAAACCGTGGTATGATGCCTTGTCAGAAGAGGCTAAACATTCCCGCTATGGAAAAATGGTGAAAGAGAGTGTGGCTCCTGATAGTCAGATCGGTTCTAAAGTGCCTGTCTTTACAGCCAAGTCACAAGATGGGAAATCGGTAACTTTAACCGATTTGTGCCAAGGTAAGAAGTATGTCCTTATTGATTTTTGGGCATCATGGTGTAATCCTTGCCGTAAGGAGATTCCTAATTTGAAAAAACTCTATACGCAATATGCAGACAGGGGTTTCCAGATTGTAAGTATCTCTATTGATAAAAAAGAGGCGGAATGGACAAAAGCGCTGAAAGAAGAACAACTTCAGTGGCCTAATTTTTTGGATACTGAAGGTATTGCTGATATATATAAAGTGAAATTTGTTCCTACTATGTATTTGATAGATGCCCAAGGGGTCATGGTAGGAGAAAATCTTCGTGGTGAGGCTTTGGCAAATAAACTGGCTGAGCTTTTTGGAGAGATTGAATAATCATATTCTTTTTATGGTATTCTGACATAGAACGGGGCGGAGTCGATGAATAAGTTGGATCTGTCCCGTTGTCTTATGTTTCGGACTGACCCTTCTGTTGATTCAGCCCCCCCTGTACAAGACTATCCAGATTTATTTTGATTCAAATCCTTCATAAGTGTCTAATCCGCTTGCTTACAGTTGTTTATTATGAAGTAGCCCGTGGGGGAATCGAACCCCCCTTTCAAGAATGAAAATCTTGCGTCCTAACCGATAGACGAACGGGCCATCCTTTTTATCGAGGATTTCTCTCTCGATTGCGGGTGCAAAGGTAGTGACTTTTTTTGAATTTGCAAACATTTCCCAAACTTTTTTCTAAACTTTTTGTTCATAGTCCATTGAATTGACTATTTACCTAAACTTAACTTTTATGAAAAGTATCTTTAAATCAATGAGTTGCCTTGTATTGGGCGCAATGATTGTTACGTCGATGTTTGCGCAACAAAAAAAACTTTATCCGGAGCTGGAAGGACCGGGACCTGTTGTTATTATCTCAAAAGATAAAAATGGCAAGGAAGAATTAATCAATGTATTTGAAGAAACGCAACGTCCGCATTTCCATGATCCCCGTGCTCCTCGTTTTTTACTTACTGACCAACAGGGAAAGTTTGCATTGGGTATCGGTGGTTATTTGAAAACTACAATGGAATATGATTTTAATGGGATAGTGGATGATGTTGACTTTATCCCTGCACTCATTCCGCAACCGGGATCCACGTCTGTCCGTAATCAGTTCCAGATGGATGCAAGCACTTCCACTATCTTTTTAAAGTTGGTGGGGAGAACCAAGCATTTGGGTAACTTCATCGTTTATACAGCCGGAAACTTCCGTGGAAGTGGAAAGACTTTTGAATTGCAGAATGCTTATTTATCCTTCCTGGGCTTTACTATGGGGTATGATACCGGATTGTTTATGGACCTTGCCGCAGCTCCTCCGACTATTGATTTTCAAGGACCTGACGGGATGACTTTCTATCGCGCCACCCAGTTGCGTTATGAAGCCAATGTGATGAAAGGTTTGAAAGTGGGTGTCGGTGTGGAAATGCCGTCAGTAGACGGTACTCCGGCACAAGATGTGAGAATCGGTAAGCAGAGGATGCCGGATATTCCTGCCTATGTACAGTATTCTTGGGCAAAGGCTAGTCATATACGTGTGGGAGGAATCTTGAGAAGTATGACTTATGAGGATCAAGTGAATAATAAGGCAAAGTCATTGACCGGTTGGGGGATACAGGCATCGGGGACAGCAAGACTGGGTGGTTTCCAGCTTTACGGACAATATACTTATGGTAGAGGTATTGCTCAATATTTGAATGATATCAGCAACTTGAATGTAGATATCGTTCCTTTGGCCGATGAGTCCGGACGTATGCAGGTACTGCCCATGAAAGGATGGTATGCCGGATTACAGTATAATTTCTCGAAACGGGTATTCGCATCGGCTACGTATAGCCAGTCACGTCTGTTTACAGAAGATTGCTATGCTCACTTTAATGAAACTCAGTATAAAAAAGGTCAGTACCTGGTTGCAAATGTATTCTGGAATGTAAGTCATAACTTGCAGGTAGGTGCGGAATATCTTCATGGTTGGAGAGAGAATTTTAATGATGTGAACCGTGAAGTAAACCGTATAAACTTGAGTGCGCAATATAATTTCTAACTTATTTTCATTATCTTTGTGTCTATCAATAATGGAAAGAGAATGAAAAAAATAGGTGCACATGTATCCGTAAGCGGGGGCGTGGAAATGGCCCCCGTTAATGCATTAGGGATAGGAGCGGACGCATTCGCTCTTTTTACAAAGAATCAGAGGCAATGGATTGCAAAACCTTTGTCTGTCGAGAGTGTTACTCTGTTTAAAGAAAACTGCGAGAAAGAAGGTTTTGATGCCCGGTATGTTCTTCCTCATGACAGTTATCTGATAAATTTGGGACATCCTGACGAGGAAGGGCTGGAGAAGAGTCGTGCAGCATTTTTGGACGAAATGCAGCGTTGCGAGCTTTTAGGATTGAAAATGCTGAATTTTCATCCCGGAAGTCATTTGAACAAGATATCCATAGAGAAGTGTCTGGACAGGATTGCCGAGTCTGTCAATATGACTTTGGATAAGACGACCGGTGTGACTGCTGTGATTGAGAATACAGCCGGACAGGGAAGTAATGTGGGAAATGAATTCTGGCATTTGAGATATATTATAGATAAGGTGGAGGATAAATCTCGTGTGGGAGTTTGCCTGGATACTTGCCATACCTATACCGCCGGTTATGATATTGTGAATGAATATGACCGGGTCTTTACCGAGTTTGATGAGGTAGTGGGGAGAAACTATTTGTGTGCCATTCACTTGAATGACTCAAAGAAACCATTGGGTAGCCGGGTAGACCGTCATGACAGTATCGGAAAGGGGCTGATTGGTATTGATTTCTTCCGCCGCTTTATGCAGGATTCCCGTTTTGACGATATGCCCGTTATTCTTGAAACTCCCGATGACACCATTTGGCGGGACGAGATTAAAATGCTTCGCAGCTTTGAGTCATAGTTTGTGGCTGGGTGAAAACATATTTAAGGAATTCAGCTATCATTTTGCTTGTAAGGGCGAGGTTTGCTCGCCCGAAAATAGGCTGATTTGCATATTCTCCCAAGATCGTGCCCGTTGGTTCGGGCAGGCAAAAAAACTTATATTCGTCAATCTGAGTTGGCAAATAGTATTTTCACCACCGTAGGGGCAGACTCGTGTATCTGCCTGATAGTACGAAAGCAGTTGCAGGTTCTCTTTCCAAAGTATGACCGACCGTGGTCTTGTAAGCAGCTTCTTGACGATAAAGTCGGGAGAGAAGCGGAACTCTGGAAGAACCTGCAGACTGTTATCTAAAACTTATAAAATGAAGAAACCGACCCTTTTGGGTCGGTGTTCTACGGTAGATGTTTTTCCTTTGCTTGACGGCTATGAGACAATCCCTGCCCCTACAGCTGAATACATGACAGCACTATCGGACGGACTTTCGGCATCTCCTCATTTACTTGAAATCCGGGCCATACTCCAACCAAAATACCATTGCCCAATCCTGGTCATTGGCAAACGGGTCATAAAGATGAGCTTTTTGTCCGTTCACTTTGTTCGGATAGATAAAGGCGCAGCTTCCTCTTCCGTCTTCGGTGAAGAGGCATAGATTGTTCCGGAAAATATTCAAGGCCCGTTCTGCATATTCTTGTTTTCCGGTCGCTTTGGCATAAAGACGGAAGGCAATACCCGATAAAGTGCTCCAGTAATGTGGGAAGGTATCTCCCCAAATCCGGTCTTTTCCAAACCAATAACCATCCCAGTGACGAATAGCGATGTCATAAAGGTGGAAACTGGGCTGTTTTCCGCCAAATGATTCTAATAAAGGAAGCTGGCTTTCGGCCCCTTTCAGATATTTTTCATCCCCGGTGAGCATATATACATTCAGCAGATGGATAATGGACGGAGCTACGATGCTCTGTTCGTAATTGACTTCGGAGGTCGGATAATTAGGCCCGTTTTCACAAAATACGTCTGCCATTGATTTGAAATCGTTCAGCAGAGTGTCCGCTTCGGCAGTAAATCCGTTTTCTTTCAATAGAGTATAGCCGTAGGTCGGGATATTGATGCAATAAAAACCATGCTTGAAATAACGGACCAGTGCACGCAGTGTGCCGTACCCGTCTTTCAGATATTGTTTATTGCCTGTGGTGCGGAACATGGTAAACCAGAAATCGGCCACCCACGGATAGTTGTATCCCCGGTTCTTGCTCTTGAAGTCTACGGTGGAATTGGTTGTGTAGTCCGGTTTCTGGATGCGGCGGATGAAAGATACGTAGTTGTTCAGGGCATCCATTAATTTTTTGTCGGAAGTACGTTGGTATTGTAGAGCCAGCAGAATCCCCATAGCTACCCTTTCTCTGGCTTCGTCGCAGTCAGAGCGTTTGCTGCCACTTTCTCCGTTGATGTAAAGGGATTCGGTATCGTTGTCATAAACAATGAAGGCACCGCTTCTAGGGTCACCGGGCTTGATGAACTGTTGGTGTCCGGCAATGAACTGACACCGGTGGTTGACCAGGCTGTCAAAGTTGCTGACGGCAAGACACTCTACCGACGTTTGCTTTCCGTTCCCGTAGGCCAGTGTGAAAATCTTCTCTCCGGGTTCATTTATTATGGTGGTATAATTGATGTTGTCACCGCTTACTTCTGCCACTTCTTTACCGTTCAGCAATAGCTTGCCTTTCAGTGAGGGGCAGTTGCTTTTGAACGAAACATTTATTTTTTCGCCTGCTTCTACTACATAACGGTCTGCTGAGGCTATGATCAGACCGTTGTCTATGGCTTTTGCTTGGAATTCATCCCAGTTGTCCGCCGATAGGAGTAACCATTGTATGGTATAACATTCTCCCGGCTTTAAAGTCTTGTCCTGTGGATTAAGTTGGAAAACACCGCGGAAGTTGGAGCTTCCTTTTTTCTGCGAGCGCTCCCTCACTTCATAGCCTTTAATGGCACCTTCTTCCATAATCAGTCCCAATCCGCCGGGGGCTCCGCTCATCCGGGTGCAATAGACATAGGCTTCATTTCCTCCTGCCCATATATGTGCATTGCAACGGGCTTCGTAGCAAGTCTGGGCATCCGGATAATTGTCATTGAAAGGTGTGTTGATGGCAATGTCCTGTAAGTCGGCGTCTTTTTCTCCGGTGTTTACGAATTCGTAGGATTCTACCAGGTTCCCGTCCCTGTTCCATTTTCGGGCTACGTTTATTTCTATGTCACCTGTCTGGTATTTCACGGTCATGTGATGGCTCGTGTCATGTTTTTTTGTCGGGATATTCCAGGAGTATTCAGTGCCGTTTATCCGAAGATGTCCCAATCCCCATCCATACCGGGAGTCCACCCATTCGTATTGTGTTCCATCCGTACGCAGGATCCAGTTCATGGAAGTGTCGCTTGTCAGATAAAGTCCGCTTAGCGCCCCTGTTTGTGAGTCGGCTTTGAACGTGATGTTTTTAGGGTAGCTACAACTGCCTAGTGCAATTAATGCCAAAGGTAATGCAGCATACAAGAAAAGCTTCATGATGTTTTTCATACTTATTTGGATTATTGATGTAACTGTGCAAAGAAAGGAATAAAAAGGGAAATTAATTTGTACTTTTCATACATAATCCTGTAAAATAGTTCATTTTCTTTATAAACAGGCTTGAAGTGCCTGTTATTTTGTGGTTTTGAATCATTTTTTAGGTGTGGGTTGTGCGGGATAACGCGGATTTTTTCTTATGATAACATGAGTTTATTATAAGACTAGCTTATAACTGACAGGAATATGAGCAAGACTGATATTGAATTTTAATAATCCTTTTGTCATTTAACTCAAAACCATCCTGTAACGAGTTATTTCTTATATCGAACTTATGTTAATGTTATATCCCGCCGGTAGAGTGGTTTGTGTCTTTCATTGTATGGTTAAGCCTTTTCTATCCTATCCCTAAGCTTAAACTAACGTATCCTTTCTATCTCCATAGCCTTTGGAGTTAACTCCCAAGCTTATGGAGATAACTCCAAAGGCTATGGAGTTAACTCCGCAAGTTTGGGAGATAGAAGTTGTCAGTAAAAGAACCCTTAACCTGAAGGATACAACCGCTTAGCTTGCCGTAGTTTATAGGATAATATATCCTTTCCGTATCCTTCGTTTATTTTATGTCCTGATTACATGTCTTTTATTTCATCCAAGTTCTTCTGGATATCTTCGTCTTTTAACTCATAATTCATCAAGTTACCTGCCAGGTATTGGTCGTATGAGGCCATATCAATCAGCCCGTGACCTGAAAGGTTGAACAGGATCACTTTCTCTTCACCGGATTCCTTGCACTTGTTCGCCTCGCGTACAGCGGCGGCGATGGCATGGCACGATTCGGGAGCCGGAATGATTCCTTCTGCTTGTGCGAACAAACAACCAGCCTGGAAGGATTCTAATTGCTGGATATCAACCGCTTCCATCAGATTGTCTTTCAATAATTGTGAAACGATGACACCTGCACCGTGATAACGGAGACCTCCCGCATGGATATTGGCCGGAGAGAAATTATGCCCCAGTGTAAACATGGGCAGCAACGGGGTATATCCGGCTTCGTCGCCAAAGTCATACTGGAATTTACCACGGGTCAGTTTCGGGCACGAAGCCGGTTCGGCAGCAATGTATCGGGTTTGTTTCCCATTCAGGATAGTGTGGCGCATAAAGGGGAAGCAGATTCCTCCAAAATTGGAACCGCCACCAAAGCAACCGATAATCATGTCGGGATATTCGCCTGCCATTTCCATTTGCTTTTCGGCTTCCAGACCGATAACCGTTTGATGCAGTGTGACATGGCTTAATACCGACCCTAGTGTATATTTACAGTTGGGAGTGCTCATTGCCAGTTCGATAGCTTCGGAGATGGCTGTTCCCAGTGAACCTTGATAATTGGGATTACGGGTAATGATATCCTTGCCGGCACGGGTAGACATGGATGGAGAGGCGGTGACCGTTGCTCCGAATGTCTGCATGATGCTGCGGCGATAGGGCTTCTGATTATAGCTGATCTTTACTTGATAAACGGCAGCTTCCAGCCCGAATACCTTTGCGGCATACGATAGAGCGGCGCCCCATTGTCCGGCACCGGTTTCTGTAGTGACATTGGTTACGCCTTCTTCCTTGCAATAATATGCCTGGGCCAGAGCCGAGTTCAGTTTGTGGGAGCCGATGGGGCTGACACTTTCATTTTTGAAATAAATATGTGCGGGAGTCCCTAGTGCTTTTTCCAGTCCGTAGGCACGTACCAATGGTGTGCTGCGATAGTATTTGTACATTTCACGCACTGCTTCGGGAATTTCAATCCATGCGTCTGTCTGGTTTAATTCCTGTTTGCAAAGTTCTTTGGCAAAAATGGGGTAGAGGTCTTCCGGTTTCAGCGCTTCTTTGGTTTTAGGGTTCAACGGCGGCATGGGTTTGGTCTTCATGTCTGCCTGTATGTTGTACCAGTATTTAGGAATTTCATCCTCTGGTAAGATAAAACGTTTCTGTTTTGTGCTCATAATCTTTCAATTTAATAGTTTTGCGGTCAAAATTAGGTAAAAAAAGTATTCCTTACTAATTTTCAACTGCTTTTTTGTCGGGAACAATAAAAAAAGGGATGTCAGAGTAAAAATGCGAAGTTATTTGTTATTATAGGCAGAGATGTGAATATTTTGATTAAGTTTGTTTTCTGTTAATGCAAGATGATATCGACATGGAACCTTTACACAAACTATTTATCTATCGTAAGAAGTTAGTAAAACCGTACATAGAGCGATTGCTGAAATGGATGGACGGGATAACTTATATGATGTCGGCCTTGTTCATCCTTACATTGGTTTATGAGCATGGATTTCTTATTTCTTTTGAAGAAATGGAGATGATAAACACGCTGTATCATTTTGTCTGGATTGTTTTTCTGGTTGATATTTCCCTGCATCTTTTATTAAATTACTCGGATACCAAGCGGAAGTACCGGGGACTGGCATGGATACTGAGTCTGATGCTTTATCTGACTTTGATTCCGGTTATTTTCCATGAACCGGAGGTGCAAGGGGGAATTCATGATTTCTGGTCTTTTTTCCACAGTCGTTTATATCATGTGGTGCTGCTCACTTTGCTTTCGCTGCTGCAATTGTCTAATGGGATAGTCCGGCTGCTGGGCAGGCGCACCAACCCGTCTTTGATCTTTGCATCCAGTTTTCTCATATTTATTCTGATAGGGGCAGCGTTACTGATGCTTCCGCGTGCCACTTATCATGGCATTTCCTTTATCGATGCTCTGTTTACCGCTACCAGTGCCATTTGTGTCACGGGGTTGGTTTCGGTCGATGTCTCTTCTACATTCACGTCCGAGGGGTTGTTCATCATTATCATGCTGATACAAATCGGCGGTTTGGGAGTCATGACCCTGACCAGTTTCTTTGCCATGTTTTTTATGGGGAATACTTCGCTCTACAATCAGTTGGTGGTCCGTGATATGGTAAGCTCGCAGTCACTCAGTTCGCTGCTTTCCACCTTATTATATATATTAGGGTTTACCTTGGTGATAGAGGCTGCTGGGATGGGGGTTATTTTTTTAAGTATACATGGCACTATGGGCATGGATATTGAGGAGGAACTGGCTTTTTCTGCTTTCCATTCCATCTCTGCCTTTTGCAATGCCGGATTCTCTACTTTGTATGGAAACTTAGGTAACGAACTGGTACTTCATAATCATAACTTGCTATATATCACTATCTCTTTCCTGGTTATTTTGGGAGGTATAGGTTTCCCGATTCTGGTAAATCTGTATGAAACGGTTTCTTATGAAAGCAAGCGCTTGTATCACCGTTATGTCAAAAAGAATAAGAGGACAATCCGTAAAATACATTTATATAACCTGAATACCCGTATCGTATTGATTATGACGGCTATCTTGCTAGTGACGGGTACTGTGGCCATTGTTGTTTTCGAATGGAATCATGCTTTTGCGGGAATGACGGCTACAGAGAAATGGGTGCAGGGCTTCTTTAACGCAACTTGTCCCCGTACGGCAGGATTTTCAAGTGTGGGCATGACTACTTTCAGTGTGCAGACGTTGCTGCTGATGGTGGTGCTGATGATGATTGGCGGCGGTACGCAGTCTACGGCCGGTGGTGTGAAGGTGAATGTGTTTGCTGTAGTCATGTTGAACTTGCGTGCTATTCTTATAGGTGCCGATAAAGTCAATATTTTCAACAGGGAGTTATCTCATGATTCCATCCGGCGTTCTAATGCCACATTGATTCTTTATCTGCTGATTGTTTTCGCGGGTATCTTCGGTTTAAGCATTCTAGAGCCGCAGGCTTCAGTGATGGCGTTGGTTTTTGAGTGTACTTCGGCACTCAGTACGGTAGGTTCAAGCCTGGATCTGACACCTACTTTGGGAAGTGACAGCAAACTGATTGTCATTGTTCTGATGTTTATCGGACGAGTAGGGGTGCTTACTTTGATATCCAGCCTTATTAAACAGAAAAAAATAACAAAATATAAATATCCGAGTGATAACATCATAATCAACTAGTTATGAAATACATTATTATTGGTTTAGGAAATTACGGCGGAGTGTTGGCCGAAGAGCTTTCCGTATTGGGACATGAGGTGATAGGAGTGGATACAAACGAGCATCGTGTGGATGTGTTGAAGGACAAAATCGCGACTTCTTTTATTATTGATGCTACGGACGAACAATCGCTCAGTGTGCTGCCACTGAAAGATGTGGATGTGGTTATTGTTGCTATCGGCGAGAATTTTGGTGCTTCTGTGCGTGTGGTGGCACTGCTGAAAAAGAAAGGAGTGAAACATATCTATGCCCGTGCGGTAGATGATGTGCATAAGACCGTGCTTGAGGCTTTTAATTTAGATAGTATTCTGACACCGGAGAAAGAAGCGGCACGGAGCTTGGTTCAGTTGTTGGATTTACACGTCAATGTGGAGTCTTTTCAGATTGACGAGGAACATTATGTGATGAAGTTCAAACTTCCTTCTTGTTTTGTAGGCTATAAGGTGAGTGATCTGTCATTAGAAACGGAATTCAATATAAAAATCATTGCATTGATAAAAGGGGAGAAAGTGCTGAACGGTTTGGGTATTTCGATATTGGAGCATCAGGTGGAGAATCATTTTGAGGAAAATTATGAGTTGGAGGAGGAAGATCAGTTGGTCTGCTATGGGCTTTATAAGAATTTTATGGATTTTTGGAAGGCGTTGTAGCAGGAATGCCTTTCAAAGAAAGAATATTTTTTTCTAAGTGAGATTAAACCTTTTCTTTTGGGTTTAGTCTAACTTAATAAATAATTTAGTTTAGTTTTTAGTTTTCTCTGAAGGCCGGCCAATGTGATATTGCCCGGTTTTCGCTTTTTATGGAGGTTTTCTTGTGAGTGTCCGTTACTTTTTGTTACTTTGTCACCTAGAAATCGAGATTTAGATGAAACAGATATATTTTTTATTTGTCGTTTTGCTGGTTGTAATGACCGCTTGCGGAGGTAAGAAAGAGGCTTCCGTTGATGCAGAACAATTGATGTTCCAAATAGACAGTGTGGATCATGTGACAGGTTTGCAGCGTATGCAGGTTTCACGTATTGACCAGCATATTGTCAGTGGCGGAAAAAAATATAATTTGTTTATAGAGCGTGCTCCCAGTGATTCTCTGCCTTCAGTCAAAAGTGACTTGGGAATTTTTGCCGACAATCGTATCATCGTTAGAATTTCCCGTGAAAATGGGAGCCGGGTCTTTGCCAAAACTTTTACCAAGCAAAGTTTCTCTGGATTCGTAAGTGCTGATCATCTCCGTCATTTTATATTGGAGGGCGTGGTATTTGATGAAGAGAAGACCCGTGAGGGAAAAAATATCATATTGGCTGCCAGTGTGAGTTATCCTCAGACAGATTTGTATATTCCTTTCTCCATCACTATTACTCCTGAAGGAAAAATGAGCATATCTAAAAATGAGGATATGGAGGAGCTTCCTCCCATGTTGGGAGACAGCCTTAATTAAATCTAAAATACAGGAATAATTTTTCGCGTCATAATCTTTTTAGGCGGTTAGTTGTTGGTATGGCATTAACTAACTAAAGAATAAATTAGATTATGAGAAAGATTTTATTTTTAATGGCTATGCTGGTATGCTCTCTTCAATTCGCCATGGCTGGCGATGTTGTGACCCGCGATGTGAATAAGCTTCCTGTTGCCGCACGTGAAATGATCGGCAAACATTTCTCCCAGACTAAAGTTGCGTATATCAAGATTGAAAAGGACTTGTTTCAGACCACTTCCTATGATGTAAAATTGGCCGATGGCATTGAATTGGAGTTCAATTCAAAGGGAGAGTGGCTTGAGATAGATTGCAAGAACAAGTCGGTTCCTTCTACTTTTATCCCTCAGGCTATTTCCAAGTATATGAAAGCTAATTATAACGGGCATAAAACGGTGAAGATAGAACGTAACCGCAAGGGATATGAACTGACATTGGAAAATGGATTGGAAGTAGACTTCGATCAGTTTGGAGGATTCTTGAAGTTGAGCGATTAAAAAAGATTTTTTCTGTAATAGGGGAACTATCTCTCCTTATAGTAATGATGCCATAAGAGGGTGTATCAGAAATAAATTGAACTATCTTTTTATTATCAGCGTTGAAAAAGATAGTCGCAACCAATTTTGATTCACCCTCTTATGTATTATAAATACAGTTCTCGGTCTTTGCCCTGTTATTAATCCATCGGCTCGTAATCCTTTGCCAGACCGCCTTCGCTGGTTTCCTTATATAAGGAAGGAAGGTCATGACCGGTCTGTTTCATTACTTCCACCACTTTGTCAAAGGATACACGGTGATTACCGTCTGTAAAGGCAGAATAGATATTGGCATCAAGAGCTCGGGCCGCTGCATAGGCATTTCTTTCGATACAAGGGATTTGTACCAATCCGCATACCGGATCGCAAGTCATTCCCAAGTGATGCTCCAAGCCCATTTCGGCTGCATACTCTATCTGGGCCGGGCTACCTCCGAATAATTGGCTGGCAGCGGCGGATGCCATTGAACAGGCCACTCCTACTTCTGCCTGGCAACCGGCTTCGGCTCCGGAAATGGAGGCGTTGTGTTTTACTATATTTCCTATCAATCCGGCAGTAGCCAGTGCTCTTAAAATCCGCATATCGCTGAAGTCACGGCTTTTTTGCAAGTGATAAAGTACAGCCGGAACCACTCCGCATGATCCGCAAGTAGGGGCTGTGACGATTTTGCCACCTGAGGCGTTTTCTTCACTGACTGCCAGAGCGTATGAGAATACTAACCCGCGGGAACGCAGATTGTCCTTATAACCTTTTGCCTTAATATAGTAAGTGGAGGCTTTTCTGCGCAGATTGAGTGGCCCGGGTAATACGCCTTCTTGATCCAAACCACGCTCAATGGCTTCTCTCATGGTTTTCCATACTTCTGCCAGATAGTCCCAAATGTCTTCGTCTTCACATTGCTGGACGTATTCCCAGTAATTGCGCCCGGTACGTTCACACCAGTAGAGGATTTCACTCATACGGTTCATATCATAGATTTCCGGAGTTGAGCCTTTGTCGTGTCCTTCTTCGGCTAGAGCACCTCCGCCTACACTGAAAACAGTCCATTCATCTGTCACCTTTCCTTTTTCATTCAAAGATTTGAAAGTCATTCCATTGGGATGAAACGGATAGAAGACATGGGCTTTCCAGATAATTTCTGTAGGCGCATGCGGTTGCAATGTATCTAAAATGGCTACATCGGTCATGTGTCCTTTACCGGTAGCGGCGAGGCTTCCATAAAGAGTAACTTGAAAAGCTTTGGCTTCGGGATGTTTTCCTAAGAAGATTTCAGCAGCCTTGCGCGGTCCCATAGTATGACTGCTGGACGGACCGGTGCCGATGCGGTATAGTTCTCGGATAGATTTCATTTCGTTTTATAAGGTTAGTTATTATGAGGAACAAAGGTATAAAATAAAAGGGGGAAAGTAGCAAAAAAGGAAAAGAAAAACTCTCTTGACAAATAGGAAAGTTGTCAGGAGAGTTTGGAAAACCACCGGTAGGATTTGGTGTATTGTCTTTATTCTAATTGTCTTTGTATACCTTTGTCACCGACGACAAAATACTGATTATTTTTAATCAGCATGGCACGTCCGCGCTTTTTTTTCCGGTTTTCTTTATTGTCCACATTTACTCCGATAACCTTGCCGTTATAGAAAGTGGAAATATCTTTGAAAATGGTATGTCCCACAATAATATGTTTTGCCTTATAACGGTCCATAATCATTTCTAGGGAGTCTTTTGCCAGCGGATTGTATTTGCCATCGGTGCGTACTAGTCCGCGATACCAGATGGGACCGCTGTTTCCATACAGGAAGGCTGTGAGTGGAGAAAGCGCTTTGCGTTCTTTTTTCGTCATAAATAGTCCTTTACTCATTTCTTCATTGACAGTGGGAATGCTCAAGTTCTTGTCATAGAAGTCTTTGCCCAGTCCGGCATGTACATATAGGTCGTTACCTATCATTTGCATGGTGTTACGGGTTCCCAACCATCTGCCCAGTTCGGTATCGGGACCGAATAGCCGGGGGTACTCCATCTTTAGTTTTTCTGCTAATATTTTATATTTTTCTTTGGTGTATCGGAGGTCATTGGCCAGCACCATCGGTTCATGATTTCCCAGTATGAACGATACGTGTCCTCCGGCTTTGGCTGCTTCCTCTTCCAGTTTGTAAAATAGCCAGAAGATTTGCGGTACATCTTTTCCTCTGTCAAAAATATCACCGATAATCATCAGATGGTTTTTCCCGAAGCTCCATTTGTAGTCTTTATCAATGATATGATTGCCTTGTAACAGGCTGATTACACAGTCCAGCCTTCCATGAGGGTCGGACATGACAAAAACTTTGTCTGCCTGGGGATAATTCCATCCGGGACGTTTTACCGGGTGTAGTTTTACATCAAATGGAAACCTGCCTTTGTGGTCTGTCACATGCAGGGTAAAGTTTTGAGGTAATGTGGTATAAGTGGTATCAATGATATTCCCTTTCTTATCTACATTGATTACTCTGATTTGGCCGTCAGGCTGATACAATACGTATGGACCGTCGGCTGTTAATTCTTCTTTTTTCTCTTTGTCTTTCTTCTTGTCTTTGAAATCAAGAGTTCCGGCACTAAGGCCGGAACTGATGAATGCGAGGGTAAATGCAAGAAGAAAGTAGTTGATAAAATTAGTCTTGCTTGTCATCGATTTGGTATTTGAATTATTTAATCGACATATCCTGGATTCTGTTTCATATTAGGATTTGCGTCCATTTCTTTTTTGGGAATAGGAAGTAGAATTTTATGGAAATTCCAGTCATATTCCATGTAAGCAGTATTATGTTTGGTTTTGTTTATATCACTGTCTTTCACATCGATTCGTTTGACAGTCATTCCATTTCTGATAACATCGTACATACGATGTCCTTCTGCTACCAATTCTTTACGACGTTCGTCTAATACATTTTCTAATGTTAATGTTTTTCCTTCCACTGAATTTTCCGGATTAGCTCGTTGTACTATGGAATTCAAATATTTCACTGCTTTGGCATTATCTCCTGTCTGTACGGCCGCTTCAGCAGCATTCAGATAGGCTTCTGAAAGGCGTATAAGCGGAATATTGGCATCGGTTATGTTTTCTCCTTGCTGAGGTTGGTATTTATTGACGTATGCGTAGTACTTTTTGTCAAAACTCAAGATTTTCAACCGGACGTCTTTGGGATCTTTCTTTAATAATTGATAAAAAGAGCAAGTAATACACATATCGTCATAACCGTTGTATGAGTTCAGATATCCCATGCTTTCTTTGCCCGGACTGTCTGTAGTCAGATTGACAATTTCGAATAATATTTCACCAGGATTGGATGCTGATGCGTCATTGCCCCATGCGGTTGGATATTCTTCGTTTGTCCAAAGAGCGTAGCCTTCTTTTTCTGCACCCTTTATTGCATTTTCAGCCATGGTCAATGCTTCATTGTATTCTCCTTTATATAAATATACTCGGCTCAACAATGTCATAGCAGCCCATCTGTTTACTTTTCCTTTATTAAAATCACCGCTCAACAGCTCTGTACTGTTTTTGAGGTCGGAAATAATTTCCGTATAACATTCGGCTACTGTATTTCGTGCGGGTTTACTGTCTATAGTTGATAACTCTTTCACAATGGGCACGCCTAATGAAGCTCCGTTATCTTTTAGGTAGGGATAACCAAAAATACGTGTCAGGTCGAATAGTGCCATACCACGGATGGCTAATGCCTGGCCTTTCAAATCATTTTTATATTCGGTTTCATCTTCATCTATAGATAGTTTATCAACATTCATTAGAATCAGATTACAGTTCTGGATAATAGAGTACAGATATGACCAATGACTGCTGGGACCATTGTCTTTAGTAAAATTGAAACGGTAATAATTACCGGTTCGTTTCGTTGAACTTACAGCCTGCATGTCATCTCCAGTTACATCTCCATAATATACCAGACGGCCGGAGTATGCATCTGAACTTTGCATTGTGCTGTAGATTCCGTTCAATGTGAATTCAATATCTGACAAAACATTGATACTGGTTTCTGTATCCACTTGTGTGGAGGGGGCTAGATCTAGCCAGTCATTTCCGCACGAAGTGACGGCAAACATAATGGAACTGATAAATAAATATTTAAATACTTTCATAATTCAAGTTTTTAATGGGTTAGAAATTAACGCTTAGACCAAAGGTTACAGTCTTCAAAGGAGGAGTTCCCCAGATGGCACTACCACCACTGACAGCTTCAGGATCATAATAATCATAAGCAGCCCATGTCCAAAGGTTGTTTGCGGAAGCATATACACGTACATTGTTAACTCCTATTTTTTGTGTCCATACTTGGGGCAGAGTTATTCCAAAAGTTAATGTTTTCAGGCGGATGAAGTCAGAACTGTGTAACCTGCGAGTAGTAGTGGATTTGTTCATCGCTACATCAGGACTTTCAATAAATAGTTCATATTTTGTGATATCACCAGGTTGTTTCCAACTATCGCGATAATAGGTTGGTATATTTGCTTCTAGGTCGTTACCACCATGCTCTGTTTTTTGTGCCCAATTGTCATAAGAATAACCGCCAAATTGGTAAGAGAACATGAAGTTTAAGTCGAACCATTTATAGCGTAATGTATTTGATAAACCTCCGATAACATTAGGCTCTGCATGCTTATCTAATACAATAGCATTGGCTTCACTATATTTTTCTGTAATCTCTTTTATATAGTTGCCGTTTTCGTCCAAATCATTGGTATAGAATTGGGGAGCGCCTGTTTCGGGATTGATCCCTGCGAACTCTATCATATAAAATGTACGGTATGATTTTCCTACTTTCCGTATTTGGGTACCACTGATAATTTCTGTTTGCATGCCATCCAATGTCACAATTTCATTTTTGTTGTGCGAGATGTTGAAAGTGGTATTCCAAGAGAAATCTTTAGTCTTTATATTGGTCGAACTGATTTCCAATTCCACTCCCTTATTTTTTACTTCACCAATATTCATAAGATAGCTGCCGAAACCTGTTGTCATAGAGATAGGACGATCCATCAACAAATTTTTAGTAGTACGAGTGTAGTATTCCAAAGTTGCGTTTATACGATTGAACAAACTGAAATCCAGACCTAAGTTAAGGTTGTAATTGGTTTCCCATTTTAAATCTGTATTTTTGATTTGTGATTGGATAATACCCGGTTGTTCCAAATAACCATTGGTTAAACTACTCAAACCCATATATCCGAAATAGTCAGATGGAAGTGTGCCATTGACACCATAAGATGCGCGTATTTTCAAATCGGTCAGCCAACCTTTGGCCGGATTCATGAATTCCTCTTCAATCATACGCCATGCGGCAGATACTGACCAGAAACTACCCCAACGGCTGTCTTTATGCAAACGGGAACTACCGTCAGTACGGAAACTACCACCTAGATAATATTTATTTTTATAGTCATAGTTTACACGTGTCAGATAAGATACCATGCGGGTTCTGGTAGAGCTGCCACCAACGGATTCGGTTTTCATACCATTGCTTATTTCATCTTTGTCTGCTGTAGCGAAATTAGTTGCATACCCTGACAGATAGTCACGATATTGGTCATCAATTTCATAACCTACCAATGCGTCAAAATGGTGATCGTTGGCTATATTAAACTTATAACTCAGTTGGTTTGCCCATACCATTTTCTTGTATTCGTAGAATTTTTTGCTCATGCCGCCATTTACATCCTCACCATTGGAAGTGCGGGGATCACTCCAATCCTTGCCTTTAGTGTTGGTGTAGTCATAGCTGAATGTTGATTTGAATTTTAAGTTTTTAATAAATTCATATTCGCCATAAATAGTGTTGAAAGCACGATTAACATATTCACGTTGATAGTCGTAAGTTGCAGATAATAGTGGATTACGATCACCGTTGCGGATAAAATCGCGGTTCCAGCTTCCATCTTCATTGTATGGTGTGTCTGAGGGGACAACAGCGTTACGTGATGAATAGAAAGGAGAAGTGTAGGAGGTACCTTCACCATATACATCTTGATTAACGGTAGCAAATAACATATTTGCCCCTAATTTTAATTTATCAGTTGCTTGATAATCTACATTTAAACGTCCGCTGATACGTTCTAAACCGGAGTTGATAGCAATACCTTCTTGTTTTAGGTAAGAGATAGATGAATAATATTTGAATTTGTCTGTTCCACCAGAAATGGAGGCTTCATAAGTCTGGTGATTTCCTTTTTTGAACATGATATCATCCCAATCGACATATCCACACCAAGGAACAGGAGCATAATCGTCAATATTTTCATTAGCATATGCTATGGCTTCGTCGTGACTATTTCCGTCTCTTAACGCACCGGCTACTAGACCGTTATAAATATATTCGCGGCGTTCTTCTCCCCCCATAACAGGACGATAATCCATTGCGAAATCAGAACTACCCCAATCTGCTTTGAATGAAATTTGTGGCTTTCCACTTTTACCTTTTTTAGTAGTAATAAGTACTACACCATTGGCAGCACGTGAACCGTAGAGAGAGGCGGCAGCGGCATCTTTAATGATTGTTATGTTTTCAATATCAGAGCTATTGATAGTTGACATAATGTCAAGACCTGCATCTGAACTCATCGTATTGATAGAACCTGAACGCATAGGAATTCCGTCAATTACGTATAATGGAGAATTACTGGCATTAAAAGATCCCATACCGCGAATATTCAAAGAGGAAGAAGCTCCTGGTTGACCTGACGATGAACTGAATTGTACCCCGGGTGCATTACCTTGTAGTAAATCTTTGAATGAAACAGCCGGAATATCTTTCATTTTATCAGCCTTCACAGTAGAAGCAGACCCTGCGTATGCCGACTTCTTGAAAGTACCATAACCGGTAACAACCACTTCTTCCATAACATTATTATCAGGAGCCATGACTACTTTCAGTATCTTTCCGGCAGTGGCTTTAATTTCCTGCTTGCCATAACCTATATAGGAGATAATCAAAGTGGCAGGTATACGGTCTACATCTAATGAGAAGTGCCCGTCCAAATCTGTAGTAGTTCCATTCGTAGTACCTTTGACTAAGATATTCGCTCCAATAATAGGTTCTCCCGTCTCATCCAGTACTGTACCGGTTAATGTTGTTTTCTGTTGAGGAACAGCAGACTCTTTTTCTTCAATTTGCTTGATAGCAATAACGCCGTTGTGAACTGAATAGGTCAAACCGCTATTCATAAGACATTTATCAAGCACATTGGCTATTTTTTCGTTATTTACATTTAGGTTTTGGACTTTTATTTGTTTTACATCATTGGTGCTGTATACAAAAGTAAAGTCGGTTTGTCTTTGGATTTCCCAAAGAATTTCACTCAACGTGGCATTCTTGAATGAGGCTGTGACAGTGGCTTGTGCAAACACTTTGTTGGCAGCCTGCATAAAACCTGTGGTAATGATACAGAAAAATAGGAACGTAATCCACAAACGTTTACTACTTTTACCGTGATTGGTGTAGTTGTGTTTTTTGTCCATAATACATCATTTTTATTAGTTATAGAATGTGATTGTTTTGTTATTGACTTTTACGTGTACTTTTTGAGTCTCTTCCAACAAACGTACAAATGGAGTGATTTCCGAATACCGATCTACATTGCATCCAAAGCGTAGGTCTTTTATTTTCTCATTGGCAAAAATTACTTCCATGTCATACCAGCGTGATAGTATTTTCATGATATCTTCCAATCGCTGGTCTTTGAAATGAATTTTTCCTTTTATCCATGAAGTATAAAATCCGGCATCTACCATGCGTATCTGTATGCTGCTGTTTCCGAGGCTGATGGTAGCTTGCTGGGAAGGCTTTAAAATACAGCTTTCTCCAGTTTCTGTATTTACTTTGACAGAACCGTTTACCAAAGTTGTCTGATACTCTTCCTGTGGATAAGCAGAGATGTTGAATGTGGTTCCCAACACTTCTACTTGCATGCCTTGAGTGCATACTATAAATGGTTGCCCTGTTTTGCAGACTTCAAAATAGGCCTCGCCTTCCAGTTCTACTTTGCGTGGACCGTTATCAAATGTCACAGGAAAGCGGAGACTGGTCATTGCGTTCAGATGCACTTTTGTTCCATCACTTAACAATAGAGCATATTCTCCACCTCGTGGAGTTTCCACTTTATTATATACAGGCTTGTTTTTTTTAGCTGTTTTTGATGTTACTTGGTAATTCAGCATTGTAGAGTCCATGTGGACTCGGGCTCCGTCTATTTTCTCAAGCAGACTCTCTGTTTCTTTATTTATATGGATTGTCTGGCCGTCCTCCAATGTCAGAATAGCTTTGGATTCCCCAGGTAGAATGGATTGTGCGATGAACTGTTTGTCCGAAAGAGAAACGGGCGAGGTGAATTTCATGGAAATACTTACAAAAAGGACAGGTAACAGAATGATTGCGGCATAACTTACTATTTTGATATATCTGCTTCTGTTATTATTTCTTTTGATTCGCTTTTCCACTTCTTTCCATCCGGATGAAGGATTGAATGCCGTATTTTTCCGGAAATGTTGCTTTTGGTTTTCTTCATTACAAATTTTCTTGAATAAAATCTCGTGCGCTGTAGATTCTTCTCTCCAAGCAGTTAGTTTTATTGTTTCTTCCGGGGTTATTTCTTCCGACAGATACCTTGCTATGAGGTTGGCTATATAGAAATCTTGTTTTATCATATTTTGACCTGTTTTTTATCTCTTTTATAATAAAACAGGTCTGTTTGAAATTCGGGTGAATAATAAAACGACTTTTTTTGAAAAAAAACAAATTAATGTCTTTTTATATAAAGAACAAGAGGAAGTAATAGTAGTCTTTCAAATTCTCTCTGAGTTTCTTGTAGGCTATTTTCTTTAATGTATGGACTGTTTCTGTAGATATGTTTAGTCTGTCTGCTATTTCTGCGTTTTTTTTCCCTTCCAGAGATAGTTGCATAATGGCTTTCATTTGGTCAGGTAATTTATTTATGGCTTCAGAAACGATACGATAAGTTTCCTCTTCAACGATTGCATCGTGAAAAAAGGAATCCTTTTTCTTTTCGATGACATTTTGAGCGTATTCATATACTACTTTTGAATGCTCCAGTTCGTTGAGTGCTTTATTGCGTACAGCTGTATATAAAAATGCTTTTACCTGATGCAGATAAAAAAAATCTTCTCTTATTTGCCATAGTTTGGCAAATGAATCTTGTACAATATCTGCTGAAGTTTCTTGGTTTTCTGTATATTGATTGGCAAATAAGCATAGAGTTACATAATATTTATTGAAAATATCATGAAACCCTTGCTCATTAAGCTTAATACTTATAGTTGTATGAGAAGTTCCCGCTGCCACCTTTGCTTTTAATTTTCTCTAATTTTAGTGCGAATATAGAGAAAATTAATTAAAAACAGCCTCTTATTCTATTAAAATATTATTTTAAGTCTACTACAGTAATACCTGCCCCACCAAATTGTACGTGTTCGTCTTGATAGTGTGCTACTCCTGGAACACTTCCCAAATAGCTGCGAATCAGGGTGCGCAGTATGCCTGTACCTGTTCCGTGAAGGATACGTACACGGTCTATTCCCAATAGTATGGCATCATCGATAAAATAAGTTACTGCCTGTATCGCTTCATCGCCACGCATACCGCGTACATCAATATCTTGTTTGAAATTTAGTTTCTTTTCATATACCCGATCTTGTGTTTCACTGCTGACGAAGGTACTTTTTACCATTGTTTTCTGGGTGGGCTGTATTGGTGTGCTACGTTCCAGCTTATCCAGTTTTACATTGGTTTTTATCATTCCGAACATAACTATTGCATTTTTGCCATTAATTCCTAGTACTTCTCCGACACTGGATTGACCTTTGATCTTTACAGTGCTACCTACAGTGATAGGCTGTTCTTTGGGCATTGACAGTTGGGAAGATTCCGTCTTGGCTTTATCCTTTTTGTTTTTTTTCCGCTCTTGTTTTTCACGGAGTTTTTCCATTTTCCGGATGATTTCATCTTCCTTGTTCTTTTTCTCGATATCTTCTATCTGATTTTTAAAATCAGTCAGTTCCTGACGTGCCGATTGTGTACGTTCTTTGTCGGCTTGTGCTTCCTTGATGATACGGATGGTATTTTCAATTCGGGCATTTGATTCCTGTATCAATTTTTCCGCATCTTCTTTGGCCTTTCGCAAAATCTCTTTACGACTTTTCTCCAGTTCCTGTAGTTCTTCTTCGTATTTGGCGATGGTTTCTTCCATCTGTTTTTCTCGTTTGCGGATGTTCTGACGCTTAGTTTCCCAATAACGTTTGTCACGTACGATATCTTGTAGATATTTATCAGCATTGATATATTCACTCCCTACAATTTCGGATGCGTCGGCTATAACTTCTTCCGGTAAACCTATTTTCCTAGCTATTTCTACTGCAAATGAACTTCCCGGATTTCCTATTTGTAATTGGAATAAAGCTTGCATTAAATGCCTGTCATATAACATGGCACCATTAACCACTCCTTCGTGATCTTCGGCAAAATGTTTCAAATTTTGATAATGAGTGGTGATAACGCCGAATGTGCCCTTTTCATTGAAACGTTTCAACACAGCTTCAGCTATGGCTCCTCCAATTTGTGGTTCTGTACCTCCGCCGAATTCATCAATGAGGATAAGGCTGCGTTCGTTACAGCTTTTCATCATTGTTTTCATGTTGGTAAGGTGTGAGGAGTAGGTACTCAGATCGTCTTCGATACTTTGTTCGTCACCTATGTCTATAAAGATACTGCCGAATAATCCGGCATGGCTACGTTCATGCATCGGAACCGGCATACCACATTGTAACATATATTGTAGTAATCCCACAGTCTTCAGACAAACGGATTTACCTCCGGCATTCGGTCCGGATATAATTAGAATGCGTTGATTTTTAGTTAGTTCTATATCTAGAGGAACAACCTTTTTATTATGCTTGGCCAGCGAGAGTTGCAATAGTGGGTGTATGGCCATGGTCCAGTCCAAAATCTGTTTGTCTTCCAATGATGGTTTGGTGGCGTTCGTCTGAATGGAAAAATGGGCTTTGGCACGGATGAAATCAATTTCTGCCAAAAACTCGTATGACTGGAGGATGGCGGGGACCTGTGGGCGGATTATGATAGAGAAATCTGTCAGGATACGGATGATTTCCCGGCGTTCTTCTCCTTCCAATTCCCGTATTCTATTGTTTGCTTCCACTACTTCGGCCGGTTCTATGAAAACTGTTTTGCCGGTGGATGATTCATCGTGTACAATTCCCTTGATTTTCCGTTTTAATCCCGGTGCGACAGGGATGACGAGTCTTCCGTCACGCATGGTAGGAGTTACATCTTTATCAACATAACCTTCTGCTTGAGCGTTGCGTAGAATTGCATTCAAACTGCGTGATATGCTTCCGGCTGTCGAGGCCAACTCTCTGCGGATGCGTAATAATTCGGAAGAAGCGTTGTCTTTGATTTTTCCGAATTTGTCTAAGATGTTGTTTATACGCGTAATGAGTTGAGGAAACACGATAATATCTCCTGCCAGTTTTTGTAGGGCAGGGTAGGGGGAGTTTTCTTTTTCTTGTTCTTCGTCATTCGAGGTCAGTGTCAGAAAATGGATGATATCACGAATTGTTTCTAAAGAACGGCGTAAATCAAACAGTTCTTGCTCATCCAAATACATACCTTCTACGCGGATACGTTTTAGTGATGGTCGTACATCAAAAAAATATTGGTCGGGAAAACTGTCTTCCTCTTGTATGATGCGCATGAATTCCATCACCTGTTCCAGCCATTCATTAATATCCTTAAAGGATTCTGAGAAGTTCATTTCATCTACTCTTTCTTGACCTAATGTGCTGAGACATTTCTCTTTTAGTAAATGACGGATGGAATCGAAACCTATTTTCTGTTCGAAATTCTGAGGGTAGAGTGGTCGATTGCGGCGGTCTTGAAAACCGTTGTACTGCGAGGTACCCGGGGTTCGAATCCCTGTCTCTCCGCTGAAACAAAAACGAAGGACTTCACAAAAGCCTTCAAAAAGTCATTCAAAGCACCGTATATCAGCTGATTACGGTGCTTTTTTATTTTTGCGCCCCAACAAGGTGAAGGCCTGAATGTAGGGTTTAGCCTTCAAAGTTCGGTCATTATTTGCTACATTTACTGCTACACTTTGAAGACCCCTCAAAAAAATGTAGCAGTGACCGAAAAATGAAGCCCATTTTGAAGCCTATAAAATCATTGATTCATAACTGATTATGTAGAACTTTGTAGCCATGGTGCTACATTAAATTTGAGTCGTTATGAGAATGATTTTTAAAGTGTCGTACTATGTACGTTCAAACTACGAAAACAAGCAGGGAAAGTCTCCCTTGATGATCCGGATTTTTCTGAATGGTGAAATGCTGAATGTCGGTTCTTCCGGTATCTACATTGACAAGAAGCTATGGAACAATTCCACCAACCGGGTAAAGGGGCGTGGAAGCGAATCCTTGAATCTGAATGCCCAGTTGGACAACATCTCAAATTCGCTGCAGATGATTTTCAAGAAGCATGAATTTGACGAAGACCTGACCCTTGACAAAATCAAAAGTATCTTTTTGGGCAAGAATAAGGTCAAGACTACGTTTGTGGAGTTCTATGACAAGTATCTGGAGGACATCAAGGCTCAGGTTGGTGCAGGTAAAAGCATAGCCTTGTATCACAAATATTCGGCAGCCCGAAGCCATTTTGTGAATTTCCTCCATGCCAAATACGGCAGAAAGGATCTCATGCCGGGTGAACTGACGCATCTGATTATCCATGATTTTGAAATATACCTGAAGACAGTGGTTTCCCTGAAGTCAAATTCGGCTACCAAGACGCTTAAATTCTTCAAGACCGTAGTTATCTTTGCCCAGAAGTGCGGTATGATGACGCACGACCCTTTCTTGAACCACCACTTTCACCTGGAACCGGTGGATCGGGGTTTTCTTACGGATGAAGAAATACAGCGCATCATGCAGAAAGATTTTGAGATTCCTCGGCTTGAAATGGTAAGGGACGTTTTTATCTTTTCCTGTTTCTGTGGGCTTGCCTACATCGACGTGGCTCACCTGACGCAGGAAAATATCATCACCCTTGATAACCGTCCGTGGATTATCATCAACCGTCAGAAGACCAATGTGCAGAGTAATATTCCTTTGTTGGAGATACCTCAAATGATTCTTGACAAGTATAAAGGAAAGACTAAAGACAACAGGCTGCTTCCAGTCCTGTCAAATCAAAAGATCAATGCTTATCTCAAAGAGATTGCTGACCTTTGTGGAATCAAGAAACGTCTCAGCTACCACCTTGCACGTCATACGTTTGCAACAATGTTGCTCAGCAAGGGTGTTCCCATTGAGTCCGTTTCAAAGATGCTGGGACATACCAACATTAAAACAACACAAATCTATGCGCGTATCACCAACAAGAAAATTGAGCAGGATATGATGCAAGTCGCCGACAAGTTTGATGGCTTCAAAAACTGTTTCATCAATTAACCGACTTGCTTCAGTTCAATCCTTACTTCGAGGGAAAAGACCCGTTACACCTTTACCAAGCCGTATCATTCCAACAGGAAGATACGGCTTTTTCCATATTGTACCTTTCCTCATCCCACTTTTATCCGTCCGAATGCTGCCGGAACAGATTGCCGGAAATAACCAGCACAAACGCAAGCGTCACCAGCTTCCATATCAAGACGAAAGTTTTCTTTACCAGCCATAATGCCAACCGCAGCATTACGCGAATAAGCCAAAGTGCCAACCGTATCAGCAAACCGATAAGAATGCAGACCGGAAACATATATATAAGGAGTAAAAGTTCAAACATGGTCATCTGTTTTTAGTTATAAAAAATCCCTGCCGAGGTAGATTGTTATTACCAAATATACTAAAAATCAATGGGATACGCAAGAAGCCGTCTGTATTTTATTCGTGTCAATACATGTTTTTTCAACCTCATTTTCTGCATTTTATGACCATGAACTCGGTGCTTGTCAAGCATTGTCACTCTGCAACTTTGAACATCATGTTGATTGCCCGAAGTTTTGAATGTCCAGAATGTGTTTGTTCTACAATACGATTACACCTTATTCTTTTTATCCCTCCGGGTTCAGTTCCATAATTGCCAGTACCATTGTTCTTTTTTCCCTTTTATCACAGAACGCATGTTTACAGATTTTCATTGCTGAATGCTCTTTTCCTTGTGTTGTCATGGCTATTTGGATGACAAGCAAATATAAACATAGGTTGAATAAAGACTGATGCCATAGCTATATGTCCTATTGTCTTTCAGCTAATGGCCACATGGCAATATGATTGCACATTCTTCTGTTTACAGATTTGTTGTTCCTCTGTCTCTTGTTTCACTCATTATGAAAACTGTGCAACACCAATCAAACAAGCGCAGGATGATACAGCCATGTAACTGGCATGCCTCCGACAGCTAAACTTCAAACATTGTTTCTATAGCCACATGAACAACCGTCAGTTTCTACTTCATGCTTCGTGAACATTTCACCATGATATGGATGAACAAGGAGTCAATGAACAGGAGCTTTGGAAACCTTTGAATGCAAGTCCCAGAATGCTTGATACACAGGTGAATTTGACAGAAGATTTTCTCTCAGAAAGATGTTGTGCATTTTTGCGCTTCGCAAAATTTTGCGGTAATTTGGGTCTGAAATCATCCCGGAAGACATCGAACTGCGTTGCATATGGAGCCAAGCAAGTTGTACCCTTGTCATTACAAAACAAGTTTTGTCCTCACAAGGGTAACTTGCCGACTGCCGTGCAGCGGAGCGATGTGCATCGCTGTTTCGCTTCGCGAAAGAGGTGTCCGGGAATCCGAACAACTAAAGTCAAGGCATATGAAAAACCAGCGTACCAAAGTATTTCAGTTACGGCTTACCTCCGATGAATTGCTGAATCTGAAGGAAAAAGCCGTTCCCTACCAGTCCGTGAGCAATTATATCCGCAAAGCAGTTGAAGAATTTACCCATGTGGATGTCAAACAACAGATTGAGATGATGCAGGATTTGTGTGCATTTTACCGAAAGTTCCAGAACGAACTGTCCTGGGCTGGCAGCAACCTGAATCAGTCGGTCAGACGGGTCAACGAACTGGCGGTTGCCGGACTGCTGTCACCCGGTTATGTGAATGAAGTCTTGCTCCCTTCGATTCAGGATGTACAGAACATCTTGAAAAGGATAAAGGATGACTTGGAAACTTTGAACAACAGAACACGGCTGATTAAGTAAAGGTAAACGGATATTTTGTATTTGGGTGTGATGAATAGACTAACCTGTATCCGGTTTTACAAGCGACCGGGATTTTTAATCTGTCTGGTCCGCAACCCCAAATTTCATGAATCAGCAAACAAATAGATAAATCATGATAGCAACCATACTTCCCGGAAGCGCAGACTTCCATGCAGTCGGTTACAACGAACACAAGGTCTATAAAGGAGTGGCCACCCTGCTGGAGATGCAGAACTTCGGTGGACTGGAATCCTCGGAACATCCGACCGCCAAACAGCTGGTGCAATTTCTCCAGTTCTACAGTTCCCAGAACAGCCGGATTCAGAAACCGCAGTTCCATGTAGCCATTTCCTGCAAAGGCCATGAAATGTCGGAACAGCAGTTACTTGATTTCGCGCACCAATATCTGCAGGAAATGGGGTATGCCGAGCCCGGACAACCCTGGCTCATCTATGCCCATCACGATACAGACAACACTCACTTGCACATTGTGACTTCGAGAGTGGCGCCCGACGGTCGCAAGATACAGCATGACCATGAACGTAGACGCTCGCAGGCGGTCATTGACAAGATACTCGGTATGGACCGGCAGCAGAAAACAGACAAGGACATAGAGGCTGCCAAGCAGTACAGCTTCTCCTCCTTTGCCCAGTTCAAGGCCGTGATGGGAACCATGGGCTATGAAGTCTTCCAGAAAGACGGAAACGTCTTCGTCAAGCAAGGCGGCCGAATCCAAAAGAAACTCCCCCTGACAGAGATTGAAACTCTATATAAGAAAGGTTATCAGGACAAGGCGCGCAACCGACAGCTGAGAGCCTATCTGAAAAAATACAGGGACGTATGCGCCAACAAGGAAGAACTGCAGAAGGAAATGAAGAAGAGCTTCGGCGTGGATGTGGTCTTCTTCGGCAAGAAAGACAAGCCCTACGGCTACATGCTGATTGACCATGCCAACAAGACGGTCATTCATGGGGCCAGAGTCCTTGCCGTAGAAGAACTGCTGGACTTTGCTACTCCCGAACAACGCTTTGACCGGATAGAAGCATTTATAGACCAGCTGCTGACCCTCAATCCCAAAATCACTCAGGGAGAAATTTTCCAGAAACTCAAGAAACAGCGTGCCTATATAAAGAAAGGCGTCATCTACTACGATGGCCAAAGCAGACCCTTGCCGCCTTTCATGGCCAAGGCTATTGACCGGAACAACCGCATCAGCTTCATCGAGAAGTTCCGTCCGCAGAACGAAGCCGAAGTGGAAATGCTGTGCAAGGTATTCAAGGTGGACCGTCCGGATCTGGTGGACATCTCTACAGAACGTCCTCCCAAGTATGCCGATTCCGTCGGCCGAATGCATGAAATCTTCAATGATCCCGAAGTGAAGTCCCCCCGCAGCGCCATGTACCAGGAAGGCTTCATCATCCGTCAGGTCAATGATACCTACTATGCCATCAACTTCAAGGAACATATTCTCATTAACCTGAATGAAGAAGACTTCGATGTGGAACGGGTGAAGAAAAAATCCAAGAAGCCAAAGCGCCAGGGAGTGCCGTTTAAGAAGTCCAAGAAGAAGACGCTCAATCCAGTCAAGAGTTTGCAGCGGAAGTGTCATCAGGGACTGGGCAAACTCCGGAAAGAAGGTATCGGCAGTCACAGCGCCAACCGCGAATGGGAAGTAGGGAAAAAGACCGACTACGATGAGGTGGATGATGGACGTTCATTAAAGATGTAAGGAACTTCTGGTCCTTTGCGGAAGAAGGAAACACTTGCTTACGGGAAAGTAACATTGTTTTGATCATGCAGATAAACGGCTCTTTGTGAAACAGGATATGGCTATAATCCGTAACCGGACAACCAATGGGGTCCACTATTATTTTGAAAGACTTTCATGGGACTGCCTACTGCAACCAATTCGGGCATATAGATTGAAAAACTCAGGTTCATCCGACTTATTTACCCATGTTTCTGCAATCTCAAGCACATTGATGTTGTGCATTTAGGTTTTCAATATCTCTGCACATATTTTTGCTTGCAAATTTAATTCAAGTAAAAACGACATGATACAGACCCCCGTCATAGTAACCTTTGCCAACCAGAAAGGAGGAGTCGGAAAGACAACTCTTTGTGTGACCTTTGCCAATTACTTGGTGACGAAAGGTGTCCGTCTGGTAGTAATCGACTGTGATTTCCAGCACTCGATTATGAAGTGCCGTAAGACGGACCTTAAAAAATATGGAGAGGAACAGGTGCCTTACGAAGTATGGGCTTATGAACCGGATGACAAGACGGCCATGACCTCCCTGATTGAAAAGTTGCATAATGATCCGGAGATTGATGTGGTGCTTATGGATTCACCGGGAAGCTTGAAAGCGGAAGGTCTGGTCCCCATGTTTGTCAATTCAGATATTATCGTTGTTCCTTTCCACTATGATCTGGTGACCGTTCCTTCCACAGCCAGTTTTCTGCTTTTTCTTGACAGACTTCGTCAGGTAGTTGGAGACCGTATGAATGCACAGCTCTTCATCATTCCCAACCTCAATGACAACCGCGTAGGAAAGCGCTCAGAACTGATACTTTGGGACAACACACGGGAAACTTTTTCTAATTACGGTTATGTAACCGGGAAAATACCGAGGCGGGCTGATATGGAGCGGTTCAGTACAGTGGCTGCACTGGATATGCAGATTCGTTATGTTGGCAATGTTTTCGACAAGATCTATTTCAGCATTTTCGGCAAGGTAACTCCAGTGAGGGAGGCAAAGCTTACCGGAATACAACTGACGGATAATCTTAATCCGAAAATAGGCAAGAAAAAAAATCGGGAAGAAGGTGTTACACATATTGCCATGGATGAAGATGGAAATGAAGAAGAACGCGAAGCAGGAGGTCTGTCTGCTGATACAACCGATAAGGAAAAAACGGAATATGAATGACGAGATTAAATTTATCAGTAACCATCAAATAACATAGCGCATGAAAAAAGACATTCCGGAAATTGGTGACTTGACACAAGGCATCAATGATTCTGACATTATCCTGACGCACAAGTTGCCCGAAATGTTGGAAAAATCATCCGGCCTCCAGGATCGGACGAATGGTACAAGTGAGAAGAAAACGGAAACTGACGGAGAACCTATCCATCTTTCTCCCTCAAAGGAGGTGGAAGATTATTGGACAGGATTTCTGAAAAATTTGGAAATTTCCGATGAAAGTAATGTCAAAAGCGAACGACTGGTATGCAGGCTGGACCGGGATCTGGCAGACTCGCTGGATGACTGCAACATCCATAACCGCAGCCGTTCGGATATGGTCAATGCCATTGTCCGTACATTCTTTGATATTTACCTTCTACAGCTTGTGCCGTTTCGCAGAGAAAAGAAATCATTGTTTACAAATTTCAATCAAAAAGATTATGAGAAAGAAAAGGACTAATTGGACAGAGCAGAAGATTGCGGTTCTTATCCAGCTCTATCCCATAGAAACAACCACGAGAACCGCAGAGGTTTTGGGTATGTGCGAACGTGCTGTAAAAGAAAAGGCCCGCAGCTTGGGGCTTAAGAAAGCGGTCAAAAGCCGTTGGATGGAGCATGCAGATTATGTACGCAATCATTTTGCTCACCGATCTTATGCTGAGATAGGCAAGGAATTGGGAATTTCACGGGAATATGCCCGGCGCATTGCTGTTAGAATGGGATTGAAGCGTACTGCGTTGGAAGATTTTAAGGTGCTTTCACGAATCCATTCTGATATTATGCGGAGGGAAAGACGCAGGGTTATCTTCGGGCTGAGTCCCATCACCCGCATCAAGGTTGTGTCCAACCGGGCACGGGTAAGACTCCGTTCATGGCTCAAGTCCAAAGGCTACATTGCCGGAGAGGAATACGGTATCCTTTATTATACGGATGACCTTCACCGGATTCAGGAATCAGAGTTGAGAGGAGCCAAACTGGGCTTCCGCTTCCTGCCTTATCCGTCAGAGGAAACCATTGTATTGTCAAACCTCCTATAACTACAGCTATGACCTACGGACAAGTAATCTTAATCCTCTTTGTGGTCTTGATAGGCTACTACGGCTTTCTGATATTCATGGACATCCAGCATCTGAAGGCAGCCGAGGCAGCAGCGCAGGAGAATCAATCCGAAGAGGAAATAGACATCACGGATGAAGCCCGTTCCTTCCAGCCCCAGCAGGTGATCCGGGACGATAAGAAGAAGGAAGAGGAAAAGAAGCAGGAAGAAGCAGGGAATGAAAATGATTCCAACACGGATAAACAGCAGACAACATCTGATGAGCAACCGAATGAGAATGCTTCTTCTGAAAGTGGTGAAGATGTTTCCAATCCGGAAGCATCAACAGCTACCGAACAATCAGATATTCCTGTTCCGGCAGAGAATCCTTCCTCTGAAACAGTATCACAGATTCAAACTGCTGAGCCGGATAATACGGATGCCACATCAGCTTCTGATGCTACGGATAAAGATGAAATTGAAGACACTACCCATGCGGATGCCGAAGCAGCCCCATCGGAAGCTGGAACTTCTACCGGATCCAACTTCTCACCGAGCTACCGGGAACCCATCTTGACAGACGGCATCCTGGTGGATGACATCTTCAAAGCCATCGACCAGTTGGCCGAAACCGGTGAATGTGACCTGGGTACCATTATCTATCACTGCGAAAGCATGCGATATGCCGGGTAATACACCCGATACTACTTGGACGAAAGTCCACCGTTCCTTTAGCGACCTCTGATACTTGAATGACCTCTGTTTCTTTGGCGACCTCTGTTCCTTTGGCGATGAAATCCATTATCAAAGAAATATACAATGAAACAACTCAATCAACTCGTATGCGGAAACGAAAGCATCTTCCGCTCTATCCAGCGTTCTTCTGAAAAAGCAGTCAACCGCCTTATGGCCTGCAGTGTGGTACAGAAATGCCTCATGTTCATCTTTGCCCTTACGGTATCGGTCGGTGAAGCGATGGCAGGCAGCAAGGGAGCCGCAGGCTTTACCAAAGCCACCCAGGAAGTGAGTTCCTACCAGACTCCGGTGTCAAACTTGATGAAAGCGATTGCAGCCGTTATAGTTTTAGTAGGAGCTTTTAACGTTTATTTTAAGATGCAGAACGGCGACCAGGATGTCAAGAAAACTATCATGCTGACCATTGGCGGATGTATTGCATTTATCGCTCTTTCTGAGGCTCTTCCGCTCTTCTTTAAGTAATCCAATCTGTCAACATTCTATCCAGAATTATGACGATGAATCAGGAGGGTTATCCCGTTTTCAAAGGCTTGCAGAAACCGCTGGAGTTCATGGGCATACGCGGTCGTTTCCTGACTTTGGCAGCAGCGGCCATCGGTGTGTCATTCGTGGGTTTTATCGGTTTCTCCATCGCTTTGGGAAAGCTTGCCGGGTTCATCGCCATGCTGGTGATGGCAGTGGTCGGATTGGTCACCATTTACGTCAAGCAGCGTGGCGGTCTCCACAACAAACGGCGGGCAAAGGGTATCTATGTTTACAAGAATCTGAGACGCAACTCGTAAAACAAAATGAATGATTATGGCACGTACCAAGAAAAGAATATTTGACGGCCTTTATGCGCAGCTGGAGGAAACGGACGGCAATGTCGTCCTTTTTTCAGCCAAGGGGGAACCGTCGGTTATTTTCGAGATAACCAATCCCGTGCAGCAGCTTTGTACCGATGCGGAGCAGTACATGCTCTTTCAGGATGTGCTCTCCAATGTGGTACAGACGCTCGGCGAGGGTTATGCCCTGCAAAAACAGGACGTGCTCTGCAAGCAGTCCTACCACCATGAGGTGCCGGAGGATGCAGAGTTCCTGACCAAAAGCTATTTCCGTTACTTTGAGGGAAGAGAATTTACGGAGATACGTACCTACCTTATCCTCACGCAGGAGGCACAGCGCAGCCAGTTCGTGCAGTACGACCCGAAGAGGTGGCTGGACTTCCATTCCAAGGTTTCCAAGGTGAGCGACATCCTCAAGGAGAAGAACATCAAGCACCGAAAGTTGACCAAGGAGGAAGTCAATGAGTATTGCCACCGCTTCATGGCCTTCCAGTTCCGGCATGGTCCGTTCTCGATGACCAACTTCAAGGCATCAGATGAATATCTGAAAATCGGCGACCGGGTAGTCCGTTCCTATCCGCTGGTGGATATAGACGAGATTAACCTGCCTTCGCTGGTGAAGCCCTACACACAGATGAACATCAACGGTTACGGCATCGCCACGGACCTCTTTTCATTTTTGACAAGTGTGCCCCATGCCGATTGCGTGGTGTTCAACCAGGTGGTACAGATACCGAACCAACGGAAACTGCTGAGAAAACTCCAGGCCAAAGCCAAGCGCCATGGCTCCATGCCCGACCCGAGCAACAAGATTGCCAAGGAGGACATCGAGGAAGTGCTGGACCGCCTGGCGGTGGACAGCACGCAGCTGGTCTATTGCAACTTCAACATTCTGGTAAGCTGCCCGGCAGACAAGGTAACTCCGGTCACTTCTTATCTGGAAACCAAGCTGTACGAGTGCGGTATCATGCCGTCCCGTACCGCCTACAACCAGTTGGAATTGTTTACAGACAGCTTCCCCGGCAACGGCTATGCCTTCAATCCGGACTATGACCTCTTTTTGACGCTCTCCGATGCAGCTTTGTGCTTCTTCTTCAAGGAACACTTGAAAGGTTCGGAAGATACCCCGCTGACTACTTACTACACCGATCGCCAGGGGCTGCCGGTGTGTATTGACATCACAGGGAAAGAGGGCAAGGTGAAGATGACGGATAATGCCAACTTCTTCTGCATCGGACCTTCAGGAAGCGGGAAGTCATTCCACATGAACAGCGTGGTTCGTCAACTATTAGAGCAAAAGACGGATGTGGTTATGGTCGATACGGGCGATTCCTATGAAGGTATCTGTGGTTACTACAAGGGAACATATATCTCTTACTCCAAGGAGAAGCCTATTTCCATGAACCCCTTCAAGGTCACAAAGGAAGAGTATGAATTGAACTTCGGGGAAAAGAAGAACTTCTTGAAGTCTTTGATATTCCTGATATTCAAGGGTAACGACTTTCCAAGCAAGATTGAGGACATGCTCATCAACCAGACCATCGTGGAATACTACGAAGCCTACTTCCATCCCTTTACCAAGTTTACGGAGAAGGAACGTGAAGGGTTGAGACAAAAGCTGTTGGTTGCCTCCAAGATGGAAGAAGACTATGATAAGTTCTCCCACAGCATGGAAGACATTGATGCCCAAATCAGAGAAGCCGAAATGGACAAGCAGGCGGAAAGCAGAGCACTCATGCTTCCGGCAGAAGCCCGGCGACTCAAGCTGCTCCGCCAGTGCCGTTCGCTCTATGCCCTTGCCCAGGATGAAGCTGCCAGCAAAGGCGAAAAGGAACGTGCCCTGCAGATTATCGAGAACTACAAGAAGGAACTCTACAACAACTCCATGCTTATCAAGATAGACAAGCAGATAGACCACATCGAGGAACAGAAACGCCGACTGAAAGTCCGGGAACTGTCCTTCAACTCCTATTACGAGTTTGCTTTGGAACGTATTCCGCAAATCGTGGCACAGGAGAAGATTCAGTTCAACATCCGCGACTTCGCTGCCATCCTGAAGCAGTTCTACCGGGGTGGCGAACTGGAGATGACCCTGAACTCCGACCTGGACGTGAACCTCTTTGATGAGCAGTTCATCGTCTTCGAAATCGACAAGATTAAGGATGACCCCGTGCTTTTCCCTATAGTTGTTTTGATTATCATGGATGTGTTCCTGCAGAAGATGCGCATCAAGAAAGGACGCAAGGCACTCATCATTGAGGAAGCGTGGCTGTGACATGTAAGTCTTGTATATGATTGTTCAACTTTCATTCCACGAGTTGGAAATAGAACGATTGAACCTGTTGTTCCGTCAACAGTAGCCTATGGGAACGTGCGGTATTAAGCAATGAACCCGTGCGGTAACAGAACCAACAATGAAGCCCTTCCGAAAGGAGAAGTCTGAACCGTGAGGGGATGACAACTGCCGTTAGTATCGAACGACAGGGGAGCTAGGCTGAATGGTATGAATAACGTAATGTGAACCGTTGATAAACGTCGTAACTTCGAATGAGCTGCTAATGATACTGGGCTCTAACCCAAAAGGGATGCAGTCGGATAACCTTCTCCATGCTAAGGTTACACGGACATAACGACTGCCGGCGGATAGACGGATTCTAACCCATTCGTTTGTCATATACAAGAAACATGGTAAACCCGTACTTCTCCTGTTAACAGCAGGTAAGCAGACCGTAAGTGAAGCCGAATGGAGTGCGGGCAGAGGAATGCGGAGAAAGCGAATGCCGTTCTGTAACGGAACGGATAGAGGTTGAAACATCACCTCACACGAAAGTGGGCAGACTTCCGCATGGTGGATGTTTTACAAGAAACTTATAGAACTTATTAAAGGAGAAAAGCAAATGAACGAGATTAAAACATCGTGTGCATCTACTGACCGGAAATGGAGCACTTGGGAAAGCATAGACTGGAACAAGTGTGAGATAGCGGTTAATAAGCTACAAGCACGTATTGTAAAAGCTCAAAAGGCGGGCAAACACGGCAAGGTGAAATCCTTGCAATGGGTGCTAACGCATTCGTTTTACGCTAAAGCTTTAGCCGTAAAGCGTGTTACATCAAACAGTGGCAGTGACACCGCAGGCGTTGACAAGGTGAAATGGTCAACTCCCAATGCCAGATTCAAGGCTATCGGTGAACTGAAAAGAAGAGGCTACAAGCCCCAGCCGTTAAAAAGGGTCAATATCAAAAAGAGTAATGGGAAACTACGTCCTTTAGGTATCCCGACGATGAAAGACAGGGCTATGCAGGCATTATACCTGCTTGCGTTGGAACCTGTATCGGAAACAACTGCGGACAGTAATTCCTACGGTTTCCGTAAAGAGAGAAGTACTGGAGATGCAAGGGAACAATGTTTTTGTGTCCTTGCAAAGAAAACTTCTCCCGAATGGATTATGGAGGGTGACATCAAAGGTTGTTTCGACCACATCAGCCACGAATGGCTGCTGAACAATATCCCTATGGATAAAGTGATGCTGCGGAAATGGCTCAAATGCGGTTTTGTCTTCAACAAGGAGCTATTCCCCACGGAAGAGGGTACCCCACAGGGCGGTATCATTTCACCAACTCTTGCGAATATGACACTGGACGGGCTGCAAACTATGCTTGCAGAGAAGTATCACAAGAAATTTGTAAACAGGAAAACGACCTACTATCCCAAAGTACATCTTGTACGCTATGCGGATGATTTTATCATCACGGGTAGAAGCAAGGAAGCTTTGGAAGAAATCAAACCGTTAGTAGTAGACTTTCTCAAGGAAAGGGGATTAACCCTGTCGGAAGAGAAAACAAAGATTACACACATTGATGACGGATTTGATTTTCTTGGGTACAATATCCGAAAATACAAAGGAGTGCTTCTAATCAAACCGTCCAAAAAGAGCCTGAAGAAATTCATGCAGAAAATCCGGGGAATCATTGATTCCAATAAAGGAAGCAAACAGGAATCACTTATAAGGCTCTTGAATCCTGTGATAACAGGCTGGGTAAACTACTATAAGAATTGTGTGGCTTCTGACACATTCAGAAAAGCTGACTACCTGATATTTGAAAAGTTGTGGCAATGGGCTAAGAGACGACACCCCAAGAAAGGCAAATACTGGATTGCCGACCGATACTTTACACGGGTAAAAAACCGCAACTGGTGCTTCGTGGCAAACTTCAAGAAAGGCAAGACTGATGACAGGATTGCACTGAAAAGGCTGTATGACACAAAGATTACCCGATATGTCAAGATAAAAGGTGAAGCAAATCCCTTTGACCCCGAATGGACAGAGTATTTTGAAAAGCGTAAGACTTACAAGATGCTACAGTCGCTCAACGGTAGAAAATCATTGCTGTACATGTGGGAAAGACAGAACCATTTATGTCCCGTATGTGGTAAACCCATAGACAAGGAACATCCTTGGGGAACTTCCCAACAAATAGTCAATGGCAAGAAAGTAAATTTCCTGCTGCATGACAGCTGTAGAAGAAAAGTCATTCAAACTAATAAGATGTAACTATGAGCTGGTTTCTATTAAATAGAAATTTAACACTGCTTGAGCCGTATGATTGGAAACTTTCATGTACGGTTCTGAGGGGGGAAAGGGGCAGTAATGCCCCTGACCTACCCGGCAAGGCGATTGCTTCGCCCACCATGGCAGAATATATAAAATATTTGTACAAAACAGTCAGAAAGTTCCACGGCATAGCAGGTGTCGTTACCCAGGAGTTGAACGATGTGATAGATTCGCCCATCGTGAAGGAAGCCATCATCAACAACTCCGACGTGAAGATACTGCTCGACCAGACCAAGTTCAAGGACCGCTACGAGGACATTGCCGCCATCCTGGGACTGACACCCATCCAGCGGCAGCAGATATTCACCATCAATGCCCTGAACAACCGGGAAGGACGCAGCTACTTCAAGGAAGTCTGGATATGCCGGGGACAAAACTCGGATGTGTACGGTGTGGAGGAAGCACCGGAATGCTACTGGGCCTACACCACCGAACGCATGGAGAAGGAAGCCCTCAAACTCTATCTGGCCCACTACGGAACCATGCAGGAAGCCATCACGCACATAGAGGCAGACCGCAAACGGGACGGCGGGCATAAGTATCTGGAATTTGCCAGAAAAGTCAATCAACATCAAAAAGTCATGTCATTATGGTCAAGTTAAGATTCCTGTTGATGGCGGTACTGATGATTGCCGCTTCAACGCAAATGTATGCCGGATGGCGCATCGTTGTGGACAAGAACTGCATCAAAATCGTGTCCTCCAACCTTGCCGCCCAGAAACTCATCGAGGAACAGCACAATGCCCGGCTGGACACCATCGCCGCCAAACAGCAGAAGGTGGAACTCTATTCGGTCAGCATGGCCACGATGAAGGAACTCTACAAGCTGTCGGTGCAGAACATCTCCGGTTTCGGCATGGAGAGCCTGTACTACAAGGAAATCGGCAGCTGTGCCCTCGACATCATCCGGAACGTACCGGAACTGATTAAAACGGTCAGCAAGGCCAAGTTCACCAACCAGCTCTACTGCCTGACGGAACTCGGAGGGCTGGTGATGGAAACACAGCAGCTGGTCGGCAACTTCGTGAATATCGTAAACAATGCGAAGATACCCAATCCGCTCAAGGGAGAAGGCACTGCCGAGAAGAAGAGCGACGGCTACAACATGCTCGACCGTTACGAACGGATGTCGCTGGCCAACTCCATCTACACCAATCTGAATGAGATCCGCTACAAGGTGGACGGCATGATGCTCATGGCACAGTATGCCACGCTGAATGACCTCTGCTTTGCCATCGATCCCGAGGGATGGGCCAGCATTGTCACCATGAAAAACCATGTGGACGGACTGGTATCGGACTGGAACGGACTGGTGGCTGCTAACTAAAAGATGAAAAAGCTATGGAACACTGGAAAAAGAAATTGGGCGCTGTCTGCCTGGTACTGTCCCTGATGGTGCCGGGTACGGCCACTGCCGTGGTCATACCCAAGGACCTGCCGACCATTGAAGCGCTGATAGCCCTGCACAAGTGCATCAAGAAGGACGAGGACCAGGCACTGGGCAGAGTGGCCACCAGTTTCGGGGAACAGTCGCTGGTGACGAAAGGCGCCAACAAGTTCAACGAGGTGCGGACCACGTTGAACACCAAGATGAGCAATGCCCATTCATATTTGGTACTGGCCGGAGCCATTTCCTCCACCGCCAACTCGCTCTACATGCTGGTAAAGGAATACAAGGACTTTACCTCCAACACTTTCAAGCATGTCAAGAAGAAGCCCTTTGTGGGATGGTACTATGCCGATGCCAACATGGCGATAGCCCGGGAAGTGCAGCACTGCTACAAGCTCTACGCTTCCGTGGCCGCCTCGGGCATCAACCTGATGAAGGCTTCCATGGACGAGAAGCTGAACTTGGTGATGACCCTCAAAGCCACCATCGACAAGGCCCGCTACATCGTGGACAATGCGAACCTCTACTGCTTTCTCATCACCGACTGCGGCTGGAAGCCCGACTACATCTGGGAAATACTCAACTCCAACGTGAAGGACGAGATAGCAAATCGTGTCATCAATCAATGGAACAAAGGATATGCGGTATAGAATTTTATTACTCTGCTTGCTGGGCATGACGATGGCTTCCGGTCTGCATGCCCAGCGTCCGACCAAGGACAAGGAAAAGGCCCGGCAGTGGCAGTCCATGGAGAACGGCCCATGGGATTTCGCACCGGACTGGTACTACTTCCTGCTGCACAAGAAATACTCGGGTGCGGAAATGTACTGGAAGTGGGCAGGATTCCAATCCGGCTTCCGGGTGCGCTTCAAGGAGCACAAGTCCAACGTGAAGCGCATCATGCCCACCCGGGTAACGGCGGAAGAGACCCAGCGGCAGAAAATCAAGAAGGTGGAGGAAGAGCGCCAGAAGATGGAGGAACTCTATCAGGAGGAACTGCTCCGCGAGGCAGACCGCAACGTGGATCTGATGTTTCCTTCCTACAAGGACGAGTTCAACCGGATGCAGGACTGTATCACCGACGGACTGCTCTACTGCATGCAGAAAAGCAAGGGCAAGCTCCAGTATCAGGTGGACGAACTGAGCCGTCAGAATGAAATTCTCTGTGCCGACATCGCCTACATCCACAAGATGGGAGTCGGTTACGGACTGGAGAATGCCAAGCGGCAGAAGGCTTACGAGGAAGCCCGACAAAAAATGGAGGAACTGGTCAAACGGACCGCCAACCTCTGTGCGGTGGCTTCCACGCATTATTGACATACAAGTTTAGGAATGAGATTCTTTGAGAAAATAGTTTGTAACAAAAATAGAATGAAATATGAATCTACTGTTAGTACCATTAACCATCGGATTGCCTGCCATTGACGAGAGTCTGGATAAGCTGCTGGTCGCCATGGAAACCTTTCCCAATGTGGCGGTGCTGGGTGATGCCATCGGACTGGCACGCATCCTCGGCCTGTTGCTGGCGCTCTGTGTAGGCTCCTACGAATGCTGGATGATGATGCTCGGACGGCGCGGCATGGACGTGATGAAACTCCTGCGCATCATCGGCATTTCCATCTGTATCTCTTCTTCCTCGTGGATCTGTCAGGCCCTGCAGGTTCCCGGCAAAGGACTGGAAACCGCTACCAAGGCCATGGCAAAAGCCAAGAACAAGGAGGTGGCCGCTTTCGAACTGAAGGTGGCACAGAAACAGAGTGAATACCTCGACCGCTTGCGGGAGGTACAGGACTCCATTTCCACCGCCCAGCAGGTAGCCGCCATCGGACAGGATGCTGCCTGGTGGGACAAGCTCATCTACAACGTGGAGAATCTGGGCAACACCATCAACAACTATGCGCAGCGGGCAGCGGTGGCGGCTGAAACCAAGATGAGCGAATGGATCAACGATGTCATCCGCTTTGTGGGGGAACTGATATTCCAGATGTCCTACTACGGCATTCTGGTGGCGCAGCGCATCTTCATGGCCATCATGATGATTTTCTGTCCCATCATGTTTGCCCTGTCCCTGGCTCCGCCCTGGAATTCGGCCTGGAGCCAGTGGATGTCAAAGTTCCTTTCCCTCTCGTTATGGGGCTTCGTCACCTATATGTGCATCTACTACATCGACTTCATCCTGCTCTATAACCTGCAGCAGGACCTCATAGCTTACAACCACCTGCTTCACGGTTCGGTAAACTCCTGGGAACAGATTGGTGCACTGGGACTGCAGGGTATCGGTTCCAACTGTATGTATGCCATGGGGATGCTGGTGGGTGCCTATATCATCCGCTTTGTGCCCGAAGTGGCTTCCTGGCTGATTCCGGGCGGTGTCAGCTCCGGTGCAGGTTCAGCAGCCGGCAGTACCGTGATGGGCATGACAGCGATGGCAGGAGGTATGGCAGGAAGTGTGGTCGGCTCTGCAGCCAGCGGTGCCGCTTCTCTGGTCAGACCGGGCAAATCCAAGAACAGCAACAACAAGAAGTAATCACTCAAACCATTCCCTATGCTTATAGAATCCTTAGCACAGAAAACGAAACTCGCCCTGATGACGGTGCTGGCCACGATAGGTGGCTGCACCCTCATCTGCGGGTTCACCGTCTGGTGCTGCATCTCGCTCGTGACGAAAGAACGGGAGCAGATTTACATACTGGACGGTGACATTCCCTTCCTGGCACAGCGTGCCCAGCTGGAAGCGAACTTCACGATGGAAGCCAAGGCACATATCCAGCTCTTCCATCAGTATTTCTTCAACCTGCCTCCCGATAACGACTACATCAAGTGGACGGTCGGCAAGGCAATGTACATGGCAGACGGTACGGCCCTCAAACAGAAGCAGGCATTGGATGAGAACGGATTCTACTCCGACATCATCTCCTCTTCAGCGGTGTGTACCATCATGTGTGACTCCATTCAGTTCGACGAACATGAACGGAAATTCACCTACTACGGAACGCAGCTCATCAAGCGCCGTACTCGGGACCTGAAACGCTCCATGGTCACTACAGGCTACATCGAATCAGTCCCCCGTACCCGGAACAATCCGCACGGATTGATGATTACGAACTGGAGGACACTGGAGAACAAGGACCTCGATTACTGAAAAATAACCGGATAATAAATTCAAAATCATTGCATACATGAAATCATTCAGAAAGACACTTCAGGAAAGCAGGCTCAAGACGCATCACTTGATACGCTCCTGGCTGCAACCCAAGCTGGGAGCCGTCGGCACCAGATACCGCCTGGCAGGACGCATCCGTCTGGCCAACATCTGGGCAAGGAAACATCCCAAACGCACCTTTGCCTATGTCACAGGTTCGCTGTTTTTCTTGCTGGCAAGTACTGTGGCAATCGACAGCATGACCTTGTCAGACAAGCGTGAGCCGGATGTCAGCAGCATTGCCCAGTTGGAACCCGTGTTTGCCGGATTCCGTACCATTCAGGCAAACAAGAGCATACATCGTTCCACGCTGACGGAGTTGACCCAAGAGGGACAACAGCTGCGGGAGGAACTGGACTCGCTCATTGCGATACCGCGTAAAAGCCATCAGGATTCCATCGATATCGTACAAAGTTACAACCGGCTGGAATCCATTGTCAAATCACTTCAAAACAATGACCATCCATGATCAGAAAAATCAATTTCAAACAGCCCAAGTACATCTTCCCGTTGGTGGTGTTCATTCCCCTGTGTGCCCTGGTGTACTTCGTGATGCAGACCTTCGGAGGCAGCGAAGATGCCCAGCAGACGGTTGCCACCGACCGCATCAATACGGAACTGCCGCAAGCCAATGCGGAGGAAGCCGGAGATAAAATGTATGAGATGTCGCGCCGATTTGGGGACGAAGATGCCTTCACCGCTATCGGTGCTATCGGTGAAGAACAGAAGAAAGCCGAAGAACTGGAGCACGGCTACAGCGAAGACGAACTCAACAAGCTGGATGCAGCGGAAGCGGAACGGCTTCGTCAACAACGGGAAATGGAGGAACTGGAAAGGTCGTTGGCCGAATCCAGAAGACACATCAACTCCTTTGTCTACGGGGATAATGCTCCTTCAGGAAATAGGTCAAACAATGGAAGCAGAACCGCTTCATCAGCACCTACCGATGGCTATACTTCACAAGATGACTTCGCTCGTGACCTGGAGGAAATCCAACGCAGAAGTTACGAACGGCAGAAGGCCATTGAAAGCGGATTGGGTATCGGGCGCTTTGACCGGGATGAACTGGCTCAGAAACAAAGAGCAGACTCCATTGCCAAGGTCCGTCAGGCTGAAAAAGAACGCAACCGCCCCAAACTTGTCATTAAGTCCGGTGATACCAATGCGGAGAAGTTTCATACGGTAACTTCCCCCGATGATGTAGCTGAAGCCAAACTCATTCGGGCGATGATTGACCAGACCACTAAAGCCAAGGAAGGGACCAGACTTCGTTTCAAATTGCTGGATGACATTACCGTCAGCAACACCAAGTTGAAGAAAGGCACCTACCTCTATGGAACAGTGACTGGCTTTGGACAGCAGCGTGTGAAGGCCACCATTACCAGCATTCTGGTCGGTGACAAGTTCATCAACGTGAAGCTTTCGGTGTTCGATAATGACGGCATGGAAGGGTTCTATGTACCGGAAAGTTCTTTCCGTGAGTTCGTGAAGGATGCCAGCTCCAGTGCCGTGCAGCAAAACATAAACTTCCAATCGGAAGATGGCTACGGTTCCGGCATCTCAGGTGAAGCTCTGGCACTGCAAGCCTTGCAAAACGTCTATAACTCAGCTTCTTCGGCCATTTCGTCCAACATCCGCAAGAACAAGGCAAAAATCAAGTACAACACGATTGTGTATCTGATTAACTCGGAGGAAGCAAGGTAAAAGGTCTAGAATGAAAATAGGTAAACTATCTTACTAATCACAGAGTAAGTAAGGTTACAAGTAATAGAGTAAGCAAGTTTACAAGTAACGCAATCAGCAAATAATCAAATCAGTAAATCATAAAAATTACCTAATATGAAAGCGAAATTATTTTTACTTTTCTTCGGTCTTCTCGGTTTTGTCGTACAGGCTGCAGCTAAGGAGAAGATCTACGTGAACAGTGAGGTAACTACCCACATCGTCATGCCCGAAAACATCAAGTTGGTGGACATCTCTACCACCAAGATTATGGGCAACCAGTGTGCCGACAACATGGTGCGCATCAAGCCTTATCTGGAGCCAGACTCCATTAAAACCTCCTTTGACGAGAATGAATTGCTGGGCACCATCACCCTGATTGGAGAGCGCCATATCGCTCAGTATGATGTGGTTTATACCCATTATCCCAGCATGGCAGCCTCCATCTTTGAGGTAGCTTACAGTGATACCCAGTCCTATATCAACCCCGAGGTATCGATGCCCAAGGCCGAAATGGTGCGCTATGCGTGGGCGGTGTATGGCAGTAAGCGCAAGTACAATCAGGTGGTGTCGAATGCCCACGGCATGAAGGCCATCGTCAACAACATCTATACCATCGGTGACTACTTCTTTATTGATTATTCCTTACAGAACAAGACGAAGATTGCCTACGACATTGAGGAACTTCGCGTGAAGCTGACGGACAAGAAAGAGACGAAAGCCACCAACTCGCAGACCATTGAACTGACACCGGTTTATTCGTTGAATCCGGTCAAGAAGTTCAAGAAGAATTACCGCAATGTGCTGGTGATTGAGAAGCTGACCTTCCCGGATGAAAAGGTGCTCCGTCTGGAGATCTCAGAGAACCAAATCAGTGGCCGTGTCATTACGCTCACCATTGAATACGAAGACATCCTCAATGCCGATGGCTTTGATTCGGACATTCTGAAGAACTCTTCATGCTATCCTTACTATTACATTTACCGCTAAATCTGACCCGATATGAAGAAGATTTTAATGATCATCTGTTGTGCGTTTGCCGTGTTTTCGGCATCCGCACAGGACAAGAAACTCACGCTGAATGCAGGTTTCCTGTTCCCGAACACCTTGAATGCGATGATTGGTTACGAGTATCCGTTGAGCTATGGCAATGCCGTGGAAATCTACGGTGAAGTGGGGAACCATTGGCAGAAACCCACCTGTTGCCGGTTCTGGAAGGGCTACTATTGGGATGGCGGATTGGTCTATAAGCAGCGACTGGTACGTTACAAGAACGGCATGCTCCGCTTCCGTCTCGGCCCTCAGTTCGGTGCCACCCAGAAGAAGTTCTTCCTCGGTGTGGAAACCGGTTTTGAATACAGCTATGTCTTTCAGAACGGCTGGGAGTTTTCGCTGATCCAGAAGAACAACGTCAACTTCCTGCATGGAGATACTTTCCGCAACGGACTCTTACTGGGTGTAAAGATTCCGTTCTGATTATCGTTTAACGTGTATTTTAAATGCAATAACAATGGCATTCGAAGAAACCCGGGAACAGCAACAGATGTACAACTACTTCCGCAGTTGCATCTACATCTTTCTCATCATCGAGATTGTGATGAATCTTCCCATCACGGCGGATAACCGTGTCACGCAGTTTATCCTGGACCTACTGGCCCGCTTCAAGGTGTTCAACTCCGTGTCAGGCTGCAAGGTGGCAGAGCTAATCTGCATCTGTGTGGTCTGTATCGGAACCAAGGCAAAGAAGGCACTGAAGTTCAACGTGAAGACGATGGTCATCTATCCGGTGCTGGCTGGATTGACATTGGTCGGTATGTGCTTTATCTTTCACGGCATGAATGTCGGCATGAGCTGGTTCGGCTTTCCGGCCAACCGCATCCTCTATGCACTCTGCTCGGTCGTAGGTACCATGCTGGTGCATCAGGGACTGGACGGCATCGCCAAGTATTACAACTACAAGGTGGGTGAAGACCGCTTCAACTTCGAGAATGAATCGTTCCAGCAGTCGGAAGATTTGGTAGCCAATGACTATTCGGTGAACATCCCGATGATATACTACTGGAAGCAGAAGATGCACAAGGGCTGGATCAACATCATCAATCCCTTCCGTGGGACGATTGTACTGGGTACGCCGGGTTCGGGTAAGTCCTTCGGCATCATCGATCCCTTCATTCGTCAGCACGCTGCCAAGGGATTTGCTATCATGTGCTACGATTTTAAGTTCCCTACATTGGCCAAGACACTTTTATATCAGTATTGCAAGAACCGCAAGGCTGGTAAACTGCCACAAAACTGTGGCTTTCGCATTATCAACTTTACGGATGTAGAGTATTCCGACCGCATCAATCCGATTCAGCGCAAGTACATTCCTGACCTGGCGGCAGCATCGGAAACCGCTGCTACTTTGCTGGCTTCCCTGAACAAGGGAGGCGGTGAAAAGAAAGGCGGTTCGGAAGCCTTCTTTACCAACTCGGCAGAGAACTTTCTGGCAGCCATCATCTATTTCTTTGTGAACTTCCATCCAGTAGGCTTCAAGAATGGCAAGAAGCTGAAACGCTATGTATCTTTGGCACCAGACTCCGAAGTGGTCATACCTGAGGGAAATAAACTGGAACTGGTGATACGGAACTGGGACGATTACCATGCCCTCGATGCAAAGGGCAATATCATCCTGGATTTTGTAGATAAAGACGGAAACGACGTGTCAACGGATGAAGACCGGATGTTTGTGGATTTAAACGGCTTCTCCTACAAAGATAGAACTGGTAAGCAGGTGAAGATTGAACGCTGCTGGTACGAAGATGATAAAGGCAAGGAAGTAGAGCCGGACACCATCACCGGGGAGTATTCGGACATGCCGCATGTGCTGTCCTTCTTAGGCAGGTCCTACGACCAGGTGTTCAATATCCTGATGCAGGACGACAAGATTGCTTCCCTCATGGCTCCCTTCAAGAGTGCCTACGAGAACAAGGCGAACGACCAGTTGGAAGGTATGGTGGGTACTCTTCGTGTCAATGCCGCCCGATTGGTATCTCCGGAAGCCTACTGGGTGTTTACGGGAGATGACTTCGACTTGAAGATTTCGGACAAAGCCCATCCGAGCTACCTGGTGATTGCCAACGACCCGGAGAAGGAACAGGTCATCGGTTCATTGAATGCACTGGTGCTGAACCGACTGATTACCCGAGTCAACTCCAAGGGAAACATCCCGGTGAGCATCATCGTGGATGAGCTGCCTACACTCTACTTCCATAAGATAGACCGCTTGATTGGTACGGCCCGCTCCAACAAGGTGGCGGTGACCCTGGGCTTTCAGGAACTGCCGCAGCTGGAAGCGGACTACGGCAAGGTGGGCATGCAGAAAATTATCACGACCTGCGGTAACATCTTCATGGGTGCTGCCCGCAACAAGGAAACACTGGAATGGGCGCAGAATGATGTGTTCGGCAAGGCGAAGCAGACTTCCCGGTCCATCTCCATCAACGACAACAAGGTATCGACCACCATCTCCGAGAAGATGGACTACCTGGTGCCTGCCGCCAAGATAGCGGATATGGCGACCGGTTGGCTGGCGGGTCAGGCTGCCCGTGACTTCACGGCTACGGACGACAGCATGCTGAACCACTTCGACATCGAGCAGTCGGAGGAGTTCAAGACCACGAAGTACTTCTGCAAGACACACTTCGATATGAAGAAGATTAAGGACGAAGAGGACCACTATGTACCGCTGCCGAAAATCTATGAGTTCAAGAACGACCGCGAGAAGGAAATCATGCTGAACCGCAACTTCAAACGGGTGAACGATGAAGTGGAGAAAATGGTCAAGGAACTGCTGGGTATGGCGTAAATGATTTGTATATGGCATCCTTACAATCTGCATCTGAACATTCAATCTTATTACCTTCATTGAGTGGTAGTGCACTGAAGGTCATCGCCCTTGTTTCAATGGTGACAGACCACTGTGCCTACTACTTAATGGAACACGGCACACTTCTTTATGAGGTCATGCGCTGCTTCGGTCGCATTGCCTTTCCGGTGTTCGCCTTCCTCATAGCAGAAGGCTTCCGGCATACCCGAAACCGGATGAAGTACTTCCTGCAGCTGCTTGGATTTGCAGTTATCAGTGAAGTGCCCTGGTACCTACTGAATGGCGCGGACGGGACGCACAATGTACTCTTCACCCTGGCATTGGGCGTTTTGGCTTTGGCTGCGATGGAAGCATTAAAAAAGGATGGCATCCTTTGTGGGGCTGTCATCCTTTCTATAGCTGGTTTCGCCACTTGGTCCGGTGTGGACTATGAGTGGCGAGGGATTCTGATGATGGTGGTGTTCTACCTGTTCGGGAACGTCAGCAATCCTTCTTTTCCCTCTGGTAGAAAGGCGCAACTATTCTGTACCTTTCCGCTGATGATGCACTATGGGATAGTCGGCGCTTTGCTGGCTTGCGGGGTGATTGCTTGTTATGCTGGAACACGCGGGTTCATCCATGGCAAGGTGGCGAAGTATGGGTTTTATGCTTTCTATCCGGTGCATCTGATTCTTTTGGTTCTGATAGGAAAGTAATCTATCTTAATGTGGGTAAGGTTGAGTCCTTATTCAGGTTTTATTCTTTTCCCCTCCTTGTTGATGTAGTACCATTCCTTGCTTTCCTGGTAGTGCTATTATCTAATTCCTTTCTTCCATAAAGGCTGTGACAACTCCCTTTCGAAAACTATTATAGCATAAAAACAGCCCACTCTGTTGTTTTTTTGTTCCTTTGTGTAAATTTGCGATTGCACAGCATCCTGTTCGAAGGGTATGTACCTTAAAGAAAGAGTGAGAATCAAAGAATAAAAACAAATCTAAAAACAACAAAAGTATGAAACGAATGAACTGTTATTTTCTGCTGTTGGTAGCCGCACTATGTGTTTTGCTGTTTCATGCACAGAAAGAGTAGCCGATAGATGGTATTACAGGCATAAACCTGGAAGACGGCCGTATTCTCCACCGGGAAATTTCGGACGACAAGCCTCTTACGGAGAGCACCGCATTATCGACGGCTACCATTCCTCCTATATCCTTGCCCGTTTCAAGGGCGGTCTTTTCAATGGCGATTATGAAGAGTACATCTACAACAAGTTGAAAGCCAAAAGCTCCTATAAGGAGGGTGGAAGGACAGAACCTGCAGAAAGTATGACGTTGAAGGTAGGGTAACGAAAGAGAAATCCTAGAAATCCGGCAAACTGGACGGTGCTCACCGCACGTTTTACACAAAGGAGAAACTGGAAAAGGAACGCTTCTACAAAGAAGGAATGAAAAATGGAAAGGACGTGTACTACGAGTTTGACGGTACGCTGCGCAGGGAACATAACACCAATAGCTGTTTAATGAAAAACGATATTCCATTTCTATGTACTTCTTCTGCACAAGTTGGATTAAAGACCGACAGATGTTATGTATATAGAACTTCCAAAATTTGATCAGCCACTTTTGAATCACTAATGCGTATGGCATTGTTTTCATCCGTATTGTAACCAAGATAGTTGACGCTTCCATACCATATCAAAGACTTGTCAATGATAACAGCGTCCATCGACAATGAATCAATGACTTTGGTCCGGATTCCTGTTTCTTTCAGTCTTTCTTCCTTTTCTGTATTGTTTTTGACCAAAGCGAAAACCTCCACACCTCGTGCCGACAATTCCTTCAGCATGTCAAGTATGGGGGAATGTTTGCTCAGCCATAGCCTCGTTGCAGAAATGACGACCGAATGTTTGGCTTGGGATAAATCATTGAAAAACAGCTTTTGATAGGTGTGTCCGTTAAAAATAATGCCTTGTAGGCTTTCAGCAGATACATCCACCGGTTTCTCCTGCTTGATCCTATAACCTACAGATGCATATCCTTTCAGCCTGCGTCTGTACATCACATCGCACATCGGCATGCGGATGTCAATATAGTCATAGATGCGGACTTCCTTCTTACCTGTATATTCCCGGTGCAATCGCCCGGCATATTGAGCGACAATCCCTTTCCAGGAAACGGGCAAAGCCAGAAACAGGGTGTCTAAACGGGGATAGTCGAATCCTTCGCCAACATACTTTCCGGTTGCCACGATGACAAGTGGCTCTGAGGGGTTTACATTCTGCAGATATTCCATTCTACGGAGTTTTTCCTTTGCCGGTTCCGAACCGACAAGGGTAACTACATGTTTGCAATGAGGAGCCAAAGCTTTTGCCAATGTCTCTACATGAGCGGTAAGACCGGTCAGTACTATAGGTGTTCGTCCCTCCTTCAAGGCTTCGCATACATCATCCGTGATGAGCCTGTTTCTGTTCACGTCTTCGGACATTTTCTGCACCATCCGTGCATAAGTGGATTTTTCATCTGCCAGTTCCCTGTAGGAGGTGAAACGGGGTACGAGCAGGCGTGCGAAAGTTTGGGATGCCATCTGGACTTTGGCATCAGCCGAAAAACGGACCGGCCCGCATTGCATGAAGATAATGGGCTGGTGGCCGTCCTTACGGATGGAGGTGGCCGTCAACCCATAGACGTAGCGGGCATTGGCATACTTCAATACCCGTTCAAAATTCACAGCCGAAACATGGTGGCATTCATCCACAATCACCATTCCGTAGTTTCGGACAAAGGGCTTCACCCCGTTCTCCTCCAGACAGGACTGTATCAGGGCGATGTCTATTTTTCCATGCAACGTGTTTCCCTTTGAATCCAGAGTACCGAATGGAGAAAAGGTCTTTTTACGGCCACGCTTTTTGGGTAGTTCATCTTCTGTAAAGTCGATTTGAAGAAATTCTTCTAAGCGGGATTTCCATTGGTCCAGCAGAGCCTTGGTGTGTACTAATACCAGCGTGTTCACTTTCCGCTTTGCTATCAAACCGATGGCAGTAACTGTCTTTCCAAATGCGGTTGTGGCATTCAACACCCCGTTGTTGTAGGCTGTCAGACAAGCTATGGCTGCTTCCTGTTCTTTGTGGAGTTTGCCTTTAAACCTTACGGTTATATGCTCTCCGGAATTGGTCTTGTCTTCCACGCGGTAAGATACCCGGTTGCTGTCCAACAGGGCTGACACCTCATCTTCACATCCTCGTGGCAGGGCGACATAATCCTCTTCCATATCGGCACAGGAGATGATACGGGGGATATTGTAAGTGGACAGGCGCATTCCTTGTCTGGCATAGAACTCGGGATTTCTGAACGATGCAATCCGTTTCAGATGGTTGATAACCTTTGCCTGGAGTCCGGACAAAGGAATATACAGCATGTTGGAGCACACAAGGTGGAGATTGGCCGGAAAGTCATTTCGGGTGATTTTCTGGGGTGTCGGAGTTTCCCAAGGCCTTGTTTCGCAGGTTGTGGACAAATCGCCGAGTTCGGAAGCCGTTGCATGCTTTGCCAGTATCGCATCAATTTCCGCTTCTGAAAGCCGTTTCATTTGGAGCAGATAGTCCCACTGGTCTTTGTAAACCATAAAGTTTTCATCCACAAATACACTGTTCCCTTCCTTGCGGGCTCTCCCCTGCAATGGCAGTGCCACCAGATTCCCGAATCCGCCTTCCGGTAGCTTGTCCTGGTTTGGAAAGAATCGGTCGTAGGATTTGAAGGTCATCCGCCCGTTTCTGTTCGTGGCTTCCGTCAGGATCGTGTTTCCAAGCCTCCGTGCTTTGGATGCAGACAACAGCTGTTCAAAGAATATCCAGACATGTGCACCGTTGCCGGAACGGGAGCGCTCTATTGCACAGGGAACATTCCAGTCCTTGCAGACCCCGACGTATGCCAGTACATCTTGATGATAGCCGTGTTCACAGGATTTGTCATCAAAATCCGCACAAAGAAAATTACAAGTATGGTCTGCAAGAATGGCATAGGCACCGATTACATCCTGTCCGTCCGGACTTTTCCCCTCAAGATGCTTGTATATATCCTCATACTCCAATGCTTTGAACAGCCTATTGGGGCATTCCGTACATCTGTATCTTTTCTTGTCGCACAACTGCCTGTCCCATTCGTTCCGGCATACAGGCTGGTAGCCGGATTTCCCGGTGGTCCGGCTGTACCATCTACGCGCAAACACGTCCTCGCGTCCCTTGAACAGATTGCGGAACACATCCACTTTTTCTTCCAGAGACAGATAACTTTTCACGATAGGCGGTGCCGTCACGCTGTTCCTGTCGCTCAGCAAAGCCTTCAACTTGTCCATTTCCTCATGAAGAAGCCTATTCTCTGCAAGAAGTCTGTTGTATTCATCCAACAGTTCCTCATATGTAAGCCGTTTTTCCATATCGTCCAAAATTGTGGCAACATATATAAAGGTATGCATACGGTCTTTCCCTTGAGCAGTCAATCACATATCTTTCAATTCAAAATTCACATATTCACGTTATTATGTTTGCGAATATACATCTTTTATCTTTAAAAGAGCAAAAAACGGGCATCCAACCGCTGTTGGACACCCGCCACTCATTTAATCAACTACTTATGAAACTGAATTACTCGGCTTCGCCAGTAGAAGACCAGCTATCGCTGCTCCAGCCTTTGTCTTGCGACCAGGCACTTTCGGTTTGTTCACCGGCATTGATGGTGAAATCCAGAGTTTTATCTCCGCTACCGGTAAGGATAGCATCTTCGGTTTGGAGCTTGATAACTTCGATTGAAGGTTGAATATATTTCTTCATTGTTGTTTCGTTTTGTTGTGGTTAAATGTTGAAGGAGTGTTGATTACTGAGCGATGAACTTCTTGCCGTTCTGGATGTACAAGCCACCCTTCACAGCCTTCATCACGCGGCGACCGGTCAAGTCGTAGATAGGAGCATTAGCATCAGCAGCTTCGCCCATTACGTTTTCAATACCCGTTACATCACCGTCGAACACGAGTTTCATGGCCTGAGTAGTAGCAGCTTCCAAGTATGCCTTATTGGCACCAATCTTCTTGCCGGCAGCCATGCTGTAGAAACCTACAGCACCTTCTGCTGATTTACCGAATACCAATTCGTTCGTGTAATCTTTTTCAACAAGTGTACCAGTAAGTGCATTGCCTTCAGCATTTGAAGTTGCAGTACCGAGCGTCAAAACAGCCTTACCTTCGTTGGCAGCACCCTTCAGTATAACACCCGTGTTAGCAGGAATACCGGCTTCAATAGCCGTAGCGCGCAAAGTGCTTTCGCCTTGTTTCTGACCGATGTAAGCGGTAGCACCCTGTACTGACGAAACAGCGAAGGGGAGATATACGGTAGCGTATGAAGCATTATCGGCAGTGTTGAGGGTAACTTCCACATCGGTAGCTTCAACAATGTACCACTGAGAAGCATCAGCAGATTCTCCCCATCCCACCAAATTATGACTTTGAGAAGAAGCGTCGTGAATGTAGCAAAAGTTCTTTTCGGTACTTGTAACGTCCTTGAGTGCATACAGGGCATTACCCTTATCAATAACTTGGAACGACCCCATATTATTTTTATCAGTAGTCAATCGTATTTGATTACTCTTAGTCACATGACCCAAACCTTGACCTTGCATTTTCAAGTGATACTGGTTCTCAGTTTCGGTAGCTTCGAACAATACAACCGAACTGATTGCCTTTTGCATATTTTCCTTACCGGTCATATCAGCATTGGCATAACGAGACTGGTAGTATTTATTCTGCAAGCGATAATACTTACCTGCCTTGAGGGTCACACCGTTCGGCTTTAGTGCTTTGATTGCATCTACTAATTTGTTGGCATTCCCAAAATTGAATAAGTCTTTTTCAGCTTCAGTAATAGCCGGATCTAATTGCTCAACTCCGGTGTAAGCACCTATTGCATTTTCAGGCATATTGGCATATAATTCGGCCTGTTCCATGGCAATGGCCGCTGGCTTAAAGAAGCGACAAGATGAACCTTCGTCCGCATCTGACCAGTATCCCAGCGTATTATCACCTTGATGGTTTAAAAATTGAGTATTATCTGCCTTGAAGCAGGCTGCATTTGAAATGGAAGACTGAGGCTTTACAATATGCCAAATAGTATGTTTTTCGCCTTCGGTAATCTGAGGTTTATCTGTGGTGGTATTAAGTGATTTATTAGTTCCGGCTTTCTTATTGTAGATTTGAAAACCATCAAATACGTTACCGGTGAGACACCAAAAGTAAGCATCATCCTTTGATATGCTGACTAAATCCCCAGGAACGGCTACTGATATATTTTGATTATCCGCCTCATAGTGACACATGTAACGATTCTGATTACTGTGCATATCAATTGCAAACCATTTCGGATTTTTCAAGTCTGTAGTTTTTTCAAAAGGCAGGTTTTCGGTACAATTAACCGTTACATTTTCACCGCCTGTTACTGTGCCTACCGGTTGAGTAAAGGTTATGAAATCAAGAACCGGAGCATTGTAGTTACTGCCAACAGCTTGTGCAACTTCTTTTACAATAGTGGTTGAAGTTCCTTCCAATTGGTAAGTATAGGTAACTTTAACAGCTTTGATGAGATCTGCTTCTTCCACTTTGTAGAACTCAAACATCATAACTGATGCCGGGTTTGCATCTGTCCATGAACCTAATGCATTAGAAGAATAGTGAACACAAGCCGTCTTATTATCGTTCTGAATGATGCACGAACCATCAGCAGCTTTTGCCGTCTTATTACCAAGTGTAACGGATTCAGTAGTCTTGGTCAAATTGGCTTTGTTCGCATAAACTACGAGGTTCTTTTGGCCTTGGTAAGGAGCCTGCCAGGCAGCTTTTTTATTGGCTGTAGAAATAGTGAAAGTTTGGTTATCTTGTCCCATTTCAACATACCACAATTCCAAAGCATTGCTGCCATCGTAGGCGGTGTTTTTACCTTGTGGTGTAATTACTGCATTAGCTGCTTCGCTGGCAGACTTCAAGTAACCACCAGGTTTACCCGAAGCATTGGGGTTCACCTCTTTAATCAAATAATAACCAGTAGTCAACTCTGCAGGTAAGGTCCTGTTTTCGGCAGCTTTGGTGAAGCCGGAAATTTCTAACTCCTGCGCATTCATTACTCCCATCATGCAGAAAAGGAATAACAACAAATAAGTAAATTTATTCATAGAGATTAAAAATTAAAAACCATAATTTTGATTCAGTTCTAAAGCGAAAGCAACATCGGTTTGTGCCAGTACTTTTCTCATAAACTGGAAATCAGCATCAGCAAAGATGTAAACTTATTTGTATGGATGGATTGTGATTTAGAAACTGTTTTCTGCGTACATGCGAAGTTAGCAAGTATCTTATCATGAAATCTAGTGAATACTTTAAATATGGAAAATATTACAAATATTTAAGTGGTACCCCCCCCATTTTGTAAGATGCGGTTTGCAGTTATTGACATAGTTGGATATGAATTTATGGTACACGTTTGTAAATAGGTACTTTTCTTCCTACTATAGGACCATAAAGCTGGAAATGTGTGTAAACGGACTGATTTCGGATATTATCTTACAAATTCCAAGATGAATAATGTTGAGTATGGAGACTTTCCGATGCTTAAAGTATTCTATTTCAGTTCTCAAGATAATCCGAAATTAACGGACAACGGTTACTGCATCCGCCCTGTACATCCATAAGCATTCATAATAGATAAAGGTTATATATTGACCCGAACAGTGCGATTACACTGTTCAGGTCTGTTTGCTTCTATACTATTCAAAACACATTCCTCAGGTAGCAAATCCTATTTTTACATTGAAAAAGAAAAGAATAAGCCTCTGGCTCTTGGCTTTTAATAGTAAATGTTTACCTTTGTATAAAACTTATAGCCGTAAGTATTATAACGGTAAGTTTTTTTTCTGCAAGTACAAGTAAAAGAAAAATATATTAGAAGCGTATGAAATTTTACAATCGCGAAAAGGAACTGGCCTTACTGGAGAAGACTCGTCAGATAGCCTTCGCCCAGCATTCACAGATGACCGTACTGACCGGTCGTCGCCGTATCGGAAAGACGAAGCTTATCCTGAAAAGCTGTGAAGAGAGTCCGACGGTCTATCTTTTTGTGAGCCGGAGCAATGAATCCATGCTTTGCCGTGGATTTGCGCAACACATCAATTCAGTACTATCCAATGTCTTCATTCCTGAATCCATCGATTCCTTTTCAGATGTATTCGAGATGCTGATGCGAGCCGGAAAAACGGAAAAGTACAATCTGATCATTGATGAATTTCAGGAATTCTTCTATATCAATCCGGCTGTTTACAGCAAAATGCAGGATATCTGGGACCGATACAAAGACAGCACGTTCGTCAACTTTGTGGCCAGCGGTTCGGTCTATACGCTGATGAACCAGATTTTTATGGATGCCCGCGAACCGCTTTACGGACGGTGTGACAGCATCATCAAGCTGCGTCCGTTCTCTACTTCCGTACTGAAGGAGATTCTTCATGACCACAAGCCTGACTATACGAATGAAGATCTTCTGGCGCTTTACACTTTCACCGGAGGAGTGCCCAAATACATCGATCTCTTCATGCAGAAGGGTTGCACGGATATGGAAAGCATGGTGGATTACATCGTGCAATCAGATTCCCCGTTCCTGAATGAGGGCAAGGCATTGCTCATTCAGGAGTTCGGAAAGAAGTACGGTAATTATTTTGCCATACTGTCGGACATCGCCAACGGTCGGAATACGACCGCAGAAATCGAGCAGAACATGGGAGATACGGTCATTGCCGGTCATCTCAAAAAACTCGAAGAAGATTACGAGCTCATTGTCAAGAAACGTCCCATCCTGGCCAAGGAAGGCTCGCAGACGGTCCGGTTTGAAATCTCCGACCTGTTCCTGCGCTTTTGGTTCCGCTATTTCATCAAGTATCACCGGCTTGTCGAGATGGAGAACTTCGAGCAACTGGGGCAGCTTATCAAGAATGACTATCCAACCTATTCCGGGATTACATTGGAGCAGTATTTTCGTCAGAAGATGATGGAAAGCCAAAATTTTGTGGATATAGGTTCTTGGTGGCAGGCTAAAAAAGGAAAAGATGCTTGCGAAATTGATATTGTCGGCATCTACGCCGAAGGCCGGAAAGCATTAGTAGCAGAGGTTAAACGACAGCGGAAGAACTTCAAGCCGGAGGATTTTGCTACCAAGGTAGAAACCTTACGAAACAAGGTCCTTCATAAGTATGATATTTTAATGGAATGTTTTACGATGGAAGAAATGTAGTTAGGCGAATATCCAAACGGACAGAAAAAAATTACCCCTGTCACAGTGTGAAGCAGGGGTATTTTTACAAGAGCGAGTTAGTTAGTCCGTCCGATTAAATGTTATTTCACTAATTTCTTTCGTCCGTTGACGATATAGACACCTCCAAGTACTGGCTTCTTCACCAGACGACCCTGCAAATCATAGATGCGGGTCGGCTGAGCAGCAGGAGCCGGAGTAAGCACTGAGTCCAAATCTGTACTCATGCCCACCTTGCAGATTTGCCACATCGAAGCATCAGCACTTGATGTCCAGGGCACTATATGTCCGTGAGCTGCCAGATGAATGGCCGGAATGCCGCCATTACCCGGCTTCGTACAACTCAGTACGCTAAAGCCTGTTGCCGAAGAAGTTACCTCGTATGTTGCAGCATCAGCCTTGGTCGTAGCAGGTACACGTTCTTCCGTTTGTCCCGTTACACCCAGCCACTTGTTGTACTTTTCATTGTACACTTTCCAGTTACCTGCTTCATCTTGAGTAAAGACAAACTCCATATAGTCGTCCCGGCCTTCCTTGCCGACATACTCCGTCAGATTCTCGTTCAAGGCCAGTTTTTTAGAGGGGTACAACTTATTTTGAAGCATGTAGACTGCCCCGTTCTCTAATGCAATGCGATGACTTGAGGCTACTTGCTGAATCTGTTCATACGTTTCAGGTGAAGGGTCGGTCACACACTGAGCACCGGTTTCTTTGAGCAGCGAAAGTTGCTGACGGTCATACATACCTACAAAGTCGCCCGTTTGCTGTTCGCTGATGATTTCCACCTTGCGTTCGCCACAAGCCTTAATCCAATCGGCATACCCTTCTTCCGCACGTACACTGTAAAGACTATCGGTAAGGTGTTCCAAACTATAGTTTTTATAAACAATGGTATAGCCACCACCATTAGTGCGATGTGTATCTTCTTCATACACGAAACCAATTGTAGAATCAGCTTGAAGCGTCATCGTTGAGTAAGCAGAACTCATACGCGAAGCCTGGTGACGACCTTCCCAGTTGGCAGCCAAAGAGTCTGCAGAGCAGAAATCTTCGTATGAAGCGAGTTCCTTATAATAGACACCTACATTGGCACGGCCGCTGCCGAAGGGAAGCGACTGCAAAGCGAGATAAAGGGGTTTGTTGTCCGCACGGCGCGTAACAGGAAGAATCATAATTTCACCATTGCAGGAATTTCCCTCTGCCGTCACTCCGTTATTGTTCTTGCCGGAGAAAGCCACCGTACCCCAGCTACCTTCTGCCTTCTTCGCACTGGTAAAGCTGTATATATTATAATAACGGCCGCCATTGCAACGGCTGCTGATAACTACACTGCCGTCGGGCAATTCTTCAGCCTTAGGTTCATCTGCCCCCGAAGGAATAGGAGCGATATCAGTGCCACCTAACACCTTCCAGTTTGCACCGAAGTCGTCGGAGTAAAGCACATAATTACACATTGTGGCATTGACATCACGCACCAAAGCGGCACAGTAGAGACGGTAATGGCTTCCTACCTTTGTATAGCGGCTTTGGTGAATCTTACCCGAACCTATAAACATGGAACGAATCGGACCGCGCTTAGAATTGTCAAACTGTGAATAGATGCTTTCTGCCAGGTTGGTAGGTGCTGACCACGTCTTGCCGAAGTCGGTGCTGATAAAGCGAGCAATACCCTGGTGATGTTCGCGTGTACCGCTCGGGAAAGAAATGTCACCGGAACAGCTCAGCACGAGCACGTCATTGGTTTCACGATCAGCAACGATACAGGGGTCACCGAATCCTGTGTAGAAAGGATCGGTTGCATTCTTGCCCTGTCCCTCAACGATGGTCGTGATATCATCCCATGTTTTACCGTTGTCGTGGCTTACACGGGCATGAAGGTCAATGCGCCCATTGGCACTGCCGGCAAAGCCGATGTCGCTGCGTGAATGACGATAGTCCGCTACGGCAATCACATCACCGTTTTTTGCAGTAGCGATACCGGGAATACGGTAGGGAATTGCAGTGCTGTTGAGCGTAGGGAATACTTCAAACTGCTCTTCCACTATATATTCGCCTTTAGCAACAGTCACATGGAAATTTGTCAGTTTCAAGCCCTTGTTGACCCCTTTGAGGGTAAACGTAGCCGTCTGCTCTTTGAGTCCGCTAACTGCAAAGTGTTGCACCTTATTGCTGGTTGTCAGCTTCGTTGTTCCGCAAGCTACTTCAATGGCATCATTGTGTTCGTTATTAATGACATCGAAAGAAAATCCTGTTACTGCATAGCCCACCGGGACAATCAGCGCATAGTTTTCGGGAGAATACAGACCTACGTAAGCAAGGATATTACCTTGGTCATCCTTTGTCATATTATTATGGCTTGCATCAAGTTGTAACACAGGATTGGTAACGTCGCTCTGCCATATTTGGTGCCAGGTACCATTCTGGTTACTCTTGACAAACTTACCGTGAGCCATGTCTATCTGGTAAGTCCCTTCTGGCATATCTTCTTTGCCATAAGTCAAAGATGCTACTTCATCTGCTGTGAGTACACGGTCCCATATGCGAACAGAATGAATAGTTCCTGCAAATGGATATTCATTGATTTTATCCTGACGGACTACACCGCCCAGATACAATCCGTCAACATTCGGCACATTGCCAAATGTACGGTATCCATATTCTCCCATTCCCGAAACACTACGATCGGCTTTTCCATTAAAATAGTAATGGTAGGTTTCCGTTTCACCATTCATTGTGATGACAATCTGACTACGCTTCGTCAGGTCTTTTCCGCCCCACGTATACCAGCCTTCCTTGTGGCTGTTGCCGACATATTGTAAACCGTATTTGTTTGTTTCGCGCGTCACTACGCCAAAGTAATCCTGCCCTTTACTGTTTGACGAAGCAAAGAGCATAGCAGGTTGAGCGGGAGCTACTTTTGGAGTGAAGTCGATGGCTACGGTTACAGACTTGTGCTTGAAAATTTCAGATGCCACATCAGCGGGAACTGCATAAGGCATTGTGCCGTCGAGCACTACCGAATCGAGTACTGCTACAGGATTCGCATGAGGTTCGGGAATCACTGCAGGCGCATTGACAATCGCAAATTGACAACCGGCATCCTCACGGTCCAATCCATCCTGCCCCGAACTCCAATTATAGAGTGCATAATTCAGATTCTTTTGCGTCTGGTTAAGTTGCACTTTACCGCTGCGGATGATGAAGAGTCCCGCGGTGTTGCTGTAACTTAATTCCCAACCTTGTGCAGGAGCCGTAGCTGATGTAGAAACGGCAGCATTAAAGTTGGCTGTAGGGCTTACATAACCGCTGTCTTCGCGGTTGATGATGTCAAACGTACCATCTGTGCGGCTGACAAATTTCCACATCATGCGGGCATAAGCCTGTTTATCGTTACCTGTCAGCTCTTTGCCTGTTCCGTTCGAGGTAAGGTAGCGATTCTCGCGGTTGGGTGTGTAAAGTTGGTACCACGTTTCGTTATCAGCCGTCGAAGCTTTTGGCAAGTTGAGTTTTGGCAACAGGGTGGTCATCAACGCATTGAGTTCTTTGCTCATGGCAGCCAGTTCAGCACCGGTTGCATCCTGTTTACTTAATAACATATAGGCAGAGGGAAGAGCCTTCAACAGGTCTGCAGCAGCCTCGGGCGTGTAAGCACCGACCTCGTTACCCAGTTTTAAGCCTTCTGCACGAGAAATGATATCACCCAGTTCTGTGCGTTGGTTAAAAACCGCATAATTTAAATTGGCTTCTTCGTCACTTGTGGGAATTATGCCCGCTCCCATGGTCTTTGCCAATAATTGAGAGAGTTTGGCATAACCTTTACCATAGAGGTAGTTACCTGAGAAGTAAGCGGGATTAGCCATTCCTTCCTTTACAAAGGGTGTATAGCAGTCAATGTATTCCACGTTGGCCAGTTCCTTTACCAGTGCCTGAAGCTTTGTATTGAAAGGCACGATGCGGTTGGTGTTGGAGGCTGCATCACTTTTGGGCAGAATAGCCTGCACATAGATGGGAGCGTTAGGGGCTTGCTTGCGGATTTCGCCTACCAAAGTTCGGTATTCTGCTACTACGGCATCAACGGTTTTGTTGGTGTTATTCAAGTCAGCCGTACCGATATAGAGATAAATCTGAGCGGGTTCCTCATTATCGGAACGTCCCTTGAAGATACCACTAATCATTTTCTGAATCGTAGCAATGTCCGGTCCGGGATAGCCCCAACCCGTACCACGACTCTTCACTTTGTCGGAATGTAGCAGTTCGTGCCATTCTCCACCGTGAATAGTAGCATCACCTATCAGCAGGATGTCGTCCTTACAAACAGGAAGCATACTGAAATAGGTGGCACGCATACCGTAGGAACCGCCCAGATTGCAAGCATTGTCTGGTGCCGAAGCAGGATAAACGCACTCGGAACCCACATACCGGGCAATTTTGTTACACCAAATGCGATATCCTGATGCCGTCAGATGAAGACCGTCCAATGTATGGCTGTTATTGTTGGATTCAGATACGCTGAGCAGGTCATTCCATAGGTCAATGTAAGTAACCTTCATCTCCGTACAGATTTTCTTCAAACTGTCATTGGTTTCTTTTTGGAGGGCCAGATTACGTTGACGGCTGGGTAGAATACTCTGCACAAACAGTTGAGTTTCGGGCGTTTCCAACTGGCAGCGCTTTAATGTCGTGCGCACATTGCGTGCCACTTGTGCAGCCGTGTTGAGTCCTGCGGTGCCCAGGTCATTGGTACCGATCATAAAGAAGATTTGTTTCGGTCTGCCTGCTACCACACTTTCCAAGTTGGCCAGCATTTCATTGCTTACGGCTCCGGAAACGCCTCGGTTAATAATTTTCAGGTTGCCAAAGGCTTCCCACCATTCATGCATGTTCGTAATACTGTTACCAACGAACACTGTATGTTCAGGGGTAATCTTCAGCACTTTAAATGCGTCGTAACGATGATTACGAAACGGCAGATCGGCAAATGCCGATAGTGCTCCCAGACAAAGGAAAGAGAGCGTCAACAGAATTTTTCGCATTGTGATAATAAATTGGATGAAATGGAATGTGATTGAGTAATACCCAAAGGGGTAGTATTGGATTAAATCGGTTAATAGTTAACAGCCCAAAACTTGTGATTTCTTTTCCGCAGCATCTGTTTCCGCATTGAAAAAAAACTGCTGCGTTTAATGTTTTTTGCCGATTAGCATGTATTAGATATACAAAATCATCTTCGACCTAATTTGAGATGCAATTATTGCTAACATGATCAAAGTGAGAATAGAAATGCAAGTTTTCATGTGCGTACGAACTCAGAAGATAGCTTTCAATGCCCATACACGGATTTATGCAAATTCGATAGAACTGTCATCGCGGCAGATTTGTTATGCCAGCAAACAAAATGCAAAGTATGTTGCGAAATTCCGAGTGTGTCCGATAGTGCCAAAAGCAAATTCTGACCTCATATTTAGCCGTTATTGTCCTTTTCATTGTACTGTCGGCAAAGATACCGTAATTATCTTTAATAACCTGCTATTGAGTAGATTTTTTTTGTTTATCTTTAACGGAAAGGTGGTTTTGTCATACAACCAAACTACTGAATGCGTATCGGTTAGGACATAAAAAGCGTATTAGCAATCTTGAAAAACACAGGCAATACGCTGTGAGCCGATAAAGATGTGCTTGATATGTTGTTGCAAAGGTGTAAGCGAAGAACTACAGGTGTTAAGCCTTTCTATACGATAATAGTATTTTCCATCTGGTTATCTAAAAAGTTCTGACAATCCTGCAGAACGGCGCATCATCCGTTGATATGGAGACACAAGAACCGACAACTTTTAAACAACAACGAAAGTGCGGCAGATTTAGCCGTAATATGCATCTTATCGGATTATGTAAACTGGCAAGGTTAAATCCGAAAGAATAGTTAAACGATAAATTCCTCAATATTGCCATGCAACTAGACAATTGACAAAAGTAAATCGGGCTGACCTTGCCAAGAAAGCCAGCCCGGCATATAGCATAAAAAAGCTAAGTCACCTAAAAAAATTACCTTTATTTCAACAGCACCTTCTGACCATTCAGAATATAAAAACCGCGCGTGGGGTGATAAACCCGGCGACCTGACAAGTCATAGTAAACAGGAGAAGGTAAATCGTTGGGATTTATCGTAGGGTATGAACCGACAGAGGTTGAGCCTCCTTCACTGAATACATGGGTAATCTGGTATTTGCATCCCGTGTCGGAAGTATTCGTTCCGCCACCCCAATTGAAAATGTGATAGCCTTGTCCGCTATTGTTCGTTTGATTAAATTGTACCGTTCCTGAGGTAATGATGAAATAGCCTAATTCATTGGAAGGCTTTAAAGTCCATCCTTTTGCAGGAGTATTGGCAACTGTACGGAGTGCCTGATTATTAGGGCTGTCGGGCGAAATATACAATCCGTTTGAGGCATTTTCGATGTTGTAACTACCATCTTTGCGCAAACGAAACAGCCATGTGGCAGTTTGTTTGTCAAAGGATTCTTCACCGACAAGAGGCTGATTATCTCCCTTTGCAGTGGGGTAACGATTACCGCGCAGTGGGGTACAGAAAGAATAGCCATGACGTTCTGCCTGCTCACTGATTTTCGGCATATTCAATGAGGTGGATTCTTCTTCTTTTTTTAGTTTGTCAAACACAGCATCCAATTCATTGCGTTGGGCTTCACGTTCCGTTGCTGTCAAGCTGTCTTGTAGAGTGGTGCGCACCTGTTCTAACTGCTTACGAAGCGGAAGAGCAAGGGATTCGGGATAAAACCCTAGGTTATTACTATAATGAGTATCAAGATAATAACTAATTTCATCAATACGTGAAGCAAGTTGGTCGGCCGCATCGTCAATACATTTGTTTGGCGAATAAACAATGCCATCGAGTGCTTGTTTACCGGTCGGGTCGGTCAGCACAAAGGTAAACTGCCATTTGTCACGGCCGGTTCCACCGTTGTTGACATGCGGCAAACGAAGGAACACTTTGTTCCAGCCCTTGCGAAGATGGACCTTAACCACCTCGCGTGCCGTAAGATTTTCATTGGTCAGTCCTTGAGTCGCATGATTTTGCTGAATGTTTGCATCGGGCTGTTCCCAGACGGGTGCTGCAATCTCAGCTCCGTTGAGCCAAATTTTCGAACCTCGACGATCCCAAGCACCGGTTTTAGGGCCTTTTTCGTTGCCCGAACGGCTATAGGTGTAAAATTCGATTTGTGCACCGGCATCCTGTTCTATGGGTGAATAAACGTAGGTCCAAGCATAAGCAGTTTGATTATTGGCCGGTGAAGTAAAGAAAGAAGGCACTGTAGGATGCCAAATATGGCGCAAATAAATACCTGCACCCGTTGCAATACGTGTGGCATAGGTTTTCCCTTGATATTCAAAGCCGGAGGGAAGTATATCGGCATTGCTCGTTTCGGGGGGAAGGGCAAAAGCATGATTTCCACCATTGGGGAATGGGTCCGTAATGCGCCAGCGCACATTGGTTTGCTTCACATAAGCTATAGGCTCATTTTTCAGCGAATGTGCTTTATGAAAAAGGAAACGTCGTTCGAAGTCAACAAACTCATCGTATTCAGCACCTTCATTGGGCAGTGTAGTTCCGCCTTTTTCTATATACTGTTCACCACCGCCATACCAAGCACGCTCTGTAGAGGCAAGAATGTTTGCATAAATGTTATTCTGGCAGACGATGTCGGCATCCGTACGTGTCTTTGTATCGTTCCACGCAGCAGATATTGTTCCTGCAACTTCGGGAGTGCCCTGACGTTCGTAATAAATATTGCTCTTGTAAATGCCCACCAAGTCAGCATACACATCAAAGTGGTTGGTGTAGTTATAGCGGCAATCAATATTGGGAAGCCCTTTTACGACTTTACCCGACGTGGCCCACATTTGTGTCAAATCACAGACAGATGCAGTCGGAGGTCCTGCAACCAAACGATTCCAAAGAATCACTTTCAGGCCTTTATCGCGCACATACTTTGACATCGTTTCCAGAAACTGAGGATATGTAATGTTTACTTCATCGCCTCCTATATGAATATAAGGAACACTCTGAAAAACGTCGGCAGCTTCGTCCAATATCTTTTTGAGTGCAGCCACTCCTTGCTCAGTTTGCATATCATACCCCATTGCTTTCTGGAACACATGACTATGCCCCGGCATATCAATCTCCGGAATCACCGTCACGCCTCGCTCTGCCGCATATGCTACAAGTTCACGACACTGTTCCTGTGTGTAGTAGCACCCCGGCTGGCGTATATTGTTCTCGGCAGCGGTCAATTGGGGATAAGCTTTAACCTCGAAACGCCATCCGGTGTAATCTGTCAGATGCCAATGAAATACATTTACCTTAAAACGGGCTAAAAGATCCACTTGCTTCTTGATTTCATCATAGGCTATAAATGACCGGCCGACATCGTGCATAAAACCGCGCACTTTAAAGGCAGGCCAGTCTGTCAGCGTCAAAGCTTCGAATGCCTCTGTTCCTTCTGCATAACCTTCTGCCAATTGTTGAAGGGTTTGAGCAGCACGAATTACCCCCGTTGGAGTGATGGCTTCAATCAATACTTCATCGGCAGAAATTTGCAAACGGTAAGCCTCGTCAGGAAACAGGTTCACTTCATGATTAAATGCACCCGGAATTTCCTTCACAATATTTACCGTTACCTTGGCTTTCGCCTCAGACACGATGGTACACCCATTTGCTTCAAGTACACGTTGCAAATACTTACATGCCGTTGAATCCTGCAGAACTACCTGACGGTGGAGTGCAAAAGGCATCCCTTTCAATCGTGTCAGTTGATGTACTTTGGGCAATAAATCGCCTACCCTCGCAGATCCGGGCTGACTAATAAACAATCCAGCCAGCAGAAGCGGAATGAATAGAGCTTTTTTCATAGCTTTGTAGATAATTTAATATGATGTTAAAAAACAACTGTCCAAAACAGGCATAGATATAGTACAGGCCGATTGATTCATAAAGGTGGTGTTTATAATTCCTAACGAACAGCCTGTTTTTGGAATGTGCTTCACAGAGTGTGTTTGAAGTAAGTTTGATTTTAAGAGTGATGATGCAAAATTAATAGAGAATTTTGAAATTCAAATTAGAAATGGCTTTTTGTGATGTAGCCGGATGTGAAAACGGGTTTAGTCGAGGAGCATGCGTTTACCTAATCCAAGTTCACGGCATCGTAGGTATAGGTGTTGTCAATAAAGGCTTACTGGGTGGCCAATAGAACGATTTGAAGATGTGTCAATGAACCTTCTTTTTATGACACAACCCCGACTGCTTCCATCTTGAACAATGGCTACGCTACAAACCCAATCCTTTCCATCACGTTAAATTACACTATATCACCGACTAAGATTATTACATCTGCCCGACGAGATACCACATGGAAAGTATCGGCACCGTACGGTCTAAGACAGAAAGCGGATATGTGGCCGAAAACGCACGCTACCGCGCGCAGAACTGCTAAGACGCATAAAAGAAGAGGTGTGCAGTTCAATTTCATACACACCTCCTCCAAAAATTAAATTTTTTCAATTAGCAGCTCTAACGAATCATCCTCAAGAGAATTGAATTTATCAAAATGAATGTGTGTCCCTGTAGGAACGGAATTTTGAGCTAAATTTAGAAAATGGTTTGCTAAGGAAATTAGGCCTTCTGTATTAGCTTCAATTGAAATAGTCCCATTCTCATTAGAAACTTTAATTTGGAAATCATTTTCCCAATTTAATACCATTCCCATATCTGGAGAATAGTCTGGAATATTTAATGATACTTTCATTTTTATTCAGTTATAAAAATATGATAATTTTGTTCAACCATCATCTTTCCCGGTTTGTTTGGATTTGGCTTAAGAATTTCTAAATTTACATGAGGCCCTCCTCCATGTTTTCCTAAAATGTCATTATCACCCATACGAAAAACACGTTTTCCATCGGCAGAAACATATCTTCCAGGACTAACCTCTCGATAACCTTTCCCAAGGAAATTTTGTCCTAATTCCAGAGCTTTGCTAGATGTGGTCTTCATTCCATTCTTAATTCCTAACTCTGAAACAGTTTTAAATCCTTCTTTAGACCCTTGCGTTAACGCTTTAGCCGTAATTTTTGTTTCTGTTTTAACTGTTTGCTTTAATTCTTGCTTTACTGTAGTCTTTATACCGGCTTTTATACCGGTTTTTATTCCACCTGTTATAACAGAACCAGAACCAAATGTTGCTACATCTGCAATAAGTCCAAGCAAACCAATTCCACAAGTAAAAATATCACCGTCACGAAATCCTCTACAAATGTCGCGCCCGCTACCTATAACCGGAATAAAATCTACTGCGTCAACCTGTTTCCCATTAGGATCAACCAATTTTATAGGATTTTGATAGCAGTAAATATACGAGTTTAAATTGGCATAATTATAAATACCACCATTATGCTCTCCATCAAGATAGTTTTCACTATTTAATGGGTCATAATTGGAAATAGGATCTACAGAAATCCACAAACTCAGCCTTGGATCATAGTACCTTGCACCATAGTAATACAATCCCGTCTCTTCGTCGAATTCCTTCGCGTTGAAGAGATAAGGCGTATTCCAGATGCTGTTCCGCTCTTCAATGAACACTTCGCCGAACGGCACATACTCGATGTGCTGAACCACTTCGCCGTCCAGGTTGGTGATGTAGCTGCTGCTGCCCAAATGGTCGGGATGGTAGTAGAACTGCAACTTCTCGTATGCGTCCGGATCCTGGAAGTTGTTTTCCAGTGCCAAAGCACGGGCCTGCGCAGCCTCGGGAGAACCGTCGTCGCAGCAGAATCCCTGTCCGTCCACATAGTCGTTGTTGTCCGTTCCGTTGTACGGCACCTCAAAGATAGCATAATTATCCTTAATTACCTGCTGTTGGGCGGAATATTTTTGTTTGTAATTAACAGAAAGTCCGTCCGTCTCACTGCCGGCATATTGGATGCGTCTCGGGTCGGAACCGTAGGAGGCGAAGTCGCCAATCTTGGAAACGATGCGCTGCGAGCCGATATAGATGTGCTTGGTGTAGCGTCCGCCCTGGTTGGCCACCAGATAAGGACTGACATAGAGCGAGAACTTCGCCGTGTTGGTGCGTCCGCCCGCGAACTCGGAGTTCACGTAGAGCTGTTCACCCTCACCGGAGGTCTTCACCGTGCGTTCACCGTCGGCATCATACCAGTAGTTGGTCACGAAGCCGTTGTCATCGGAAGCCGTCAGGCGGTTCTCCTCGTCCCAGCGGAGCTTGCGCTCGGCTGCGGTGGAATCCAATGTGCCATCCTGCTTGATGCGGCCTGTATTGACATAGACCAGGTTGCCGTTGGCATCGTAAGTGTAGGTATGGTTGTTGTCCACCTTGGCCACGGAATCCGGATTCTCTTCCGTGCGGTAGTTCGCATCCTTCACTTCGGCCAGCTGGAACTTCTTGCCCTCAGTCTTGCCATAGGTATAGGCCAGGTCATAGCCCACATGGAGCGTACCGTCAAACTGCACGCCCTGCTGCGTGAGATGCTGCTTCTTCGACACGATGCGATGCATGTTGTCGTAGCTCATTTCCAGCCGGTAGGAAGCGGTCTTGCTGTCCGCTCCGACATAGGTTCCCGTAGCACTTGCCAGACGGTAGAGTGCGTCATACGTATAGGCATGCGCCATCTGTCCGCCCGCCTTTCCGCTTTCGGGAAGTGCGGCCTTGTTGGCAACGCTGAGCACGTTGCTTACGGCATCGTAGGTATAACCATTGTCCATGATGGACTTGCCGCCTGCGTTGACCGTCAGGTTCTGCAGCCTGCGGCGTGCGGGCTCGTAGGTGTAGAAGGTCTCCGCACCGTTGCAGTATTTCAGGTAGGTGCGCTGCTCGAACTTGTCATAGCCGATGCGGTTCACGTAGTCATAGCCGTAGGACTTGTAGCCGCGTACCTTTTCCAGCTGACCGCCGAGGTTGTAGGAGTAAGTGACCTTTTCCTCGTCCGGGTAGATCATCTCCAGAAGGCGGTTGTGGCTGTCGTAGGTCCACTGTGTCACATAGGTGGCAATCGCCTGGTTGGGCACAATCAGCGTGCGGCGGGTCTTGGTGACTTCGCCCATCTTGCCGTAGAAGTACTCGATGGCTCCCGTTCCGTCCTCACGGAGCATCAGGCGACCGATGCGGTTCTGCGAGGCGTTGCGTCCGCCGTAGTAATACTTCACGTTGTTCTCCGGGTGGTCGGGATAGTTGATGCCCGTCAGCCGGTGATAATCGTAGTCGTAGGTGATGGACTTGCCTTCCTTGGCAAGGTTGGCTGTCTGCTTGGTCAGCACATTGCCGAGTGCATCATACGTGAAGGTGGTGATGCCGCTTGCAGGATGGTTCACCTCGGTGCGGCGGTCACCCATGTCATATACGGAGGTCGTCACGTTGCCTTCGGTGTCGGTTACTCTGACCAGACGGTCGATGCCGTCATATTCGAAGGTGGTGGTGATTTCTCCGTCAGGACCGCTGAGCTGCCTGGTCATGACAGTCTTGCCGCTGCCGTTGGTATAGGTAGCCTGCTTGTTGCCCAAAGCATCGGTTACGGTAGTTACCAATGCCCGGCTGCCTGCATCTGTGGTATAGGCTGTCAGCGTCTTGGATTCGTCGGGAAGAGTCACTTCCGTGGCACGGTCGAGTACGTCATACACCGTTACGGTCGGCGATACTCCGTCAAATGCCTTGTTGAAGTCCGTCCGCTTGCCCAGCTCTTCCGTGACGGGATAGTAAGCCTTGGCAACACGTCCGAATGCGTCATAGACATTGCGTCCGCTGACAATCATTACGTTCTGTGCATCGGATACCGAGCCTTCGGATGCCGAAGTGACCACGCCGTCCTTCTTGACCTGCACGGGCCGACCGAAGCCGTCCACGAAGGTGACGGTTTCCATGTCATCGTCCGGATGCTGGATGTCGTAGTGCTTTGTCACGGCGTATGCCGGGGCGGTGATGCCATTTGCCGTAAATTCAGCCTTCGGGCTGTATTCGAATGCGATAATATAAGGTACACCCGTAGCCAGCTCATTCGGGCCACGTACTCCGGTGATGCGTCCGAGATCGTCCACATCGGTCTCGTAGTAGAAGTTGTTCAGGTCGCGGCGTTCCTTGGCGATGCCGTAGCGGTAATCGAAATTGCCTGCCTCGCTGCGGTAGCCGAACGCATCTTCCACACGTTCCACATACATGTTCATTTCCGGCTCGTAGCGGTACTTGTACCACATGCGCTGTCCCTTGGCATTGGCCGGAAGTGTCTTCTGCAGGATGTTGCCAAAGCTGTCATAACGGTAGTCGGTGACGGCTTCGCCGTTTCCGAGCTGCTGCGTTATCCTGGTCAGGTGGTTGGGGTACTTCGTGTCATATACCGCCGATACCTGGTGGTAAACCTTTCCGTCCCCTCCGGTCACGGTCACATCGGTCGGCAGTCCGAGGATGTTCCTGCTGCTGTTGGAGGTATAGCGGATGGAGGTCTGGTAGTCAAACTTGCCGTCTCCCTTGCTGCCGAGCTTGCCCTTGTTGCTGAACCTGTAGGATTTCAGCTCACCGTGGTGGCCGGTGAGGTAATACTCGTTCCATGCCTCCGAGGTGATCATTCCCTGGGCGGCACCTTCGTATTGCAGGTTCGCCGTATAGCGGAGCGGTACGAAGGCGGAAGCACGGTCACTGCACAGTACGGGCTGTGCGGTAAAGGTGTACTCGTCACCCTTGGCGGTCAGGTAGTAGCCGTCATATTCGTTGTGCGTTTCGGTATAAACCTTTCCGGCTGCGTCTTCTACGGAAGCGTTGACCAGGTTGCCCTGCGTATAGTAGCCGGACACGTCATACTTCTGTACCGACTTGCGGTAGAGCGCATTTTCCTTTTCAGTATCCAGATTCTTAGTAATCACTTCGCCGAAACCGAGGAACTCACGTTCGTGGCGGTCACGCTTGCCGTCCTTGTATTCAAAGGCGGTGGTCATGAGCGGACCGTCGTCATGGATACCGTCATCCACCGTGAGGGAAGACATCACCCATTTGCCGCCGGGAAGCCCGTATGTGGGAGCGGTATGTGCATAGTCCAGCGTAAACGTACCGCCGAGCGAGTTTGTGACAGCCTTCAGCATGTTCGTCCTGCCGATGGCGGAACGGGTCACTTTCAGCTCGCTTTCCTTTTCGGATTCCACAATGTCGAGATAGCCGTCACCGTCCACGTCCTGCAAGGTGTAATTCGTCCGGTTGATGCTATGGCTCAATGATACTCCGGGATTGACCGATATTTTAATCGGGATAATTTTAGGAGTGATATTTACCGTAAAGGCCACATTGCTGCCTTCTGATGTAGAAGCCGATTCATTAAGAGCTTCTGCACCTTTCCATACTAACGGAGAATCAAATCCTACACCGTTGTTGAAGGCAACCATGATATTTTTACCGGATTTCCATACTTTATCAGGTAATCCGTCAGAGTTTATATCTGTCAGATTATATTCCTCCCCGCTTTTGGAGGTTACAAAGTTAAATCCACCGGCAAAACTGCTTGAACCGATATTGAAGGATGCTCCTGTCGAGAATGACTGGCCCTTGCCACCTTGTATGCGGTCAATATCCCAGTCGATAGGATTGGCAAAAGCATAACCGAAGTTTAAGCGCACCTTGTTTCCGGCAATAATCTTGTCCGGCAGTCCGTCACCGTTAACATCGATGAAATTTTCAGTACTCCAGTCCTCATTGGACGGAGGAATACTTGCAGAAACGGGAATGCCACCTTTAGCTTTATTGCTCGATTCCTGATTGGCTGCGCTTGCCTTTCCGGCTGCAATATGTCTGACGACATTGCTTACAGAAACAATCGCATCACTGCTGAGTGCAAATCCTTTGGACTGATTCTCGCTTACAACAGTTCCTATGCCGCTCAAGACCTCACCGCTTATGCCACCGAGCGTATTTGTATATTGTATTTTACCTCCGGCAACAATATCCGGATAACCGTCGCCGTTAAGATCGATCATCATGGATTTTGTGGTAGTGCTGCCCTTCGAGTCATTATAGGTAATCACGACACCGGTCTGCTTCACGGTACTTTTGCTGACCATTTCCTGAGATACGGCTGCTGCACCTGTACCTTGCAAATGTTCTCCTGCCAAACCGGATACATCCCCAATATTCTCAAACGGGTTTGTCAATACGACATCAAGTTCCGTAAGGCGTGCAGCCCCCATATTGGTGGCAGTGATGAAGATTTCTTCACGTTGACCAGTCCAACGGTCGAGCTTGTTCAGGTCTGTGCTTAACGGCGTGAAAGGCATTGTCAGCGGATCAACCTTTGCGTCTTCATCCTGTGGCAAAGTTAACAGCGACTCATCTATGGGACGGGAATAGCGGTTTTCTGACGCGTTATAGACGAAGCCGCCCCATCCACGGTACAGATGTCCGAATCCTGCCGGCTCATCTACTGCATATAAATTGGCTGCTACGGTCTGAGGTTGAATAACCGAAGGATACCTGACTTGCACGGAGACTCCAGATACGGCAGAACCGACCTGACTGTCATCAGAGAACAGTTCAAACCAAACCTTATCACTGCCGATGTCAGATTTCCGTATTGAAATGGAATCATTCACCATAACACCGTCGGTAATGGCAAATGATTTCTTGCCCAAGAGCCTGTCGGGTGTTTTTACAGTCAAAGTGAGCTTGCCATTATATACAGCATTTGAGAAAGTAATGAGCGGTTTGACATAAAGTGTGCTATCGGTTGCGCTCGGCAAATACGATGAAGCATTTGCAATGTGATTGGCAAACAGCGTGTAATCCGGACAAACCGGTCGAGCCTGTTTTGTTCCGGTTGAATCTGTATAAGAAATGACAGGACTCCATTTGACTGCATCCCAACGCACATTGGATTCCGCGCTGACAACAAAGCGTAAGTTTGTCAATCCTTCGGAATTTTGCAGGGATATGGCCAAATCATCATTATAGCTTTCATTCCATGGGAAGGTCCGGGTATATAGCTGCTTTTCAACATAGGATGGATTATCATTACCATGGACATCCTTTCTGTCTGTTGAGCCCCAAATGATTAGGGTCACATCATCAGTCGTTTCAGGTTTTGTGAATTTACCTGATATATCGACAGTCTGATTCCCTTGTGCTATGTTCAAAGAAGTTGACGCAAAATACAAGGCTCCTTCTTCCGGCTTATATATTGTCGTTGAGTAACCATTGGGCATAATTTCTTCAGGTCCTGTATATGTTACAACAGGATGCCAGAGTACTTCGTCAAATGCGCCATTGCTCATTTCCGTTGCCCCAGATTGGACGCGGAAATAAATGCGATCACCTTTCTTTACGGATAACAAAGAAACGCCTGCCGTGTAGGAAGTCTCATCACCTTTTGTGATGGTCTTATTCCACAACTCAGACTTTCCTTTCTGTATAGCCACACGAACACCATCCGAATTTTTATATGCTTCCTTATCATAATCACCGGTTGGGACTACAAGGGAAACAGAGCCGGAGATACTTATTGTTCCGGCTTTGGGTGCAACCCATACGCGAACAGCATCTTCCATTGGTGAAATGCGCAACATCTCCGCTTGTTCCTCAGGATCCACAGCACCGACAGAGACATCTATCTTAGCCGGGTCATATATGATAGGGCTTGGAGTGTCTGCACTGTTCAAGGTAAATGTCGGTACTGCATTGCCTTGGGCATCTTTCTCTATGTGGTTGAAGTACACCTTACTGTTTGAGACCAGATCAATCAGACCGTCCCCGTTTATATCAGAGAAATATTCCTTGGTCTTGGTTGTGGTTCTTGCATGATCTTCACCGACTGTTGCAGCAACCGGACCCCATCCTGCTTTTACATCTGTACCGCCAGAGTAAGTATTGCTGCTTGAAGATGAAAATCCGGTTATACCTTTTACCTTGACAGGTTCTCCATAAGATATTTCTCCTGTAACACCATTCCTTAATTGAGACCGGTAATACAAAGCACCATTTTCCCGATATACCTTATCGGGTAATCCATCGCCATTCAAATCCACAAAAGTTGACAGTCCTCTGGATTGGTCGTTGCTATAATTGAAACCGCCTCCTCCGGTTGTTGTGGTTGTCGTGCTTTGATCATCAGGACCGACACCGGCATAGAATGAACCACCTACCGAAGAGCTTGTTGTACCACCAAGAGCAGAAGGCTTGTCACTGAACATATCCATTCCCTGCAGGGGATTGACAAATCCGGCATCCAGCCCGTCATTGTGCGTGTTCCATGTTTCCTGACTGTCCTTGAAGGGGACATATCCCTTGTCGGACTGCACGTCGTCGTAGTAGCTGAACTTTTGGAAAGACACCTCCTGTTCGTTAGAGTCCAGGTGGCGCACACCGGCGAGCAGTTCACGGTTGAACGCACCGTTCCGGTACTCAAAGGCATAGCTTCTGAGCACGTTTCCCCGGAAGTTCACCGTCACTTTCTCCAACAGGCGGTTGGAAGAGGTCAAATAGCCGTAACGGGCGTTGTTGGTCTTCACCTGCCGGGTCTTGCCGCCTTCAAACGTCACGACGGTATGGGGTTCCTGTCCGGCATTTCCGGCACGCACCTCTTTCAGGTAGAGCGCCTTGGCTTTCAAGCCGCCGCGGACATCTTCATCGGCTGCCTCATACACATATTCCATGAAGTCGCCGTGCGTTTCTTCCACCCGGCGCAGTTTCCACTCGGAAATCACCTCACGGGTATTGCCGGAAACATCCGTGAATGTGCCTTTCAGAACGGCACCTTCACCGCCATAGGTGTATTTCACACCCTGCTTGTCGGTGACTTCCCAGTAATACTCTGACGGGCTGCTGCCCTTGCGGATAATACGGCTGAAGTCTCCTCCCTGACGGGTATAGAACTGCCGGTCTGCCTTGCGGGGCATTTTGTCTCCACGGTGGGCCACACCCATCTGTCCCTTGTCGTCCATGGTCGAGAGCATGGAGCCGGAGAGCAGGTAGGTTTCTGTCTCGCCGGCCATGTCATAGCGCGGCACGCCCCATCGGGTGTCCAGCGTAATGGAAGGTACGGAAAGACTCCATCCTTCACCGAGCCAGCCGCTGCCGCCCTCGCTGCTGTACTGGATGCCGAGTGAGGGGGCCATGCCGTTTCGGGCAGGCGGCATCTCAAAGGCATACTGCAGGCTGGCCGTTCCGCGGTTGTTGGCCTGTGGCGGAGTAATCAGATTGATTTTGGCCGTTGGGTCGGCTGCCTTGATGTCGTTCATCATGGTCGGCGCAAACCCTTCGGTCTCCGGCGATTCGGGTGCCTGAATTACACCGTTAATCATATCCGTGAAGTGGGTGGTTCGTGACACTACGCAGGCTTCCTGCTTGTCGACCTTCACTCTTTCCAGCGCCACCCAGTGTTTGGTGTCGTTGTCAAAATAATAGGTACGGATGTCGTCTTCGGTGTAGCCGCTCGGAATGCGGGTGCGGTCGTACTTCAACCGGACGGTGGCTCCCTTCTCCGTGAAGTGTGTGCCGTGCGGCAGGAAACGTACGCCTTCTCCCTCGGCTGTGACATTGGTCATGCCGAAATCCAGTGCCGGCAGGTCCATTTCACGCAAAGGACGCATGGTCAGCTTTCTGGCTGCCAGCATGACGCCATGATCTACCAGCAGCGCACCGTTGGCATTTTTCAGGCTGTCTGCCTTGCCTTGGGCAAAGTGTTTCCCTGCCGTTCGGGCAGCCGGAGTCTGAAAAGCGTGTTCATAATCTGCCTTGCCTTTCTTCAGTGTCGGGAAGGAAGCGGTCAGGGTCTTGCCGGAGGCGGTAGTGGCACTGAGCGTGAGGCTGCTGCCCGATACGGGAACGATGCCTTCGAACTCGCCGTCCTGCAATGTAAGTACGGTATGTCCTGCCTTGACCGTCCGAACCCCGTTACGGACGAAGCCGTGCACATAGGCCAGGTCGCCATAGACTACCGGAGTTTGTGACAGCGTAAGTGCCTGCCCGGGTCCCGATGCCGTTTCGACATGCAGGTTGCGTACCGAATAGCTCCTGCCTTCGGGAGCCGTGAAAAGTATGCGGTTGACACCTGCATGCAGCCAGGCCGGGTGAATCTCCTCGCGGACATGGGTCCAGCCGTCGGATGCCGTGGCCATATAACCGCCGGTAGCAGGTCGGTCGTTGATGCTCTTGGCTACGGCTCCGGAGTGATCCGCACCCTGCAGCTCGTAACACAGCCAGACGCGGGCGTCCGACGGAATTGTCTGGGAGAGGTTGATTTCAAAGATGTTGTCCTCGGGGTTGTCGGCAGTCTTCCCTTCGGGAATACCGACCGAACCGTAGCGGAGGGTGGCATAGGCGGTTGTCGTGCCTGCTGCCTGTATCGGAGTGGAAGAAGTGCGGTGGGCAGTTGCCGCCTTTGCAGGACGGCTGCCGTCTTCTTTCTTCCTGCCGCTGTCTTCGGATTTTTCTTGCCGGATTTCCGATGCTGTTTCCATCTGGAGCTGCGCATTCGGAGACTGGCCGGACAGATAATGCGAACCGGCAATGCCGGCTGCCGCCAGCGTCACGGCTGATGCGGCGATGATAATTGTCCGTTTCATGATATTTCGGTTTTAGTTGAACTATTTGGCTATAATCTTCCGGGTTTTTTCCCAATCCGGACCGATGGCCTTGACTACATAGACTCCTGGGGCGGGTGCCTCGAAGCGCGAACGTTTGGTTGTTTCACCTTCCATGAACTGCTCGTGAACCAGTTTGCCGGAAGCGTCGAATACCATCAGCGTGACATCCCCGGGCTGGTCCTGCTCCAGCACGACATCAAAGATGCCGGTCGTGCCGTCAGGCTTTACCTGGAACGAATCGTCCTTGTTACCGTTTCCTTGGCTGTTTCCTTCACCGTTTTCGGGCCGGTCTGACCAGCCGATGAGGGAACCTTCCTTCTTTTCTGTTCCATTGGGGAGTGTCGGGTCGCACTCACTGCCTACATGTACCGTGAAGAGGGCTGTGTTTGTCTTGGGATTCTCAACCTGTACATTGCCCGAATGGGTGAAATCGGGAATTGGCTCTCCGTTTACGGTCAGTCCGGTAATATGTGTTTCACCGGTTCCGAACTTGATGCACAGACGCCATGCCCGGATGTTCCATTGGGTAAAGCGGCGGATGACCTTGCCGTTGAGCTTGTACGATACGGTAATGCCTTCCAGTCCCAGCGTGAGGACGTCTCCTTCCTTGATGCGGATAAACTGGGTAAGACTCGTGTGTCCGTCGATAATCATATATGCCTTGTCACCTCTGACGTCAAAGCCGAACTGCGTGATGTCGTCGGATATTCTCGGTTCCACACCGAGACGGTAGTTGGAGTTGGTTCCTGTCACCGTCCAGGAAACTTCTCCGGATGCAAAGATCCGCTTGTCGTGTACGTAGGTGGTGTATAGCGGTCCGCCTGTTCCGTAGATGTCGTTACCGCCACCCTGGGTGACTTTCAGCGTATAGGTGCCGGGAGCCAGTCCGTCAATGCGGTGAGCCTCTCCGGTGAACTTGCCGCTTGCAATGATTTCATCCTTGGGTACGCCGGCTACCGTATCGGCTGAGAGCACATAGTCATAGACGGGGGTGCCGATGCGGATGTCAATGTCGATGCTGCCGTCATTGCGGGGCTTGCCGTCCTCACAGGTGGACGGGGTCGGGACGGCATCTGCCGCCAGTCCGTCATAATAGGCAAAGGTGAATACATCGCTGCCGCTGCCGTCCAGATCCCAGAACAGGTTGTGGAATACGGTCTTTCCGCGCATGAGGTCCGGCCGGGAGCATTTCACGGCTATCATGTCTTCCGTATCGAACCTGCCTTCCCCGCTGGGGTCGATGAGCAGCAGGGTACGGTTGCGGCAATACTGTGAGAACTCGTCATCCGGGGTAAGCGCATGGCTGAGTTCTGCCATGTTTCCCGTGTCACCGATGCCGCCGGTACGTACAGCGGCTATGTGCAGCGGTTCTTCGGAGGTGACGGCCCGGATAAGACCTGACATTGAACCGGAGGTTTCGGGCAGGGGAATGGTACGCGTCTGGCTGCCGATACCGTCAATGCGGAGGTAGACCTGCCCGTCTTCCCTCCGGATGGAAACGGCACTGCCGCTGACTCCGGTGGCCACAGCAGTAGTGCCGGCCTGTCCGCCGGAGATGGCATAGACGTTTCCTTCCCTGTCGAAGCGGTAGCCGTATTCACAGGTGTTGCCGCCGGAGCCGGTAAAGCCCGCATCGAAAGTGGGATGGCTGAGCGGGCAATAGAAGGAGATGGCTCCTTCACGACCGGGCAATGCCGGTGTGACGGCAAAGGCTTCGGTCGCACTTGAGTCCTGCTCGATGGTGTCCAGGAAGCCTTTCCGGGTAACGGTCATGCCCGTGCCGTTCCAGCGTACCGAGGTGCTGTCTGCCGATGCCGGTACATTGCTGCGTACCGTCCATGTGCGGTGCATGATGTGCCACAGGGTATCTGCCGGTGAGGTGTAGGTGGTCAGCGGACCGTTGTCGTCACCCCAGAAGATGTACCCTTTGTCAGGCAAGGGATTACCGTATTCACGCCCCATGACGAGCAGGCGGCTGGCGGACGACTCCGCATAGGAATTGCCGTCGTGGAAGGTGTCGTTTGCTTTCATGGTGGCATAGACGGGTCCTTCCTCGTAGGAAGTGGTGGAGAGGGGCTGGTGGAGAGCGGAAGCGGCATCCGAGCCGATAGCTGTCACCCGGTGGTGATAACCCAAGTTCTCGTCCTTGTCCCATATCAGGTTGCCTTCACTGTCCAGATAGGAGTTGTTCAGGGTGATTCCATACTTGACGGCCAGGTAGCTTTCCACTTTCCTGCGTTCTGCCGGGGTGAGGTAACGTCCGTAGATGATGACTTCGGGGGAATAGCCGTCAAAACGGTTGTTCCCGAATGCCGTCGCATCATAACCGGTACTGAACTGCGGATTGGATGCGGAATAAGTACCGCCGACAAACAGATTCGATACGGAATTTTCTCCCCAAAGGCCCGTTCCGGGACGGTTGCTCTTCAGATAGGTGAGCACGCGGACGGAGGACTCCCGGAAGTCTGTAGCGGACTGTCTGTCAGAGGAGGAGAACACGAGGTCTTCTCCCGTGTCCTTTCCGTAGTCCAGCGGCTCCGTGCCGTTGGCACGTACGACCTTGTCCTTTGACAGGATGGAGCCGCCACCTTTCCTTCCGTCAAGGGAATAGAGCAGCATATCCTTGTCGTGGCTCTCGGGAGGCAGGGCAAAGACACTGAAGATGGTAGCCTGTGAAAAGTTGGAGAACTTGAAGGAAGCTGTTTTTCCGTAGCTTCCTCCTGAAAGGTACAGTGCCGGATGAAAATTGAATGCCGGCGCGAAGGAGCGGGTCTGGGTGTATTCGCTTCCCGGTTTTCCGCTGCGGTCAAGAGAACGCAATTTTACGGAATCCCCTGCGAGATCCATCCAGCGGTATGCGCCTTGAAGGTCTGCCGTCACGGGCAATGTCTGGAACCACAACTCTGTTCCTTTGACACCGCCGGGGGACTGTGCACCCGCTGTCACAACTCCTGCACCGAATAGAAGTAGCATTAGTTGCTTCATCGCTTGTGTGATTAAGGTTAATGATGGGAAAGGTTACCGGCCTTTCCAATGGATTGTGTCCGCTGAAGAAGTAAGGTAGGTGCGGACGGAGCTACAAAAGAGAGAATATGGTCCGGAATATGTTATCCGGTTGAAGACATCATTCCGATGCCGACAATGGGAGGTATAGCTCCAGTGGCAAATATAAGGTTTTCTTTTTGTTATTGTAAACGAAAAGAAAAATAAAATTCACTTTTAACTCCGGAACTGTATAATAAATTACATATACGTACCATTATGCAATTTATACAGGCTGTATTTTGTCTTCGTGTGTTGATTTATCAGGAGGTCTATTAAAAAAGATACATGCAGGATGTTTATTTCGGAACGGCAAAAACCGGTGTGTTGGAAAATAGTTCGGATAAAACAATTGGATACACAATAAAACAGTGTATCTTTGCGTAAACAAGAAGAAATGTTTATGAATAGAATCAAGAAAATCCTGGAGGTTAAAGGTATGAGCCAGACAGATTTGGCGCATCGGTTGGGCAAGAGTTTCAATACGGTCAATCTGTATGCAGCCAACAAGGTGCAACCGCCGCTTCCTGTTTTATACCAAATAGCAGATATCCTGAAAGTGGATGTGAGAGATTTGTTGATACCCAATAAAATGTAACCATGCAATCCAATGTTGTCCTAAACGATTTATAGGTACGATGAATATGAGGTTGTTGTAGATAACAACCCCTTCAAAGCTTTTTTTGGCCCCATTTATACTACTCCAGCTGGCTCTGGCGGAGGTGTAAATGGCTCATTCAACCACTTTTCGAGCTCTATTTTCGTGAATGTGTTCAATCTAAGTGATACGACAAGATTGGCGAGTCCCCATTTGTACTTTGCAATGTGCTTTAGCCAGCAGAGTAGCAGCATCGTTGACAAAGCAGTCCATATCTGTGTCTCAACAGCATTGCGTGATGTACCAATGAAATTCTTTATTTTCAACAGCTGCTTGATGTTTCTGAAGAATATTTCAATCATCCACCTTGCCTTGTAGAGTTGCGCTATTGTGGAAGCAGCCAGCTTGAAGTTGTTGGTGAGCAACTGTACCACATAGCCATGTTCGTCATTCCAGACAGCTATGCGTCTGAGCGGTTTTGTGTATTTTTTCTTTGTCTGCTCACCTGTTAGTTCAATAATCTCGTCGATGAGCACATTTTGCGCCCTCGTTTCGGGCAATAAACGTTCTTCAATTTGTGAGTAAAGCAGGTTATCCCTGTGTCTGACAACAAAAAACACATTCCTGCTGTCCCAATAGTCAAGAAGGGAGAAATCGCAATAGCCACGATCTGCAACGACTACAGAATGAGGTGAAACGGGAATATCCAAAGCACCCCTATTGTCACTGCATTTGCCATCTGTAATGTTTACGAATTCAGGAAGAAGACTGTCATAATCAAGTAATGTGTGCATCTTCACTGCGCCTTTCTTTGTTGTGTAATGTGCCCATTCGTAGAGTGACATGGTCAGCGTGATGGTAGATGAATCCAGCAATTTGATTGGCATCTTGAAACGGAATTTGGTGCGTTGCCATATCGTCTGCTGTCCAAAATGAGCAAGCAGTGCATAGAATATCCGTCGGAACACGCCACTGTCCCTTTTGGCATTCTGATAAGCGACTGTTGATTTAGAGGGAGCGCGACAGATTCCGAGGTGATTCAAATTGCCATTGGCTGAATTCAGTCCATTGTCTTTGCTAAGGTAGTTCATTCTACCTTAGCTTTACTTCCTTTTTTTGTTTTTATCGAAAAACGTTTAGGACAACATTGATTCGAAAGTACAAAAATATTCTGTAACACGAATGTTTATGATTGAATTTTATGATTTTGGCTATATTTTGTATGGTTGCCGGATTGTTTTGACTGGGTGTTGAATCCAGTAAATTGTTATCGGAAGAAATAAAGCATACAGCCTTTTGTATAAGGATATAACGAAAAAGAGAGCCTGCCGTTTTTCAGCGGCAGACTCTCACGGACAGAGTTATTTAAAAGTAGCTTAGAATTTGTATCCCAAAGTAATACCGATATTGGCATTATGTGGAGCATTTCCGTCCTTCACTTTGCAGAAACCGAGCTGGGTATCGAGACCGACCAGAATCTTGCCGAATTCTACCCCTAATCCGATATTCCATCCGGCATCAAAACGATTGTAGTCAAGGCCGTCGCTGCCAAAAGTGTCGACTTTGTCTCCTCCATTGACTGCAATGCCGCCAATAGAAGCTCCTCCGTCAAATTTAGTCTTACCACCTACACCGCAAGCAAGGTAAGGACCGGTCGCGATGACCAGATTGGTGTTGTCTGCAAGGTTAAAGCGGAACTGTACATTGATAGGAAGTTCCAGATAGAGTTGGTTGATCTTTACGTCTGCATCGGCATCAACGACGGTTCCTTCATAGCCGCTGGAGTATTTGGCCCCTTTTTGTGAGAAGAAGAGAGAAGGTTGCAGAGAAATAAGGTCTGTAAACTGGTATTCCATACCTACTCCGATGCGTGCTCCGGGCTTGAATTTGGAATGGTCGGAATTTTCACCAATATAGCTGCTCAGGTTCAGACCGGCTTTTACTTGAAAGGAGACTTGGGCGAATCCGATAGTGCAGCATAACGCAAACAAGACAGTTAAAATACTTTTTTTCATGATTATGTTCATTTTAAGTTTCAATCAAAAGAAGTCGGACACTTGGCATGTCCGAACTTTCACACACAATGTAGCTTCCAAGCGGATTAGTTTTCATGGATGGTGCAGATGCTTACCCGATTCCAATCTGGTTCTTCAAACATGTTTCCTACACCTTGTCCTTCGGCTGTAATCCGGTTCTCGGCTATTTTATACCGTTTCACTAACAAACTCTTGACGGCATCCGCACGTTGTTGAGCGATACGGGCATTTACTTCGGCCTTTCCTTCCGGAGAAGCATATCCTTTGATGGATACAGTAGCCTTTTCATGATTTTTCAAGTAAGTCGCAATACGTTCCACATTAGGGGTCTGAGAAGCTACTACACTGACACCTCCTTGGCGGAAGGTTACCACAGATTCCAATGTTTTCTTGTGGCTGGTGATGGTATCTGTTACGATAACCGGACCCTGATTCTTGCAGTCGGCTAACTGTTGTTCCAATTCAGCATTTCGTTGGTTGGCAGCAGTCAGTTCGGCTTCTTGATCTACGTTGGTTTGTCTCAGGTTATTTACCTGCTCGTTCAGCGCATCCACTTCTGCCTGGTCATACAGTTTGGCAAAAGAGATATGGTGTTTGCCATTGCTGCAACGGAAGTGGTATTTCAGACCGGCTGTAATTTCCCAGGCTGCCCGGTTGGCGTTAAATCCTACGTTTCGTTCACCACATGCGTTCAGATCATATACCAAGGCAGGTTTGATGCCAATGGTCCAGGCTTTGGCTTCACCTAAATTGAAATTGAAGTTGAGTCCCAGTTTGCTGGAGATGCTGTTACGGTCTCCGTTACCGTTTTGGGCATAATGCAGCCAACCGAGGCCGGCTACGGTTTCTATTTCGAATAATCGGGGTGTTCCCCAATATCCTGCAAATAGGTTGCTCAGATTGACGGAGGTCAATAAACTTACATTGGTGTTGTCAAATGCCGTTTTGCTGGCAGTCGTATTGATGCTGGTCATGGCTTCCACACCCATACCGAAAAAGGGTGTGAGCTGTTTACCTATTCCCAGTCCCCATGTGGCTCGCATGTTCGGGAAAAATGCACTGTGGGTCAATGGAGTGGTAACACCGGCATGGATGCCAATAGATCAGTTATCTCCCAAGTTGGCTCCTTCGTAAGCTCTTTGAGCATAGATGCCACTACAAGTAAGACAAGCTACAATTACTGCAATAAATTTCTTCATAAGAATGAGTTGTTAAAAGTTTAGGGCTGCAATATTAGCAGCATTTACAATCCGTTGTTATTGAAAGGCTTTCTAATTAACAAATATTAAACATAAATCAATACGAAACCAATCTTTTGGCTCTCTATGGGATCTATTCATAGGGGCACTGGGAAAATCCGATGAAGATATTGCTGGACATACGGAGGTCGTTGGTATTCATCTTCAGATAATCGGAGTGAAGTTCTTCATGGTATGGCTGTGACGGATTATCACGTATCCTTAATTCCCAAAGAATGTGCTGTAGAACATGGAATCGGATGGAATTCAAAACATCTGCTTACTTTTTCACAAGCTATGGTCATATTTCCCAAGAAAAGGATTTGTGTCTTTGCTTTTATTTATACATTTGCAAGCAACATAGGTAAAATGACCTATTTCTAACAAACCTTATAGTATAGTTTAATTAAAGATTAAGAAACATGAAAAAGTACATTGCTGAAATGTTGGGAACGATGGTTCTCGTTCTTATGGGATGTGGTACGGCGGTCAGTTTGTCGTGTACGTCAGCTAACCCTGATTTAGCTTCTACTGTTGTTGGTACGGCTCTTGCCTTCGGACTGGCTGTCGTGGCTATGGCTTACGCTATTGGCGGTATTTCCGGCTGTCATATCAATCCGGCTATTACACTGGGTTGTCTGTTGTCGGGACGTATCAGTGGAAAGGATGCCGGTATGTATATGCTGTTTCAAGTAATCGGCGCCTTTATCGGTTCAACTATTTTGTGGGTGCTGACTTCCAATTCCGGACTAGTCGGCACGGGAGCCAATGCTTGTCAGGAAGGTGTTTCCGTAACCGGAGCTTTGCTGGCGGAAATAGTTTTTACCTTTGTTTTTGTATTGGTAGTGTTGGGTACAACAGATGCAAAGAAAGGAGCAGGCAACTTTGCAGGACTTGCTATCGGTCTTTCTTTGGTGCTGGTTCATCTCGCCTGCATTCGCTATACGGGAACTTCGGTTAATCCGGCCCGTAGTATAGCTCCTGCCATTTTCCAAGGTGGGGAAGCGTTAAGTCAGTTGTGGATATTCATCGTCGGACCTTTCATCGGTGCTGCATTGAGTGCCGGAGTGTGGAAAGTGTTTGCCGACAAACAAAATTGATAATGTAGATAGGATTGGGTATTTAAAAATAGCATGAACGGATTAGTCACATTTAAAATTGAACGATTATGAAATTGAAAATGTATTTTATAATGTTGGCCTTGGGCCTGTTCAGCTTCGCAATACAAAGTTGTGATGATGACGATGAGGATGCTCCTGTTTCAGAACAACTGGAGAAAGCTTTTACCAATGAATTTGGCAACGTAGCCCATAACTGGTCTACGCGAGGTACTAATCATGTTGCATCTTTCAATCAAGACAATACAGAAAAAGAAGCCTGGTTTGATGCAAATGGAGTTTGGCTGATGACAGAAACGGACATTGCTTACGATGCTCTTCCTGCACCGGTTAAACAAGCATTTGAAGCACTTACTCAATATGAGGGTTGGAAGCGTGACGATGTGGATATGCTTGAGCGTAAGGGCATGGAGAAAGTATATGTGATTGAAATCGAAAAAGGCAAGGAGGAATTGAATCTCTTTTTTGATGTCAATGGAAATCTGTTGAAGGAAGTAGCTGATAAAGACGATGATTCGTTCAACTATTTACCTTCTGAACTTCCTGCTACTGTAGCTCAGTTACTGAATGAGAAGTATGCCGGTTATAAATTATTGGAGGTTGAAGTGGATCCTGTTTCCAAACTACTGGAAGTAGATGTCCTTTTGCAGTCTGCCAAGTTGGAGGTTTGCTTTGACGTTACAGCATCCTATGCGTGGGTTTCCACTTCACAGGATGTGCAGTATGTATCTTTACCTGATGTCGTAAAGACTGCCGCACAAAATGCCGTAAAAGAACATGCTGGCTATGAACTGGATGATGAGGAAGCAGAAAAGGTGGTGACTCCTACAGGTACCTATTATATTGTGGAATTGGAAATGGATGGAAAACCTGACATTCAAGTTGAATTTAAAGAAGACGGTACACTAAAACAATAAGATTCATGTTATACTCAATTCCAATAAAAGAAGAGAGCCTTTTGCTGCATTCCAGTAAAAGGCTCTTTCTTGATTATACAAGTACGGCTAATTTAAAAACGATAAGCAAATCCAAGATTGAATACAGCCTGATCAAAATCACTGACTAATTGATAGCGGAACTCAAAGTTCATCATCCAGTTTCTAGCTATTGCGAAATCAACTCCACCACCAATATTCATGCCAAACCGGCATTCATTGTCGCTGTCGTCATCGCCATCTATATGGACGTGATTTCCGTCTATATCCACATCTAAATCATTATCCCAGTCAAACATCCAATTGGAAAATGTCAGACCAAGCAACGGGTAAAGTTTCACTTTGCTTGCTACAGGAAACAAATAGTGGAAATTCAAGTTTACATCCAACATGCTGACGTTGTCATTTTCAAAGAAGTAGTTCAATGAAGGTTCCAAACGTATAGGGTTGGTGATATTGTACTGATATTTCAGTCCCAAACCAACACTCTCAATTTCTGTTCCATAACTTAAACCGAACCCGATTGCTTGTTTTCCCTTTTGTGCATAAGTGTTGCCAACAAGCATCAAAAAACAAACTGCTAAAAATAAAATCTTTTTCATTTTGGTATGTATTTTGTGTAAAATTAGTCATCGTCATCATCCCAGTCGTCATCATCATCATCATCGTCGTCCCATTTATGACGCCTGTATTTCTTGTATTTTTTGTGATGATATCTGTCGTGATGGTCACAATAGGAACAATAATGTTTGTGCCAATATCTGCTATGGAAATCAATCCTGTCATAAAAAGGATTGTAGTAATGGCTTCCCGGTCTGATACCAATTTCAATCAAGACACGATTCCATTTCCGATAGCGTTTATAATAATGGCAGATGTCACGCATGTGTTTGCCGGAAGTCCTTGCTATTTCAAGGGCTAAACCAACATTACCCCAGTCGCGTCCACACTGTCTGTAATAGTCATCCAGAAGACTGCCGCGCGTGTTATATTCTACGCACAATCGCTTCCGGTAGTCGGACAGTTCCACAGAGGCATATTTATTAGCTCTGCTGATGAACAAGGATAGCCTGTCTTGTGCAAAGATGGAACAAGAAACAGCCATGAGCAATAATAAAGTATAAAATTTCCTCATAAAACAAATGATTGGTAAAATTGTGGACAAAGGTACTATAAAATCATTAGATAATGCATTGCATTTGAAAAAATACAATCATTTGTTGTTTTTTTCGTCAAAAAGATGTTTCAAAGCAGATTTTTGACAGGAATGATGGGTAAAATTAGCCAAGCAGTGCTTTTTTATAAGAACGGATAGCTGATTTCTAATTCTATTTGTTACCTTTGAGAATCATTGTAAAATATGGCTTATGGGAACCTTGGGATGCATCAATGACATGTTGCAACGCGATAAAGAAAATCGGGAGCTGCGCAAACGGAATCGGGAGAGGTTAACAGACACCTACCACCGGTTATTAGATACAGGAAAAGAGACTGACCTCTCTTTGATGACGATGGAAAAAATGGAAGATATCCGCCGGAAAACTTTGGAAAAAGAAGAGCTGGATAAGGCTGCCCATTTTAAGGCGATGCTTTATTTAGCCTTGGGAATGACATTGATTTTTCTCTTGATATGGTTACTTGTAGGATGTAGCAGTAAACCGTCCGGAAACAATCAGTCTGCGGTAAGGGGTGATTCAACTTCGATTACTCAAGGCGTTCAAACAGTTTCCGTTCATACCCAAGACACAATCTGCCATCTTCCAGTAGCCACTCAGAGTGTAAAGGATTCTGTGTTTACAGAGCAAGAACTGCAAAAGATACAGAATGAACTGCGAGAACGATATGCGCGTTCAGAAATAAAGGGCACTCGTTTAGACGGCAATATACAGGCATGGAGCGTAATAGGGAATCATCTTGTCGTGCAATTATGCTTAAACTCGCCGGAAGCTAGAGCCGTTTTTCGTGAGAAGATTATGGATTCACCTGCTATCCGTTTTGAAGGGGGCACAGAACCGACACCCAACAATCAACGATACACTTCCGATACTTTGGGCATCCATTTATATCCTGAATTCTCTGCATACCCATACACGGCTCGTACCGCCACTTTTGTACTATTCAATCAGAGCGAGCACGAGATAGAGTGTGGAGATTCATACAGGATTACCTATGAAGACCAGCAAGGAGTCTGGCGAACTCTTCCCATAAATACAAACTTCCACTGCATTGCCCACATCATCGAACCTGGCAAACGATTTCTGTTTAAAGCTAACCTCAACCCGAATGTCCTGCCCAACCGACCAGGCAGATATCGGTTCTTCTATAAGGTAGAACTAAGCGATAAAAAACAGAAAATCATGCTTATGACTGAATTCCGGCTGGCAGATATCAAAGAAACTGTCCGTGATTCTTCCGATGTAATCAGCGTGGAATATGTAAATTACCCCCGATGAGAGTTGATATGGTTTTATGACTAAATTTCATTTTCGATGTGCCATTGTCTGATTTTGAATTCCATATACACATGAAACGCTTTTTTCTATCCTTCATACTGCTTGGGTACTTCTTTCAACTTGAAGCACAAGAAAGAACAGCCAACGACACCATTCTGATGTTGGAAAACAAAATATGGAGAGCCGAACTTCCTTCTGAAAAATCCTATACGCAAGAGATGGAGTTCCGGGACTATGGGTTGTATGCTACTTTTACTTACAATGGAAGAAAAGTCATCATGGAAGACTCTTATTGTGTTTGTGGTGACACCATCAAAACTTCCTTCTGTAAGCAGTATTTAATTTTGGAATTGACTGACAGCACTCTTGTTATTCGTTATATTCCCCAAAGACTGGTCATAGGTAATGGCCCTGTAAAATACGCCAACACGATTAACTCACCGGCCAAAATGCTTGAAAACGAGCAACGGTTAGACAGTATTTGGAGGAAAGAAAATATTTGGAACAAGGGTGTTGCTGATATTTCCGGGAAGCCTATCAAAGATTTGTCAACCATTGAACCTCCCCGATGGGCCAAATGGGATTACGATTTGACAAAATACTATGTTTCCCAAATGAAATACCCAGAAGAGTTGCTAAAAAAGAATGTGGCAGGTTATTCTGTCGCGATGTTTACGATTGATACATTGGGAGTTCCAGGTATAGTCAATATCCTGACTACCAACTACAAGGAATTCGACCAAGAAGTAATCCGATTAACCAAAGAATTGCCACACTGTCTGCCCTGTCGAGACCAAAACGGCAAACGGATGGAATGTCTTTATACGGTGTATGTACCTTTCCTGCCCCAACATTATAGGGATAGGGTAAAGGCGGACAGCATTGGAGAAGAAGAATTGAAACAAAGCTTTGTGGAATGGGAAGCTGTGTCTTATTTTGAAAAAGCAAATCCGTATGCAGTTACCGACTATATTAATGAACGCCTGATATACGATTCCAAGCTATTAAACGGTAAAAAAGAAATCAAAGGGATTTATACGATACGCATTGATTCTTACGGGGAAATAATAAAAGTAGAAACCTTACGAGGTTGTGGCATACAAGAATGGGACAATCAAGTATTGCAAATCATAAAAGGTATGCCACGGTGGACTCCCGCCATCAATTTTCATGGTAAAGGTGAATATCGGAACTCTGTTTGGACTGTTCCTGTTTTATTCAAGAATGATAGTACAACAAGAAACGAACTGCATGATTATAACTGGCTCATAAAAACGCTGAGCAGAGAGTGTAAATATCCCGTTGCCCAGCAAAGAAGGAACAAGGGTTGTGTTTTACAGGTGGAATATACTGTGACCCCAGAAGGTTATATCAGCCATGCTGCGGTACTCAATCAAGCACCCCGTGCATTCCGAAAGTCGGTGATGCAAGTATTTCACTCGTTACGGAATGTACCCACTGTCTTACGCCCCGGGAAAAGCATTCTCAGCATCCAATTCTGGCTGGATAACATGGCGAAAGGTCCTCACGCAGATGTTTTGATAATCGGCTACACTTCTTGTGACACCCCTGTCTTGATGCGATATGATGCCGTGCTGACTGCCCATACTACTGAACCTCATCTGGAAGTGGGTGTACCGGTCTGTTATCTGAATGAACGAGGTGATACCCTTGTGCCTTACGGGAAATATCGGTATTGTCAGACGGATACTATCACGGAAATAGGCTTTGTATATGAGAACAAATCGAAGAAGGCCCGTATTGTTTGCATCAATGATGCAGGCAAAGAACTATTTTACGTTTTTAAATGTGATAATGGGCCAGATTATCTGAAAGAAGGGCTTTTTCGGATGATGGATGAACAAGGGCGGATAGGCTTTGCCGATTCATCAGGCAATGTGGTTATCCACCCCCAATTTCTGTATGCCACTCCGTTTGCAAATGGTCATGCTTATGTAACTGAACATGGAGAGGAAAGCAAGGATAGAGAGCACACGACCTGGCAGTCGGACGAATGGAAAATCATTAACCGGAACGGCAATGAATTGCTGGAATACACCGTCATCCGGAAAGACAAAGCCATCAAAGGATTGCTTATCCGATATTCCCATCCATCCGGAAGCATGCGGACTCTTACCTATACCTATCCGGAAGATATTGCTCTTGCGGACAATTTTCACGCAGAGGTGATGCTTAAAGACTTGAACTTTGACGGACAGGATGACATTGCCATACCGTTAGGCAACTATGGAAATCAACGCATCCAATATGAAGACGGTTATTTGTGGGATAAGACACAAAAGACCTATGTCCCCGTCAAGCAGCTGAAGGAAATTGCCAATCCGCGGATTGACAAAGAAGAGCGGTGTCTGTTCTCCTTTTCCCGCGAATCGGCAGCCAGCTACCATTATGAACGATTTGAATATGTGAATGCTGAGCTTGTCAAGACCGCCGAACTCATCCAGACTTACCGTCAGGCAGGAGGAAAGCCTCTCTTCACCGAGAAGCACTATCAGAAAGGGAAAGGTATGAGGGTAGTTCATTCATCGGTTCCTATCCGCGAAATTTCTCATTACTGGTTGAAGATTGTGCAAAAATGAACTTTGGGCAGCATCAACTAAGGGAATGTTTTGTATTTTTGCATCCAAAAACCTTTATTTATCCTATTTTGAAGAGGAGGACGGATTATGAAAGTTACGGTTGTCGGCATGTTATGCTGTTTGCTGTCTCTTGCTTGCACGGATAAGCAGAAGACATTTTTGCCGGAAGCGGTTCCGGCCTCGGCTATTGCTGTTATCGGAGGTTCAGAGCAGGATACGACTGCATTGACGGTAGAGGGGAATAAAGCCATTGCCCCACAGATACAAGACAGGGATACGGTCATTTATGAAATGCCCTCGTATTATCTGTGGTATAGAAAAGATTTGCCGAAATCTTATCGTAAGCAGGAACATCAGTTTCGGACAGAGCGTAAGGTGTATTGGCAAGATGTGAAGGTCATCAATGTCTTTCTGGCCAATTACACGGATGTACCTCTTGAATTTAACGGAGATTGGGAGCTTCAGCAATGGAATGGTCAAGATTGGGAACAGCCGCAATTGAAGTATTTGCCCGATACAGCAGAGACAGAGTGGATAAACGATGAACAAGCCCATTGCTTGTATTGCTTTCGCATTCCCGTTGGTGATTTTTATTATTTGCCGAAGGGACGTTATCGGATAAATAAACTGGTTGCTCCCCATAATCAGCACGTCGTTTGTCTGTCTGCCCCATTTGAAATTCCCTAAAGTCGGTTCGTAAAAAACATTTTGAACTAAAATCAAGTATTTGCGTATGAAAAAGTATGGACTAATTTTCATCATGAGCCTATTGGTTTGTGTTACGATGAAAGCGCAGGAGTGTGAGCGGTATATCGAAGTGACCGGAACGTCTGAAATGGAGGTTGTGCCGGATGAGATTCATTATCTCATTGAAATACAGGAGTATTTTGAGGAAGAATTTGATGGCGTATCGAAGCCTGAGCAATACAAGACGAAGGTACCTATTACCCGAATTGAGCAGGAATTGATGCAGGCCATCCATGATGCCGGAATCCCCGATTCTGCTGTACGCGTTCAAGAATATGGCAACAATTGGCGACATCAGGGGCATGACTTTTTGATCTCGAAACAGTTGGACATCACCCTGCAGGACTTCAAGCAGATTGACCGGATTGTCCAAAAGCTTAACACCCGGGGCATTCACTCGATGCGTATCGGCAAGTTGGATAACAAGGATATACTGACTTACCACCAAAAGGCCAAGATTGAAGCCCTGAAAGCAGCCCAACGCAAAGCAGCTTATCTGGTGGAAGCGTTGGATAAGAAATTGGGTTCGGTGATACGCATCGTAGAAAATACCAATGCAAACTCAGGAATGTTCGGTGCTTTACAAAGCAACGTGATGTCGATGAATGCCGGAGGATATGATAACTTCCGTACCATCCAACTGAAATATTCGATGACGGTACGCTTTGAAATAACGGACTGGATGAGCCGCTGATTCTATCACGTCAATTTGCCCGTCTGATGAGCTGACAAGCGTTTTTTATCGAATGTATCTGAGGAAAATAAAAAAGAAATGCTTACCTTGCGCCGTGCAGTCTTTGAAGGCTGTACGGCAAATAAAATACTAACCTTAAAAGAGAAGATTATGAGCATTTTTTTGAAAGCGGTGCAACGCATCAACCCTTCGCACCCCGATGAACCCAAGAAGTGGTACCCCGTGCAATATACCACTAAGATGGTGGACGAAAGTGAAGTTGCCCGACCCTAGATTGCCGAGTTGGGCGACTCAGCAAACTGAGTTGGAGGCAACTTTTGTAGAAAGAAACTCAAGGCAAAAACAGAACGGAGGCAATCGTTGGAATGCTTCTCTTCTTGCCGCTTTTCTTTTTGCTCTTTCTCTGCCTGCATCTGTTGCCGTTCTTTGTTCTGAATCATGCTCATAAAGGAAGAACTGATGATACCAGTAGGTATCGCTACCATGGCTACACCGACCAGGCAGATGATACATCCCAACAACTTGCCCAATGGAGTGATGGGATAAATATCACCGTAACCTACCGTTGCAAAGGTGATGATGGCCCACCAAATGCCGTCACCGATGTTTTCAAACACATCGGGTTGGGCATTCCGCTCGATGTAATACATGAGGATGGCCGAGAAACAGATGGTAATGAAACTGGCTGTATAGGCCGTAACAAGTTCCTCTCTGACGGAATAAAGAACTTTCCCAATCAAACGGAATGAACGTGAGTGCCGTATCAGCTTGAATATGATGAAAATATAAGGGAGGATAATGATGTGCACTACTTCTGTGTTCCAATAGATATAGGTCAGCACACAAGGTAGGATGGCTACAAAATCCACAAATCCGTAGAAAGAGAATGTATAATGCAGACGTGCCTTAATAGCACTTTTCGTCGGATGAAGGGCTGGCGCGGACAAGATACGAGCTGTATATTCGAGCAGGAATACAAACGAAGAAATGTAGGTGATGCCGAATAAGGCTAACCGATACCGGGACATCTCTTCAAAAGAACTGGCAATGACTGCCACAATGGAAATCAAAATGAAGAAGAGTACAATATAATGCACCCAGTTTTTGTTCAAAAAGCGTTGAATGGCTACATATAATTTCATGATGCGGTAAACTTGGATTGAAAAATAAATAGGGAATGTATGCTGAGATACCTTTTCAATGAATCGTAAGTTTTTTGCTTATCGGCAACCGGTACTTAGTTAAAACAAGGCCCTTTTCTCCAGGATATGGGAAACCGGAGAAAAGTAGCCTTGTCTGTCATCTTCCCTATGTCATTGGAAAATATAGGAATCAGTTCTTTCTTTTGGCCAGTTCGAGCACCTGCACACTGCCTGCAGCAAACAGTCCCACGTGTCCGTTGGGTAACATGCCGAAAGTGGTTACTTCCTTCAGAGCGGCTAATACCTCAAATTCGGTTTCGATGTTTGGGCAAGTCATACGTGTGCTGGAAATAGGCAGGAACACCAATGAATTGGATGGTTTCTCAAGGGTCTTGAACTTACCGTTCATCTGGTTGCATCCGGCATTTCCACTAAGTGTCTTTTCCGTTATGTCGAGTGAGAAGAAGGGGCGGTTCTCCATGGAATCCGGCAAAACTTCGCCGTTCACTTTCACCACGTCCCATATACCCTGCAAATCAGACAGCGGCATCATGAAACAGCGTCTGTTCAATTTGGCCAATGGTTGATTGAGCGAATCACACAGCAGAATCTGATCGGTGTCTCCCCGTTTTACTTTCTTTATCAGGGAAAGTGCGTGTGAAAGTGCCTTTTCCTGCTCCATATCCGGACATGCCATCATCGTGGAAGCCAGTTTGTCCATCACCATCCGTGCTGACTCGTCCGACCATTCAAACGAACCCATCAGACGGTTGCAGCCTCCATATCCATACACCCTCATCTCACGGGTGTCAAAACCGATGAAAGGCTGTTGTTTCGTATTCACCGACTGACCTGCCAGTTCTACGACATTCCATTCCCCTTCAAGGTCAGACAAGGATACCGGATTTCCATTCCCCATGCAGGATGCTAACGCAAACAGGGCTGTCAACATCCCATAAATCATTGTTTTATTCATTTTTCTCATACGTTTAATTATCAAATCAGGTGTTGAAGGCTATCTATATGCTACTGCGGAGCGCCTTCTGCTCCCTGGGCTTATTTCCTAAATCAGACGCAAAGGTAGCAAACCTTGTGATACGAATGTATCTTTTAGGCAAAAAATGCAAAGTTAATCAGTTGATAATTCCTTTTAAGTTCTATGCGATGCAAGGTGTGTGGAAGCATGCTGCATTATGCCTTCAACTGCAACGTAAAGCAACTGTTCTTCCAAAAGTTTTTCAAGGAAGAGTTCAGATAATCTATTTTTTGTGTTACTTTGCACACCCATTGTAGGTCGGGAGTGCAAATTCCCCGACCGATATTCTATATATTTTCACAGAGACTACAAATGTAAGTAGTCTCTGTTTCTTTTTTTAGTTGAATGCATGTTGTATTCCACTCTACGATTTACCCAAATGCTTTAGAACTCTGATTATCTCACGAATATACCTTGGGTCTTCCGCATAGCCAATCTTATGCAGCCATAGCAGGTAGTTCCCTCCTTTATACTTATACTGCACCTTGGTATAGTAGGCCCGGACACTTTCCGTCCAATGGTTGAACTCATAGTACTTCCCAGTTTTGGGATTCGTTAGCCCGAACAGGTTGTGCCGGTTCCGGCAGAGCGGTGAACGGAACCAGCCCGTTTCTAGTATGGCCTGTGCCAATACAATCTTTGGATGCCGGATGCCATTGCGGATGATTTCCCGGTAGAGATTAGGAATGGTGAGTGCAGGAAGTGCTTTTTTCACACAAGCCGTAGTTCCTTCAGTTCCCTTATCAGACGCTTTTTCGTGGGACACCCTTGCGTAAACTTTTCGGGCATATAGCTCCGAAAGCAGTTTTACAGGCACCTCTGGGGCAAGGGAGTCTTTTTCTGCCTTTTTGCAAGACTCATAAGCGCCTAAACCCCTCTGTAGGGTATCAGGAGCCACTTTTTGCTTCTTTTCCGGACGGATTTCCTTCTCTTTTGTAATTGTATAGAACTGTGCCGATGCTGAAACGGAACCAAGAATCAGCAACGCGGCGCAAAGAATGATGTTGTGCATTTCTTTTCAATGATAGGGTTGACAATACTTTTGCGGGTGTTCAAGGCGGTTCCGACCGCAAATATATCGTTTTACTTAAACAATACGAAAATGCACAACATCAATCATTCTGAAAGGCTGCCCTACGAGAAGTTGGCGGCATTGGGCATTGACCGGGAAAAGGCCGACAGCCTCCCTCAGGAAGTGAAGGAGAAACTGGCCTCCGGAGAGGTCACCCCGCTCATGCAGGTGTCCATCAGTGCCCGCAACGGAGACATCATCACGCTTCCCCTCAAACTTCAGCTGGTATCGGATAAATACGGCAACCCGGCACTCATGGCTTATCCGGTACGGGCCGTGCTTGAAAAGGAACGCAGTCCGGTATTGCGTTTGTCGGAGCAGGAAGCGGAGCGGTTGGGTAAAGGTGAGGTCATCCAGAAATCCGTGGAGGTCAACGGCGAGAAAACCCAGCAGTATCTGCAACTCGATCCCGAAACCAAATCCGTCATTCATCGCCGTGTCACGGATGTTCAGCTGGAGCAGAAACTCAAGGACATGGAAAAGGTCAACGACATCGAACTGGGCATGCAGCAAAAGCAGCAGGTACGCGAGGGAAAACCCATTGAGCTGAATGTAGGTGGCGAGAAAGTGTCTGTCGGTGTGGATTTGAAAGAGCCCCAAGGCTTCAAGGTCATTCAGGGCGACATGAAAGAGTGGGAACGGCAGCAGAAGCTCCGCTACGACGAGCAGCATCCCGAATACCTGGGACTGGTGATGACGGACAAGAACCGCTGGGAATACCAGCAGGTGGTGGACAAGCAGTCACAGGAAAGAGCCTTGAAACTTCGTGCGCCGAAAGCTGAACAATCCAAAGGTCTCAAACTCTAAATCCTTTTCCCTATGGTCAAGAAGAATGCAGAGAAGGATGTCGGCTTCGTCCGGCAGTTCAACGAATTGAAGAAGAAACATCCCGATGCGGTGCTGCTTTTCCGTAAGGGTGACTTCTACGAAATGTATAAGGAAGATGCACTCAAGGCATCGGTGATACTGGCGCTGAAGGTATCAGACAAGATTCTGCCTTTAGAGAAAGACCCCATCAAACTCCTGACTTTTCCCCGTCATGAACTGGACAAACATCTGCCCAAGCTGATTCGCTCCGGTCAGCGAGTCGCCATCTGTGAGGCGATAGACCGTCCGGAACTGATGAAGAAGCCCAGGGAAAAGACCGGGGAAGATTTGAAAGAAACGAACATCTCTAACAAGAATACTATGGCGAAAAAGAAGAAAGAACAGGCTGTGCAGGAAGAGCCTACCAAGACAGTCAAGATGGCTGCAGAGGAGAAACCTGCCAAGGAAATGAAGAGTGAACAACAGGCCGAAGCCAAGCAGGAACGCAAACCACGCGAACCGCAGATGATTACTGCCAACGGCGAGAAAGTCAGCCATGGACATGCGTTCCAGAGCACCACCAATCCGGCAGATTGGTACTTCACCGCCAAGATTGACGGCGTACAGCTGAAACCGCAGAAGATGGACGCAGCGGATTTGGCTGCTTACCAGAAGAAGGAAATGACGGTGCCCCAGCTGATGGAACGCTATTATCCCACTAAGCTCATGCCGAAGGTATCGGAAGAAGCCTACCAAATGCCAAAGCAGTTGTCTGGTCCTGATGGTGCCATTACCATCGACAAGTTCAATGTCTATAAGGAAAAGGACGAGCAGCGACCGGACTACGGCAAGTATAAGTTTTATGTACAGATGGGTGACACCAAGATGTCGGCAGTGGCATCCCGTGAGGACCTGAATGCCTACTTCGACCGCGTGGTCAGTCCCACACAACTCGTGGAGAAGAACTTCGGGGAACGCCTGCACCTGCAGTCTGCCTACGAGAAGTACCAGCTTCCCGAAGGAGTGGACCCCAAAGGAGTCCGTGTGGCCAAGGACCACTCCGACAACAAATGGAAGGTGTCGATGGACCTGGGCGACAAGGGCAAGACCAGCAAGCATGAACTCTCCTTCGATGACGGCTACTCGCTCTTCAAGGCAAAGACTGCCACCCGGGAACAGATAGCAGCCAAGTACCTCAATACGGAAATCACGGGCATGCTTTCAGCCGTGACCAACAAACTGGAGAAGTCGGCTTCCATGAAAATGTAACAAAATCAAGAGAAACAATCGAATATTCAAGAAATAATAAAAGACGAAAAGATATGACAGCTAAAAAGACACACGAGGAGTTGGTGGAACTCCTTCAGGCCGGTAAAATCGGTTTCCTCCGCTTTGTGATGGACGGGGACAGTGCAGAGGATTATTTGGAATGGTGCCAGACCCACGGCACGGATCCTTCGGATGAATCCGCAGAGTTTTATGTCGAACAGACGGACATCGACCAGATGGACCGTCAGGTAATGGATGACGAAAGCTATGGCGTATGGAACTAACACATCCGGCAATGCCGGACAGGTAGCCATCGACCGCTTTGCCGAAATGATGATTGCCCGTATGGAGCAGATGAAGGCTTCCGACTGGAAGAAAGGCTGGATTGGCGGTGCATCCGGATTTGCAGGTCTCCCGCAGAACGTGGGAGGCCGCAACTACTCGGGTTCCAATTCCTTCTTCCTCCAGCTGCAGACCGCTGCCCAGGGCTACCAGCTGCCGGTGTACCTCACCTTCAAGCAGGCGCACAACCTCAAGGCCCATGTACTGAAAGGTGAAAAAGCCTTCCCTGTGGTCTATTGGGACGTGCTGGTCAAGGACAAGAACGGCCATAAGGTCAGTTCGGATGAGTATAAGGCCATGAGCAAGGAGGAGAAGAAAGGCATGGATGTCATTCCCTTCTTCAAGGCTTTCCCCGTATATAATATCGACCAGACCAACCTGGCAGAGGTGCAACCCGAACGGGTGCAGAAACTCCTGGAGAAATTCAAGGTGCCCGAACTTCGGGACAAGGAAGGCATGTATGTCCATGCCGCTCTCGACCGGATGATTGAGACGCAAGGCTGGCTCTGCCCCATACAGGCAGACAAACGGGTGGACGGAGCCTTCTATTCACCAGCTAAAGACATCGTGGTGCTGCCCATGAAGGAGCAGTTCAACATCGGCGATACCCCCGAGGAAGTCTACCGGGGCGGCATGGAATTCTATTCCACCATGCTGCATGAGATGTCACACTCCACCATGACCCCTGAACGGCTCAACCGCGAGATGGGCGGACGCTTCGGAGACCCGAAATACGCCAAGGAGGAACTGGTAGCTGAACTGACGGCTGCCATGATCAGCCATTCGATGGGATTTGACATGAAGGTGACGGACAACTCCGCAGCCTATCTGGATTCCTGGATTGGGGTACTGAAGCAGGAACCGAAGTTCATCGTTTCCGTCATGGCGGACGTGAACAAGGCTTCGGATCTGATTCTGGACCAGGTGGACAAGCAGCGGCTGGCACTGAACGAGCAGCCCTACCTGACGAAGAACGACCCGTTTGCTCCGTTGAGTGAAGGCGAAGAGGTGCCGTTCAAGAATGCAGCCATCGTGAAGACACGCAACGGGGATTATGCCATCCGTGCTTCCTACGATGGTGTGGAACTGGGTTTGAAGAAGGTATCGAAAGATACAGCCAAGACCTATTTCCAGCTGACGGACTACAAGGACAAGGCTGCCTTCCTGAACATGACGGCGCACAAGACCTTCGAACCAGAGATAGCCAATCTCAAACGCACGCAGGCCGTGGGTGCCAAGTTAAGCATCTGATTTTATGTAGAACCTTCAATTCCATGAACCATGACTGATTACAAGGTAAACTTCAAGGACCTCAAAGCCAAGGTAGGCATCGATGATGTAGCCTATGCGCTCGGGTACCGTCTGGACCGAAAGGCCGGTGTGGGCCGCTACATGGAGCTGGTGTTGGGTGATGGCAAGGAAAAGCGGGATGCGCTCGTAATCTGCCACCCCCAGGACAAGGCTTCCCAGCGGTTCTTCCGCCGCGACGGTTCCAAGGGGGATGTGGTCACACTCATCCGGGAGAACCTGAATGCCTTCAACGTATCGGGCAAGGATGAATGGCAGAAGATAGCCAAGGTGCTGTCCCGCTTTGCCAACATGCCCGAACCCGAATACCGCGAGGACCGGGAGTATGTACAGTCAGCCAGGTATCATGCCACCTTCGACAGCCCCAGGTATGAGGTGAAGCCGATAAATCCCGACAAGATTCCGGCCATCTTCCAACAAAGGGGATTGTCCGATGAAACGGTACGCACCTTCGCTCCGTTCATCCGGCTCATCCGCGACAGGAAGAACGAGAACTTTGACGGCTACAACATCGGCTTCCCTTATACCAACGGAGAGAACAATCAGGTCCGTGGCTACGAAATGCGGGGGTACGGCGGTTACAAGTCCAAGGCTGCTGGGAGTGATTCCAGTTCTTCTGCATGGGTGGCTGACTTGTCAGGTGGCTATCCGAATGTGGTGAAGAGTGTCTTCTTCTGTGAGTCGGCTTTCGATGTCATGGCATTCTACCAATGGAACCGGAGGCAGCTGACCAATGAAATTGCCCTGGTATCACTGGGCGGCACGTTCTCTGACGGACAAATCCGGCAGGTGCTGAACCGCTTTCCCGGAGCTCGCCCGTTTGACTGTTTCGACAATGACCTGCCCGGTCGCATCTACGGTTTGCGCATGATGGCGCTGGTAGAGAACATCCCCTTGAAAATCAACCGAACCCGTGACAGTCTGGAAGTGGAAGCGAACGGACGTTCCTTCCGGCTTGATCCGGAGCGACCCTTTCAGGTGCAAGTCAAGGAACACCTGTCGGTCAGATACGATATGGGACAATGGCTTCCACCCAAGGCTTTCAAGGACTGGAACGACTGTCTGCTCAACAAACCGATGGAGGTGCGGCTGCATCCGACTAAACAGGACCAAATCAATAACCTGGCCGAACGCAGAAATGCAGGCCCTAAATTATAAACGTATGAATGTAAGACGATGGAAACGCTCCTTGTTAATCGCTGCTGTTGGCTTATTGATAGGCAAGACTCCGCTCTTTGCCCAACAGACCGACCCGGCGCTGACTTCTGCCGTACTAGGTCAGACCGCAGCCTTGAAGAAGATCCACAAGGACCGCAAAAAGACGCAGGAGAAAATCATTGCAGCGGAAGTGGCCGTAACCGCTTCGTTAGAGCGTATTCACCATGTGGAAGACAAGATGCTGGACTACCTTTCGAATGCGCAGGGTGCCATGCAGAACCTCTACCAGATTAAGCGTGCCGGGGAACTGGTGGCCAAGGAAATCCCGCAGAACTGCAGCCTGCTCCTCAAATCGGTGGGCGGCAATCTGAAGGGAACCGTCATTGCGGCCATGGTATCGGATGAGCTGACGGATGCTGCCACACAGATGACGGCACTCTTTCCCTTCATGAAACAGCTGGTGACTTCGGGCAAATATGACGTGACAGGAGATGACGGAAAGAACGAGAAGCACAAGGTGAACCTGCTGAACGCTTCGGAACGCTACTACATCGCCAACGAGGTGGTCAGCCGTTTGGAAGCCATCAACACCGACCTGTTTATCCTGGCCTGGCAGGTACGCACACTCTCATGGAACGACCTCTGGTTTTCGCTTGATCCCGAAGGATGGGCCAACGTGATGTTCGGCAAGAACATCATCGGCGGTATCATCTCGGACTGGAACCAGGGCTACAGTCTGAAATGGTAAATAGATAAACAAGTAAACTAATTTACTAATCACAAAGTAATCAAGTAAGGAAATAAGAAAGTAATCAAAGCAATAAGTAACAGAATCATATAGTAAACAAATCATCCAAAAACAAAAGCGTATGGAAAAGAAAATAATCGGTCGCTGTCCCTTGTGTGGCGGCAACGTGGTAAAGACCTGCAAGGGCTACCGCTGTGAGAACAACATCGCCGAACAGCCTACCTGTGTGCTGAATATCAACGGCATTATCGGCAACCGCAAGATGAGTGACGAAGAAATCACCGAACTGTTGGAGCACCGCTTCATCCTGTTGGACGGCTTTGCTTCCAAGGAGGGAAAAGCCTTCCCTTCCGTGCTGGAACTGGCAGACAATAGTGCCATCAACATGCAGTCCGTCATCGGCAAATGTCCGCATTGTGGCGGTGATATTCGGGTGGGTACGAGAGCCTTCAACTGCTCCAATTACAGCAACCAGCAGGCGCCGTGCAACTTTGCCATCTGGCGCAACATTGGCGGCCACCAGCTGAGTCTGACAGAAGCCAAGGAAATCTGTGAAAAAGAAATCACCTCCAACGAACTGGAGATGTATCGTGATGACGGCACCATCTACCGCAAGCGTCTCGGCCTTTCTCCCGACAAACTCCAAATCGTGAAGATATGAAACCGGGAATGAAAATGATTATCATGCTGGTAACCGCCGTCAGCTTTTGGGGCGGACTGTTTTACTTCGCCAGCTGTTCCGGCCGACCCGAGAAACGGGCGGTGGAAATCGCAGAGAGAGCCTTGAAAGCAACCGTTGATAATCCGGAGTCCATCCAAATCAAGGGCATCAGCAAGGCAGATTCGGTATTCGGCAAGGAATATGTCAATCAACATGAAAAGGCTGCCCTTTCCATGCACTTGATGCAGTACGGCCACAAGTTGATGGAGGAAACGGACTACTTCCAGAACCTCGACAAGGACGATACCGCAATGAGTGATCAGGTCACCCGTCAGCTGGATGCCATGACCAACCTCCGGGCTTTGATAGCTTATGGAGAACTGGAGGGAGCAAATCCGCAAAAAGCCAAAGAAAAGAAGCCGTTCAACGGATGGAAGGTCAAGATAGATTTTGAAGCCAAGACCTTAAAAGGAAAACCGTATCACTCTGAATACTGGTTCATCCTCGATAAGGAGGCGGAAATTGTAGTCAAATCATTTGAAATACCGCTGCTATGAAACTGAGAAACTTGAAACATTTACTGTGCGCTATACTCACAGGAGGAACCATGTTATTTACCTCCTGCGAAGAATGTAACCATGAAGGAGACAGGTCTATCGCTTCTTCCCTCCAGGTTGGTGATGTAGTCTGCTCGGATGGCAGCGTATTGTCTAAAGAGAAGTTCTCTTCCTCGAAAAAGGAACCGGTGGCCATTGTCTATCATGTGAACCGGAATCCGGAGATCAAAGCTTTGGGCTATGCCGTTTCTATCAGGGACGTCGCATCGGCAGCCTTTGCCGATAGTCTGGGTGTCGAACAGGAAACGTCAGCTTCATTGGAGAAGGAAGACGGTAACGAGAACACCCATGCCATGTACCGCCACGAGGAAGTGAAATCTCCCTTAGCCGTTTATGTCTTCGACATGTGGCGCTATGGCCAGTCCGCCTACATCCCTTCGGTGAAGCAGCTCACTTACCTCTATCAGCAAATTGGGTTTATCAACCAACGGATTGAAGCGGTCGGTGGTTTACCTCTCAGTCTGCAGCCCGATGACTGCTGGCTGTGGACTTCCACCGAAGTGGAGGGACAAAGGGACAGCAAGGCCTGGCTCTTCTCGATGCAGTCGGGAACCATTCAGGAAACTCCGAAGGACCAGGCGCATAAGTTCAGACCCGTGATAAGTATCTATTAGGTAATGTAACCTCTAAATGTAAAGATTATGAATGAATTACTCGTACAACTCCAAATGAAGATGGAGGCATTCCAAAAGGATGCAGCCCTTCAAGCCGAAAAAGGAAACAAGGCAGCCGGCCAGCGTGCCCGCTGTGTATCACTTGAAATGGAACCGCTGCTGAAGCAGTTCAGGAAACTTTCGTTGGCGGCTTCGAAAAGATAAAATCAAAAACTTTACGTGGTTGCCATTCATCGGCAATGAAAAAACAAGAGGTCCTGATGCCATTTATCCATGCGCATCAGGACTTTTTTTGTTGCATCAGTAAACCATGCCTTTCTGTCTCATTTCTTCCCGAATCAGTTCTGCTTCGGTATGGGTCAGCTGGGGAAGCTGTACCTGTTTCGGACTCTCTTGCTGGTAAGCCTTCACTTCGTTGATGAGCATTTGCCAGTCGTAAAGGAACTCCTGACTACAGCCGTGTTTCTGATAAATCTTTTTGGCGGCTTCCAGTATCTCTCCGGCACAGCTGTCATTCCCCTGGAATACAACTGCCGGAATCTCGTTGTGGAAGCAATCTCTCAATAAGCGTATCTGATCTTTCATTTGTGTAAGGTAATAAAATCTGTTTTATATCGTGCCTTTCTGAACATTTATTTTCAGGGCCGCCAAATTGGGTATTCCGTCTGCTTTCCCCTTGCCACATTTGCCTTCTGTCCCTTGCACCCTTCGTAAGAAGAGGCATCGTAAAAATCACCCGGGAGTGAGAAGCCGAAAGGCTTCAAACCAAAGGGAAAAAAATAGTTCAGCTATGGCATACAAACTTAAAGACCGAAAAGAAAAGATGCTCTACAAGGGCAGTGTTTACGAACTTACCCTGCAGTGGGACAGAGAGAGTCTCCGCAAGTGCTTTTGCGGTATGCCTCCTTTCTATGCACACATCCGGAAGGACGGCAACAACTTCGCGCTCATTGACTGCTATTCCACCGGGGACGATTTCAGTGTGGAACCCATGCACCCGCTTTTTGAAGAGCCGGAATGGATAGTTCACTTCCTAAAGTCGGACATCAACTCCATTCCACTAAAGAAACTGCTGGAACTGCTTCCCATCTAATTCACGGAGTAACGAACTTAAAAAGAAAACGCTATGGACACACTTATTGAAGCCATCCCGACATGGGCACTCTGCTATCTGTTCAACTCAGATGCAACCGGACTGACGGACGAAGAAATCGCTCAGATTGACCAGTGGTACACGGAGAACAAGGGTATGGGTATCACTACCGCAACGGAACAAGAGGGAGAGTGTTTCCCTTACTTCTCACACTATCCGGCTTTCGGTCTTCCTGCCGAAGTGGTGGACTGCCACGTTATGGTAGGCTGATTGCCGAGAGCATTAGAATAATCAACATCTTTTACGCTTAAACATAGGAACATATGAAAGGAACTGACCATTTCAAGGAACTCATCCAAAACTATCTTGATAACCGAGCCAAGGAAGATGAACTCTTCCGTGCCAAGTATGAAACCACCACACGCACCATTGACGATGTGGTCAACTATATCTTCCATGCCGTACAGCAATCCGGCTGCTGCGGTTTCAGCGACATGGAGGTTTATGCCATGGCAGTCCATGCGATAGATGAACCCGATTTGGAAATCGGCAAGCCGATGGACTGCAATGTGGTGGTGAATCATCACATCGAACTGACCGAGGAGGAGAAGGCAGAACAGCGAGCCATCGCCCTCAAACGATACCAGGAGGAGGAAATGCGGAAATTGCAGCAACGCAACAGCCGACCCAAGGCAGCCAAACCGCAACCCAAACCCATTCAAGAACTCTCACTCTTTCAAGGCATGGAACTATGAAGGCAAGAACGAAAATAGAAAAACAGGTGGCAGCTTCCAATGAGAAGCTGACCGCCCTAAGCCCCAAAGTGCTCACATGGGCAGTGCGGAAAGTGGCAGGACATGTCTGCTTCCGTACTTCCGCACACAAGTGTACCTGTGGCGATTGTGGCAGACACTTCGACTATGAGGGAAAAGGCAAGTCGGTCTGCTGTTCTCATTGCGGTACTCGCTTACAGATAAAGGACACCCTCAAACGCACCCTCAAGGAAGCCTGCTACTTTTCTTCCCTCGAAGTAATAGACCATTTGCAGGTGCAACGGGTCTTCCGCTTGGAAACGACCTTCCGCAAAGGAATGCCTATGGAGGTAGACTACTGGGAGGCATGCCGTCTGTGGCTCAATGCCGAAGGCAAGTTAGCTGTCACAGCAAGAGCAAGGACATTGGGTTATTATGTGGACTGCTTTGATTGGGCATCCGAAATCACCTTGAAGCGACCGACCGAAGTCCATTGGCTCATTGCAGACACCTATGTTTATCCGCACTATCGGCTGCTACCCGAATTGAAACGCAACGGCATGAAAGGCAAGCTGCCCGACTGCCACCCGATGAAACTGATGAAAGCCGTACTGACGGACAGCCGGATGGAAACCATCCTCAAGTCAAAAGATTTACATGTCGTGTCTTACTTTGTACACCGACCTTTGGAACTTGACCGATGCTGGCAGTCGTATAAGGTAGCCACCCGGCATCACTACCGCCCTTCGGACATGGGATTGTGGGCAGACACCATCCGCTTGCTGGAGCAGTGTGGCAAGGACATCTGCAACCCCAGGTATATCTGTCCGCAGAACCTCAGAGCCGAGCATGACTATTGGATGAACCGACACAACCAAATGGAGCAGAAACGCAGAAGCCAGGAGCAGATGCAGCGAGCCAAACGGAAGGAAGCCGAGTTCTACAAGGAGAAGTCACGCTACTTCGGCATAACCATCACCGACAAAGACCTGGTGATTTCGGTACTTGATACGTTGGAAGCCTTCCAAGCCGAGGGAAATGCCCTGCATCATTGTGTCTTCCAATGCGAATACTATGCCAAGGCGGACAGCTTGATACTATCGGCTCATGATAAGGAAGGAAACCGCATCGAGACGATTGAGTTTTCTTTGACAGAGGGGAAAGTGATACAGAGCCGTGGGCTGTGTAATACGAATACTCCGCACCACGACCGGATTGTCCGGCTGGTCAATGCCCATGCCCATCAGATACTCGCAGCCAAACAGACAGCGTAAATTCCTTATATATGTTCCGCTCCGACTTCCGCCGTGAGGTGTGGGTCGGAGTTTTTATATTTTGGATAGTAGAAATAGCTGACTATATTAAAATGAAATCTAATGCAAATATCTATTTGTTATATAATAGAATTTACATGATAATATGTTTAATTACGCATTGAAGTTAAGTGGGTAAATCTATATTTTATTCCCTTTGAAAAAAAACGATGTAAATATGTGATATACAACATATAAATAGCGTATTGTTTTTAATAAAATATAGGTAAACTAATTATGTAATAATAAAATAATATAGTATATTTGTAGTATAATAATATAGTAGTAAAGTAATATAGTAAACCTATAAAAATGGAAGTAAAAAATATAACAATAGCCATCGGCAATCAGAAAGGTGGAGTCGGCAAAACTACTTCTACCGCATGTATAGGTGCAGCACTTGCCCTGAGAGGAAAACGGGTGCTGCTCGTTGACCTGGATGCACAGCAGAATCTCACGTTCACGCTGACGCAGAACGAAGACCCGGAAACAAGCATCTATGATACGCTGGTCAAAGACCAACCGCTGCCTATCGTACCCATCCGTGAAAACCTGGACCTTGTTCCAGCATCACTGGACTTGGCAAGAGCCGAAATAGACATGGCTACCATGATGGCAAGGGAGGGCATTCTCAAATCCTACCTCGATGAACAGAAGGAGAAGTATGACTACATCTTGATGGACTGTTCGCCCTCACTCGGTATCGTGACAACCAATGCGCTGGTGGCAGCGGACAAACTCTACATACCGCTCACTGCTGAAGCCTTGCCCTTGAAAGGCTTGACCATGCTGGATGATATAGTTCGGGAAGTGAAACGCAGGGTAAACCCAATGCTTGAATTAGGCGGTGTTTTCTTCACCAGGTTCAATAACCGGAAGTTGAACAGGGAAGTGATTTCCATGGTGGAAAAACGATATGGAGAGAAGGTTTTTCAGACGAAAATCCGGGAGAATATATCCATAGCCGAAATGCCGCTGTCTGGTCAGACCATCTTTGAGTACGAACCGAAAAGTAATGGTGCAGCAGACTATCAGACACTGACCGATGAGATTATCAGTCGGGAGGAAAATAGATAAACTATCTTACTATATGACTAATCACAAAAATTATTGGTAACATAGTAAGTTAATCAGCAAGTAAACAAGTAATAAAATACACAATATGAGTAAGAAGAATTTATCCTTATTGATGGATGGCTTCATGGGTGAAGCCAATCAAGCAGAATCGGTGCAGGAACAGCCTAAGGAACAAGCTACTGAACAAGCAGAACAACTAACAGTTCTAACCGATAAGCAGGAAAGTCCGAAGGCGGTATCTTCAAAGACAGCTACTAAAAAGGACGCTAATGAAACAGAAACTACCGAAAAAATGAAATCCAGACTGGAAGCCAAACGCAGGGAAAATGTGGGTCGCCCCAAGAAAGGCGAAACAGCCAAAAGTGCCAAGAAACCCCAGGAAATCCGAGCCACCTTTATCGTAGATCCGGATTTACTTCAAAAGGTGAAGTACATTTCTCTTGTGGAAGGTGCCTTATTGAAGGACGTTATCTCTGAAGCTCTGAACAACTATGTGGATAAATGGGAAACTGACAACCGGAAAATACGCCTGCCCAAGAGGAAGTAAGCACTTCTGAGAATAGGGACTATATCTGTTCAAACAGGAAAAACAACCCTGCAGTTGTGCTTTCTCAGTGAAAAATACTATCTTTGTAGGCAGAAGGCAACTGCCTACAAAAATAGGAAACGATGCGAAATACGTCTAAGATAATCAAGGGAACAGCCATTTCCGCTAAAAATGTAACAGCAACAGTTGAGCAAGGTGAAAAACCTTGGTTTGTCCATTCAAAAATGGTCGCTAATATCATGTATTCAAGAATGAAGGAACAGGGAATTACCCAAAAGGAACTGGCGGAAAAGATGAACTGTACCCAACAGTATATCTCCAAAATCCTTAGGGGACGGGAGAATCTCTCCCTGGAAGCTCTCTGTAAAATAGAGTTGGCTTTGGGCATCCGGATTTTGCAGTTTGATTCCAACAACTAACCCTTATTGTTTAAAATAAAGAATATCAGTATATGCCGTTACAAAGTGAAGTAGCGCTCGAAAATGGACTTATTGCTACTCTTCAGCAAATGAGCTATGAATATGTTCAGATTGATGAAGAGAAAAACTTGTATTCCAATTTCAAGAGACAGCTTGAAAAGCACAATAAAAAAAGACTGGAGGATTTCGGACGTTCTGCCTTTACAGAGGCAGAGTTTGAAAAGATTCTGATTTACCTGGAGGGAGGTACCCGTTTTGAGAAAGCCAAGAAACTACGCGACCTATATCCGCTCGAACTGGAAAGCGGTGAACGGGTGTGGGTGGAGTTTCTGAACCGTACCCACTGGTGCCAGAACGAGTTTCAGGTCTCCAATCAGATTACAGTGGAAGGAAGAAAAAAGTGCCGCTATGATGTAACGATACTCATCAATGGCTTGCCCTTGGTTCAAATCGAACTGAAACGCAGAGGGGTGGAACTCAAACAGGCATACAACCAGATTCAGCGTTACCACAAGACTTCTTTCCATGGTCTGTTTGACTACATCCAGCTTTTCGTCATATCCAATGGAGTGAATACCCGCTATTTTGCCAACAATCCGAACAGCGGCTATAAGTTTACCTTCAACTGGACGGATGCTGCCAATGTGCCTTTCAATGATTTGGAGAAGTTTGCAACCCTTTTCTTTGACAAGTGTACCCTGGGAAAAATCATCGGCAAGTACATTGTGCTGCATGAGGGGGATAAATGCCTGATGGTGCTTCGCCCCTACCAGTTTTATGCGGTTGAGAAGATTTTGGACCGTGTGGTCAACTCTAATGACAATGGCTATATCTGGCACACGACCGGCGCAGGCAAGACGCTGACTTCCTTCAAGGCTGCACAGCTGGTTTCTGAACTGGATGATGTGGACAAGGTGATGTTTGTGGTTGACCGCCATGACCTTGACACGCAGACGCAAGCGGAGTATGAAGCATTCGAACCGGGAGCGGTGGACAGTACGGACAATACGGACGAACTGGTGAAACGCTTGCACAGTAACTCCAAAATTATCATTACCACCATCCAAAAGCTGAATGCTGCTGTCAGCAAGCAGTGGTACAGTAGCCGTATCGAGGAAATCCGTCATTCACGCATTGTCATGATCTTCGATGAATGTCATCGAAGCCATTTCGGTGACTGTCACAAGAATATCATCAAGTTCTTTGATAACACGCAGCTGTTCGGCTTTACAGGTACGCCTATCTTCGTGGAGAACAACGTGGATGGACATACCACCAAGGAAATATTCGGCAACTGTCTGCATAAGTATCTGATTAAGGATGCCATTGCCGATGAGAATGTACTTGGCTTCCTGGTGGAGTATTATCACGGCAATGAGGACGTGGATAATGCCGACAACGACCGCATGACGGAAATCGCCAAATTTATCCTTAATAATTTCAATAAGTCAACATTTGACGGAGAGTTTGATGCGCTATTTGCTGTGCAATCAGTACCCATGCTTATCCGTTACTATAAGATATTCAAGAGTCTCAATCCGAAAATTCGTATCGGAGCAGTCTTTACCTATGCAGCAAACAGCAGTCAGGACGATGCACTTACCGGCATGAACACCGGAAGCTATGTGAGCGAGAGTACCGGAGAAGCAGATGAACTGCAGGCTATCATGGATGACTACAACGAAATGTATGGAACCAGTTTCACTACTGAAAACTTCCGTGCCTATTATGACGACATCAACCTCCGCATGAAGAAAAAGAAAGCGGATATGAAGCCGCTTGACCTTTGTCTGGTAATCGGTATGTTCCTCACGGGGTTTGACAGCAAGAAACTCAATACGCTGTATGTGGACAAGAACATGGAGTTCCATGGGCTGCTGCAGGCTTTCAGCCGGACCAACCGCGTGCTGAATGAGAAAAAGCGGTTCGGCAAGGTGGTTTGTTTCCGGGATTTGAAGAGCAACGTGGATGCTTCCATCAAACTTTTCAGCAACGGCAACAACCTGGAAGACATTGTGCGCCCTCCCTTTGAGGAGGTGAAGAAACGGTATCAGGAACTGACTGCCGATTTTCTGCGACTTTATCCCACGCCAAGCACCATTGATTTGCTGCAAAGCGAGAAGGACAAGAAAGACTTTGTCCTTGCCTTCCGTGACATCATCAAGAAGCATGCTGAGATTCAGATTTATGATGAATTTGAGGAAGATGCCCCCGATCTTGGAATGACCGAACAGCAGTTTATGGATTTCCGTAGCAAATACCTCGACATCTACGAGACCTTTGCTGCAGGCGGAAAACAGGAAAAGCCAAAGGAATATCAAATGCCCGAGGAAGAAGCAAGTGTGGTTTGCGAAGATGACCCTCTGGCAACACCGGACACCGGGTTGGAAGATATAGACTTCTGTCTGGAGCTTCTGCACAGCGACATCATCAATGTAGCCTATATCCTGGAACTCATTACTGATCTGAACCCCTACAGTACGGATTATCCGGAACGCCGCCAGCAAATCATCGATACGATGATAAAGGATGCCGAACTCCGCAGCAAAGCCAAGCTGATTGACGGATTCATTCAGAAGAATGTGGATGATGACCGGGACAGTTTCATGGCGCGTAAGAAAAAGGCAGACGGTACGAGCGACCTGGAAGAAAGGTTGAATGACTATATCACCACGGAACGCACGAATGCCATCAACCGGCTTGCAGAAGAAGAGAAACTAGATTCAGCCGTTCTCAACCATTACCTTTCGGAATATGACTATCTGCAGAAGGAAAAACCCGAAATTATTCAGGAGGCTTTAAAAGAAAAACATCTGGGGTTAATCAAAAGACGTAAGACCTTGGCAAGAATACTCGACAAGTTGCGGAGTATTATCCGCACCTTCAGTTGGGAATAATATAGTAAACAATTAGAAAAAAACAGATATGAGCGAAGAATTGCAACAGAAACTCCGTGATCAGCTTTGGGAAGTAGCCAATAAGCTGCGCGGTAATATGTCAGCCAGTGACTTTATGTATTTCACCTTGGGATTCATCTTCTATAAGTACCTTTCCGAGAAAATAGAAAAGCATGCCAATGATGCGTTGGCAGAGGATGAAGTTTCTTTCAAGGAACTGTGGGCAATGGAGAAAGATGAAGATGTGGAAGAACTCCAGGAAGGTGTGAAAACGGAATGTCTGGAGAATATCGGATATTTTATTGAGCCTGACTTCCTCTTTTCTTCAGTCATTGAAAGCATCAAGAAGAAGGAGAATATCCTTCCCATGCTGGAGCGTTCCCTGAAGCGGATTGAAGACAGTACACTCGGACAGGACAGCGAAGAGGATTTTGGCGGACTATTCTCGGATATAGACTTGGCTTCACCGAAGCTGGGTAAAACAGCCGACGACAAGAATACACTAGTCAGCAATGTGCTTCTGGCTCTCGATGACATCGATTTTGGCGTGGAAGCATCGCAAGAGATTGATATTCTCGGTGATGCTTATGAATATATGATTAGTCAGTTTGCTGCCGGTGCGGGAAAGAAAGCCGGTGAGTTCTACACACCCCAGGAAGTCAGCCGCATTTTGGCTGAGATTGTCACCATTGGTCATACCCGTCTGCGTAATGTGTATGACCCAACTTGTGGCAGTGGTTCATTGTTGCTTCGTGCGGCAAGCATCGGCAAAGCCAATGAGATTTTCGGTCAGGAGAAAAATCCCACAACCTACAACCTGGCTCGTATGAACATGCTTTTGCACGGTATCAAATTCAGCAACTTCCGTATCGAAAACGGAGATACGCTGGAAGCGGATGCTTTTGGTGACACGCAGTTTGACGCTGTAGTGGCAAATCCTCCTTTCTCTGCAGAATGGAGTGCTGCCGACAAGTTCAACAACGACGACCGTTTCAGTAAAGCCGGACGACTTGCTCCACGCAAAACGGCCGACTATGCTTTCATTCTCCACATGATTTACCACCTGAACGAAGGGGGAACAATGGCTTGTGTGGCTCCTCACGGAGTGCTCTTCCGTGGAAATGCTGAAGGAGTGATCCGCCGCTTCCTCATTGAAAAGAAAAACTATGTGGATGCCATCATCGGTCTGCCTGCCAACATATTCTATGGCACCAGTATTCCTACCTGCATCCTGGTATTCAAGAAGTGCCGCAAGGAAAATGACAACATTCTGTTCATTGATGCCAGCAAGGAATTTGAAAAGGTAAAAACGCAAAACAAGCTCAGAGAGCAGCACATCCGGAAAATTGTGGACACATACCGTGAACGCAAGGAAATAGAGAAATACAGCCACTTGGCTTCTCTCGAAGAGGTTGCAGAAAATGACTACAATCTCAATATTCCCCGATACGTAGATACGTTTGAGGAGGAAGAACCGATTGACATCCACGCTGTCATGAAGGAAATCAAGGAGTTGGAAGCCAAACGTGCAGACCTCGACAAAGAGATTGAGGGCTATCTGAGAGAATTAGGATTGGTAGAATAAGTGTACAATGACAGAAAAAGACAATATCCCGGAAATGCGTTCTTCCTTTGATGACCTCCGTCGTCAGGATGAAAACGGAAATATATATTGGAGTTCACGTGATCTTTCTGCTGCAATGGGCTACTCTGCCTATTGGAAATTTCAAAAAGTCATCGACAAGGCGATTCGTGCAGCAGGTGAAAAGGGTATGAATGTGGACGAGCATTTCAACCAGGCGGTTGATATGGTTAAGATAGGCAGCGGCTCATTTCGTAAGGTTTCTATTTTCCGCCTTTCGAAGATGGCATGCATGATTGTTGCAGAAAATGCGGATACCAAAAAGCTATTGGTGCAACAGGCAAGAGCATACTTTTCTGAGACATTACCCATCAACGAATTGATGCAGAATGCGCTGACATCCAATATTCTGCTGTATAAAACAGCACAGGGAGAGAGTCGCATTGAAGTGATATTCAATAGCGAGACTTTTTGGATGTCACAAAAACGTATGGCAGAACTTTTCGGTGTAGATGTGCGAACCATCAACTATCATTTGAGCCAAATCTATGAAACCGGAGAACTGTCCAAAGAAGCAACTATCCGAAAAATTGGGATAGTTCAATCTGAAGGTGAGCGGGAAGTGGAGCGTACTCCGTTTTTTTATAACCTGGATGCCATTATTGCAGTTGGCTATCGGGTTAACAGCTACCAAGCCACCCAGTTTCGCATCTGGGCAACCTCTGTCTTAAAGGAATTTGTTATCAAAGGATATGCACTCGACGACGAACGTCTAAAGCAAGGTAAACATTTCGGCAAGGATTATTTTGATGACTTGCTGGAACGCATTCGCGAAATACGTACGTCGGAACGCAGATACTACCAGAAGATTACTGATATTTATGCCGAATGCAGTGCCGACTATGACCCGAAGTCCGAATGTACCAAATTGTTCTTTAAGATGGTACAGAATATGATGCATCTGGCAGTAGTTCATCGCACAGCGGCAGAAATAGTTTATGAACGGGCAGATGCTGAAATGCCTCACATGGGGCTGACCACTTGGAAGAAAGCGCCCGATGGCAGAGTTCAGAAGTCTGATACGATTGTGGCAAAAAACTACTTGTCAGACAAAGAGGTTTCTGAGCTCAATAGCATAACGATTGCATTCCTTGAATTTGCTGAACTTCGTGCCAAACGCCACATCTTAACCAATATGGCAGATTGGAAACAACGCCTTGAGCAATTCTTGTCCTCTATGGACTATAACGTACAAGATACAGCAGGCAAAGTTTCTCAAGAAGCGGCGCGTGAAAAAGCATATAGCGAGTACGAGAAATTCAAGCTCATACAAGACCGTTCGTTTATCTCCGATTTCGACCGATATAATGACGGAAACGAATTATTACCATTTGATATTAACCCTGATAAAGATTGACAGTTACAACTATGGCTAATAATAAAAATACAAAAGTCCCTAATGTCCCAAATTCAACAGATAAAGGAAATACAATCCGTAATGTTCCCCTTTTGAGATTTCCAGAGTTTACGGAGGAATGGAAGGAGCATTGTTTAGCTGAATATTTGGATTTCAAGAACGGATTAAATCCCAGTGCTAACAAATTTGGTAGTGGTATAAAGTTCATATCTGTTATGGATATTCTGAATAACAACTTTATTACTTATGATTGCATCAGGACTTCTGTGAAAATAACACCAGAGGAACAAGTGGCATTTGCTGTTGAAAAGGGTGATATGTTGTTTCAACGAAGCTCCGAAACCTTGGAAGATGTTGGTAGAGCAAATGTCTATATGGACGAAAATCCAGCGGTATTTGGAGGTTTCGTTATACGAGGAAAAAAGAAAACGGAATACAATCCTATGTTCTTTCGGTATCTGTTGGCAAGTCCCTATGCCCGGAAAAAGATTATTCCTATGGGTGCAGGAGCGCAACATTTTAATATCGGACAAGACGGATTGAGTAAAGTAAAACTTCATTTTCCTATACTGCAAGAGCAACAGAAAATAGCTGCTTTATTACGGTTGATAGATGAACGCATCACCACCCAAAACAAAATCATTGAG